>MDTE01095519.1_pt1 | contig 12140 bp, 22 predicted proteins | sample 811231 | NCBI WGS metagenome assembly MDTE01 (sample SAMN05326651, study PRJNA326480) | marine metagenome | isolation source: seawater | place: Indian Ocean: Red Sea | collected 2010
AAAAAGAAAAAATATGGTGGATAAAATGAAAATTGATTCAGTAGATCATGTAGCAATTCAAAATGCTCAGTATGTAGCACAAAAAAGATTACAACAAGAAAGACTTGAAGAACACTATGCTAATAAAAATAGAATACAAGAGCATCATAATAAAAAAATAAATTTAGATAAACGTATGTTAGAAGCATATTATGCCGTTTTAGATAGGCTTCAAACATACAACCAACAAAAACAATTAGAACGTGCTAAAGCCGAACAAGGTAAGTTCTTAGATATAGAGGTGAAATAATGTCAAACCCAAATCAACCATATCATAATGAAGGCTTTGGCTGGGCATTTATGTGGATTATTATAATGTTTTTAGTTTTACCGTCAATAATGATACTCAGTATAGACAACGGATTTGCAAAATTTGTTGAGATGCGTGGAGTAACTGGTGATTGTTGGGAGAACAGTAAACATGAACGAGTTTGTTCAGTGCCTACTGAAGGTGCTAAATTGGCAGAATGTAAGTTCTGGAGGAACTTTTGTACTGAAGAAGTTTATAGATGGAGAGCAAAATGATATTATCTGATGCAGAAACTTTATTACTAACACTATTCATAGGAGCATTATTTTATGCTTACCTATGCTGGAAAAATTTATGAAACTTACACTTATAGGAAACGGGTTTGTAGGTAATGCAGTTAATAAATTACTACAAGATCAGTACGAAATAAAAATAGTTGATCCTAAATACAATGATAATGTTATTACAGACGATGCAGATGGTTATATCGTCTGTGTACCAACACCCGAGAGTAATACAGGTGCATGTGATATGAGCATTGTCTACGATGTAATAAAACAATGTCCAGATGATACTCCTATCCTCATTAAAAGCACCATTAGTTTAGAGGGTTGGGAAATGATTAAAACTTTTAAAAAGTCTATTACGTTTAGTCCTGAATTTTTAACGGCGGCAAATGCAGTAGAGGACTTTAAAAAACAAAAATATATGTTGTTTGGTGGTCAAGATGTAGAATATTGGCAGGATATTTTTATTCTTTGCAAAGGTTTCACACCAATGGTAGGTACAATTCCAGAATTAATTTTAACAAAATATTTGAGAAATAGTTTTTTAGCAACTAAGGTTGCATTTTTTAATGAAGTATTTGATTTCTGTGAAAATACAGGATTAAGTTATGATAAAATAGCTGAAATGGTTGGTATAGATGATAGAATAACATCTAGTCATATGCAAGTACCAGGTCCAGATGGTGAAAGAGGATTTGGAGGAGCATGTTTTCCTAAGGATACATAGGCATTACTATACACAGGACTTATGTTTAAATCTCCATTCAGCATACTAGGTAAAGTTGTAGAAAGCAACGAAAGGATAAAGAATGGCTAATATACTAATAACAGGACACGAAGGATTCATAGGCACAGAACTATGGAAAAGATTATCTACCAAACATGATTTGATGGGGTTAGATATAAAAAGCGGAGATGATATTTTAACTTGTGAACTTCCGCATCCAAATGTAGTTGAAATTGTAATTCATCTAGCGGGAATAGGAGGCGTAAGAGAGAGTCTAGCTGACCCACAAAAGTATTGGAACAATAATGTTGAAGGTACAAAAAGGATTATGGAACATTATCCTAAGGCAAGAGTTTTAGTTGCAGGATCTAGTTCTCAATATGAGCCGCACTTGAATCCTTATGCCGCAAGTAAGAATGCTATTGAATATATTCCGCATATTAATAGTGTGTTTATGAGATTTCATACTGTATATGGACCAGTACCACGTGCAAACATGTTTTTCGATAAGCTATTAAACAACAAACTAGAGTATGTTACTAACCATAAGAGAGATTTTATACACATAGAAGACTTATGTGAAGCAATAGAAGTGATCATGGATAGTAAATTCAATGGTTCTTTAGATGTAGGTACAGGACACAGTGTAAGGATCCAAGATATAAGACCTGATCTGCCTGTTAAGTTAAATACTACTGGTGAAAGAAAAATAACACAGGCAAATATAAAACAACTTAAAGAATTAGGCTTCGTTACAAAACATACAGTCGCAAAATTCTTAGAAGACAGAGGCATAAAATGAAAATAGGCTTTACTTGTTCAACATTTGATTTACTTCATGCAGGACATGTTCAAATGCTACGTGATGCAAAAGAACAATGTGATTATTTAATTTGCGGATTGCAGGTTGACCCTTCCATAGATAGAAAAGAAAAAAACTCTCCAGTACAAACATTGGTAGAACGCCATGCTCAACTTAATGGTGTGAGGTATGTTGACGAAATTATTCCATATCAATCGGAAAAAGACTTAGAAGATATTCTCGAAATGTATAATATAGACGTTAGGATTTTGGGAGAAGAGTATCGTGATAAAGATTTTACAGGAAAAGATATCTGTAAAAAAAGAAGTATATTATTATACTTTAATAAACGTGATCACCGTTTTTCAACAAGTGATCTAAGAAATAGGTTAAAAAGTTGTTGACATATAACAAAAAATATCGTATAATGAAACTAATAGGAGAAAAAGTATGAAAGATATTTTACAAGATATCGTTGCCAAAACACATGCACTAGGTTTTTTGAATCTGGTCAAAGTAACTGGTACTGATGAATCGACTACAATTGAATCAATGGCTGAAGATAGAAGTGTAATCTTGACAGCTATAACAAAAGACAAAGTAAATGAATTTGGTGCAAATATTTTTGGTATGCCTAATTTAGATAAACTTGCTTTGCACTTAAAAAATCCAGAGTATCAGAAAAACAGTAAACTAACGATTACTGAAGCTGAGAGAAATGGTGTAAAAGTGCCAACAGGAATTCATTTTGAAAATGAAGCAGGTGACTTTCAGAATGATTTTAGATTTATGGTGACTGAAATTATTAATGAAAAACTAAAAAGTGTAAAATTTAAAGGTGCAAACTGGAATGTAAACTTTACTCCTACACTTGCATCTATAACAAGGATGAAATTACAAAGTGCGGCACATTCAGAAGAAACTATCTTTACTGTAAAAGCCGAAGATGACGATTTAGTATTCCATTTTGGTGATGCAAATACCCACGCAGGTAAATTTGTCTTTCAACCTAAGATTGAAGGCACACTTGCACATGGATGGGCATATCCTGTTGCACAGGTACAAGCTATTTTAAACTTGGATGGTAATATAACAATGAGTTTGAGTGATCAAGGAGCAATGCAGATTACAGTTGATAGTGGTTTAGCTGAATATAATTACATTCTTCCTGCACAGAGCAAGTAATGAAAACAGATCTTACAAAAGAACAAAAAGACTACGCAGTATTTCTTCCTGCATTGAGCGGATTTTATGCTACTTTTGTAGGAAAGCAACGTTTTGAAGAATACGTTGACAAAAACCGTATTCCGTATACTAATGGAATGGAGTCTATCAATTGGTTAAACAAAAAAGATGGCTTGTTTAACTATCACTGGACTTTGTACTCAGCAGGTCATGCCGAACTTGATGTGAATAAAGATTCTCCTAAAGAAGATATGATAAGGAATCGGGATAGAAACAACAGTTGGTTACTAGGTGATTCCGGTGGTTTCCAAATTGGTAAAGGTGTATGGGAAGGAAACTGGAAAGATCCTTCATGTCCTAAAGCACAAAAGAAAAGAGAACAAGTGTTAGCTTGGATGGATGCATATATGGACTATGGAATGATACTTGATATTCCAGCTTGGGTGTCAAGGTCACCTGAAGGACAAAAAGCTACAGGCATAACAAACTATCAAGATGCCGTAAATGCCACAAGAATAAACAATGATTATTTTATGAAACACAGAAGTGGTAATTGTAAGTTTCTTAATGTTTTGCAAGGCGAAAATCATGCTGATGCAGATGATTGGTATGATCAAATGAAGGACTATTGTGATCCTAAAAAATATACAGATCATTTTAACGGTTGGTCAATGGGTGGACAGAACATGTGTGATATTCATTTGGCTTTAAAGAGATTGGTCGCTCTAAGATTTGATGGACTACTAGAAAAAGGTTTGCATGATTTTATGCACTTCTTAGGTACAAGCAAACTTGAGTGGGCAACATTGTTAACTGATATCCAAAGGGCAGTAAGAAAATATCACAATGAAAACTTTACAATAACTTTTGATTGTGCATCTCCTTTCCTAGCAACTGCAAACGGACAGGTGTACATACAAACAGAAACTGAAGATAGGACTAAATGGGTTTATAGAATGGTTCCTTCGGTTGATGATAAGAAATATGCAACGGACACACGTCTTTTCCGTGATGCAGTATTGCAAGATGGTATATTTAAAAACTTTACAGATTCTCCTTTGACACAAAACATTAAAGTATCTGATGTGTGTATATACAAACCAGGAGATGTAAACAAAATTGGAAAAGAAGGAAAAACATCTTGGGATTCTTTCAGTTATGCAATACAAATGGGTCATAATGTTTGGAGCCACATAAACGCAGTTCAAGAAGCCAACAGACAATATGATAACAATATAATTCCTGCAATGCTTGTAGATGAGTCTTTTGATAGGATTTACTTTAAAGATGTTGTTGAGGCTATATTTGCCACAGACAACAGAGATACTGCAAATGCAGTAATAGAAGAGTTCAGTAAGTTCTGGATGAGTATCATAGGCACAAGAGGTGCAGTTGGTAAGAAAACTGTAAATGCTACAACACAATTTAGCAATTTGTTTGAGGAGGTATAATGGCTACAGGAAGATCAAAGAAAGCAAAGAAACTTAATAACATGTTTGAATACTTACATAAAAAAGTAGACGAAGTTGAAAAAGAAAGAAATTATGATAGAAGTTGGGACACAAAGGCACATTTATTAAGGCTTAAAAAACAAAAACTAGCAATGAAAGATAGGATGAAAAATGAATAGGGATTACAATAACGGACAAAGAGATAACGTTGAATACTTTGTTGGAAATGAAGTTGAAAAAACTCCAGCATATGATAAAAAGACACTCTTTGTTGTTGGTGTTAAGTCTTTCCGTGATATACTAAAACTTGCAACTAGAAATGATTGTGATCATGTGTATTTAGGAGCAAATCAAAGTTTTGATTTGACTGGTGAATACGGAACTGAAGAAGAAACAAGTTCCTGGGAAGAAATGATAACAGAATGCTTAAGAGCAGGATTATGGGTGACATTGGATTATGATGTAAAGTTCCATAATTGGATTATAGAAAATGGATTCAACGAACATGAGCAGTTTATTAGCATGATTTCAGTAAAACTGCCATACATAGAACAACTTAATTACAATGCTTGTATTAAGATTGATGATGAAAACTTTAGAGCGACTAATCCAGGTGTTTGGGTTTACTATGCACAAGAGCTTAAAGACAGAAAGAAGTTTACATCATGGGAGGATTATGGCAAAGATCAGCCAATTATACTTGACAGTGAACATTAAAGGTAGTATAATATGTTTGAGAACGTTGAAGATCAAGAACCAGAGCGATACTATGATTGGATGCTTTGGAAAATGAGACAAACTAAGAAGGAAGAGGCAAATATGAAAATAGAAGCAAAAAGAATGATTTGGGTTACATTTCAAAAAGAAGGAATTCACAAATACCCGGCGGCACTAGATGATCCAGCACTTGCAACTGGAGATGAATATGACGTTTCGTTCTTAGGCTATCCGCACAGACATATTTTCCATTTTAAAGTAGCTATCTCTGTTACACACAATGATAGAGATATTGAATTCATTCAGTTTAAGAGATGGATGGAGAAACTTTATTCAGAAAAAACATTAGAACTTGATTATAAATCTTGTGAAATGATGGCTGATGATCTTTATGAAAAGATTGCAGACAAATATCCAGGACGTGAAGTACACATTGATGTTTCTGAAGATGGAGAAAATGGTGCTCACATTGAATACCCTAGCTAAAGGAGAAAAAACAATGCAACAGGGTGAATACTTTGCAAACAATCCGACTATCGTAAAACTTTTTGACGACTTAGAAGAATATAGAAACTTTTGTAGATATGCTTATGCATATGGTTATGATGGTTTTGTTTTTGATGAAAAAGATTTGTATGATGTTAAAAGCAGAGCATGGCAATCTTTTTTAAACTTTAAAAAATACGGTCCAAGAAAGCCAAGAAACCGTTTTCATAAGCCTTGGAAAAAAGGTTTTAAAAACTTTAGGAAAAAATAATGACAATTTATATAGTAGATATTGAAGCAGTTGATACACGTTATACAAAGCAATGGAAAGAACATCTTCCAAAGCAACTGAAAAAATCTACAAATGTCGAAGTAGTCACTATAAGTGGTGGAGATACTCCACAGGCTACAACGCCAGGTGCTTTTCTTAATTTTGGCGGTACTAATGTTTATAAAAGTAAACAATTAGAACAAATCGGAGAAATGTTTTGTAATGGCGAAGTTAAAAATGGCGACTATTTTTTGTACACTGATGCTTGGAATCCTACAGTTATTCAATTACGTTATATGGCAGAACTATTGGGTGTTAATATTCGCGTTGGTGGGTTGTGGCATGCTGGTAGTTATGACCAACATGATTTCTTAGGAAGATTGATAGGCAATAGGCCTTGGGTGAGACATGCAGAACAATCAATGTTTGGTTGTTATGATGATAACTTTTTTGCTACACAATTCCATATAGATATGTTTGAAAGAGTTTTCAAGAATTTTACAAAAGATCCTGCTTTTAAAGATGAAACAAGAATAAAAAAAGTTGGATGGCCTATGGAATATCTTGAAGGTGATCTTATTTCTTACAAAAACATGCCTAAAAAAAATATTATATTATTTCCACATAGGATTGCTCCTGAAAAACAACCAGAAATATTTTATGATTTGAAAGAAAGATTACCTAAATATGAATTTATAGTATGCCAAGAAAAGCAACTTACTAAGAATGAATATCATAATCTTTTAGGCGAAGCAAAACTTGTGTTCAGTGCAAACTTACAGGAAACACTTGGTATAAGTTGGTATGAAGGTGTACTTGTAGATACGTTACCTTTAGTTCCGGATAGGTTAAGTTATGTTGAAATGGCACTGCCTGAATTCAAATATCCAAGTAACCTAACAAAGAATTTTGACACTTATAAAAGAAATTATCAACAACTTACTGATAAAATTGTGGATATGATGGAAAATTATAAAGACTATCAAAGATTCTTAGCCAAACAGAAACTACGATTAAGCACTGGATTTTTCAGTGGTAAAGCATTGTATAGGGAGATTGCAAATGGGTGACGATTTAGATTTTCAAAAAGAGCTTATAAGACAACAACAAGATCCTAGGCATGATCAATCAGCATTTAAGATTGATATTGAGTGTCCTATTACAGGAACAGATTATGTAACAACAGTTACTCCTGAAGATGCCACGTTTTCATACGATTCTATTACTAGTGCATCAGCATCAAACACTATAACAATAGGTTCTGGAGATTATAGTTTTGCAGGTAACGATATAACTTACACAGTAGCAGGTATAGATGATTACGTACCAGCAAAAGATTTTGTTACACATATTCCTAGTTTAGAAAAAATAAAAGAAATGTGTGAGCAATATCCAGGCTTAAAAAAAGCATACGAACATTTTGTTTTTGCTTATAAGTTGACGCAACAGGATTATGATGGGAAGAAAAAAGCAGGAGAACTAGATGATTAGTTTCTTTAAGGATAGAAAAAGAGTTATCACAGATAGAACTGGAAAAGTTCCCTATCTGATAAGATACTATATATTCCTTAAAGATAGAAAAAGATTTCCTTTCAATATTACTTTACATAAGGTTTTAGTTAGTGATGAGCCTACATTACATGACCATCCTTGGAACTGGGGTGCAATGATACTTAAAGGTGGATATTGGGAACACATTCCTATTATGTCACAGGAAGGTGCGGTAGTAGGATCAACAAGAGTTTGGCGTGGTCCAGGATCAATTAGATTTAGAAAGGCAAAAGATTTACACTGGCTAGAATTAGAAAAAGATAAAGACGGAAATGAAATTCCTTGTTGGAGTTTATTCTTTATGGGAAAGAAAAGAAAAGAATGGGGTTTCGTTGACTTTGTAAAACATACCGGGTACCGTTGGATTCATAACGAAAAATATCTAAAGGAAAAATCAAATGGTTAAAAAACATTACTACTCTTGGAAAGACATTGAACGAAGTTGTGTTAGCATAGTAAACCAAATGTATTCTGATCAGTGGAGACCAGATTACATAGTTGGTATAACACGAGGTGGCAATATTCCTGCAACAATTATTTCAAATATGACTGGCATACCATGTGAAGCTATTAAAGTAAGTCTTAGAGACGACAGCAAATTAGAAAGCAATACTAGAATGGCTATGGATGCCTTTGGTAAGTTTCAACAAGGACAATCAAGAAACGAAGGCAAAAATATTTTAATAGTGGATGATATAAATGACACTGGAGCAACTTTTAATTGGATTGTAGATGATTGGGAAAGAATTCATCCTGGCGATACAGAGTGGAGAAACGTTTGGTGTGAAAATGTACGTTTTGCAGTAATAACAGATAACTCTGCAAGTGATTTTAAGTTTATGGTAAATTATTCAACACATGAAGTAAACAAAAAAGAAGAAGACATTTGGTTAGTTTACCCTTGGGAAAGGGTAGGCACATATGATTGATGCACAGTTAATTTTTCCTACCAAAGTTTACCGGACAAAGTTTGAAGATGCACAAGAATTACAAAAAGATATTGTCCCTTTACTTTTAGATAAAGAAAAACAAGACACTTCTCCAGTAAGGTATTCTGCAAATGGATATACTTCATATGGTGCTAACACAAACATATTAGACTTACCACAACTAGATAAATTAAAAACGTTCTTAACTGAAACTGTTATTAAATGCCATGATGAAACACGTCTAAATGGTAATCCTAAACTAGAATCAAGCTGGTTTAGTATAATGAGAAAACATACTTATCATGAAGAACATCATCATTTACCTAGTGTGTGGAGTGGTGTATACTATGTTCAAGCAGACCAAACCCATCCTGGGTTAACTTTTGTAAACAGAAATCAAAAGACACATTGGCCAAGAACAGGCGTAAAAGAACTTACAGAATTTAATTCTCCAGAGGTTACATGCTCTGCGGAAACAGGAACGGTAATAATATTTCCTAGTCATGTATTACACAAAGTACATCAACAAAACATAGATAAAGATAGGATAATGGTGAGTTTTAATTATGGAATATAACGAAACACCTTGGAAAGATATATTAATAGATACACGAGACTACACAGTTTACAGAGATAAGTATCCGGTTACAGAAGGACATATTCTTTTTGTGCCAAAAGAGCAAACCTTTGACTCTATTCAAAAATGTTACAAAGCCGCATATGGTTGGGGATATGAATGGGTAGAGAAGGGATATTGTGATGCTTACAACATTGGACAGAATGTAGGTACTGAAGCAGGTCAAACTATTCCGTATCCACATATACATCTCATCCCACGTCGCAAGGGTGATATGGAAGATCCAAAAGGAGGAGTGCGACATGTGATCCCTGAAAAGGGCAAGTATTAGGAAAGGAATATGAATGAAACCAGGTGAAGCTATTATTGAAGCGGCCAAGAAACAAGCAGAAGGAGAAATCGCTGTTCATCTTGCTAACATTAAAGTTTACCAAACGATGCCGGCTGGTATTGGTGAACACGCAGATATTACAGAGGCAGTTATTTCAGAGCTTGATAAATTGGCGGCGGCTGATGATCGTTTAGAAATGCTGAGTAAGTATTTCAGTAATGAGTAGAACGCTTTTTATAGGCGATAGTCATGCACACGGTTATTACCACATGGGTGGAAAGATCCATGCTTGGGAATCAAATAACTATGCAGAACTTTACTCAAAATTACATCAAAAACAAACAGTGATTTACAGTGTCCCAGGAGGCTGTAATCACAAATATCCTGTTTGGATCAGGTCAATGTTTGATAGATATTCTGATATAGATGAGGTATTTGTGCAATCAACTTATTGGAACAGGTTTTTGTTAGCCTGTTCCAGAAACCTAGACGTTGGAGAAGAAACAAAATCAGATTTATTTCTAGATGATGATCAACCCAAAGACGAGATGATAGATCGTTACACTGATGAAAGAGTACAAGATGATTATGTAGAAATGATTGAACAACCACGTAAAGAAAACTACGAAGAATTTAAGGGCTTTGAATTTAATGGCCAGGCAGTTACTAGCAGTTGGAAACAGTTTCACGAAAAGTATTCCTACACCAAACTATGGCACGAGCTAGTCACACCTTTGCAATATAAAGATTACTGTCTTGATATGTTTGCAATAGATAAGATGTGTAAAGACTATGGTGTCACTTGGTATCTTTGGTCAATAAACAATAGAGTATTTTTACCACCAAAACTTAATTTTTTTGGTAAAATAGATCCTATAGTTGCACCTATGTCAGCTGAAGGATTTTTAAAAGAACGTTTTGATATTGATATCGAAACAGATCATTATAGATTGGACGGAGAACATTATATCAAAGAAGTTCATTCTAAAATAGCAGACGAGTATTTTGGCTATTTAAAAGGAGCCACTAATGAAACAAATGCTTGACAAAAACCTAAATACATTGTATAATAAACAGAAATGGCAATCCACTGCCTTAACATCGGAGATGAAAATTGAGCAAAGTAAATGAAATTAAACAAAAGTTAGAAGAAGCAGGTATTAGATATTGGGCTAATGACAACATTAGCGAAGTTCTTCAAAAGGGTGATAAAGAAGCTCTTGTTGAAGAGGCTATTCCTGCGTTTGAAAATGTTTTACAAACACTATTGATTGATACAAAAACAGATCCAAACAGCCAAGATACTGCACGTAGAATGGCAAAAATGTATATTAATGAGATTATGTCGGGACGTTATGATCCGATGCCTAATCCAAGTGCATTTCCAAACTATATAGAAAATGGTTATGAAGGAATGTTGGTAGTAAGAAGTGAACTTACAAGTTTGTGTTCACATCATCATCAAACTGTAAAAGGTGTTGCGTACATTGGAATTATTGCCGGCCCTAAATTATTAGGATTGAGCAAATATACTCGAATTGCACAATGGTGTGCTATGCGGGGAACTTTGCAAGAAGAACTAAATGTTATGATTGCAAATGAAATACAAAAGCAAACAGGTAGTGAACATGTAGGTGTATATGTACAGGCTACACATGGTTGTTGTGAGAATAGAGGCATTAGAGCTAAAAGTAGTTTAACACAGACTACAGTATTACGAGGTGCGTTCAAAGAAGATCCTGGTACTAAAAAAGAGTTCATGGATAATGTAAAACTACAACAAGAATTTGCTTGTGGAAATTAGGAGATATTATGAATCATTTTTCAGTAAGTATTGTAAAAAGCATTTTTAGATTTGTAGCAGGTGGATTACTTTCTTGGGCTGGCTATATTCTTTGGAGTGCAAATGAATATTCTGATATATTCATTGCCGACAGTGGATTTTTAATGATGTTAGCAGGCGGAACTTTAATCATTGCAGAAGCATTAGGTGTTATAGAGGAGATAGTGTAATGGTACTAGAAGATGGACCACTAAAATCAGCTTTTGAAAGAGATACCAAGGGTGTGATAAAACAAGAATTTATAACATACGTTGTAAAAAATAACCAACTTGTAAAAGAATCTGTGGTAAGAAAGTTTTCACCAGGTGGTGATTATACAGATAGTATATTCTATGAACCTTTAGTAGAGGTTAAAACAAATGAAAAAGAATAGTGTTTTAAAAGACATGTGGATAGCCTTTAGAAAAGATGACAGACCACATTGGGAAATAATGGCAGATGACGGTATGAATAAGTTTTTAAAGTTTTGTATAACATGTGTTTTCTTATTCTTCGGTTATCAGACAGTAATAGCACTATATGATAGGTTTATTTAATGGAAGAAAAGAAATATTATTACTCTGAAATATTTTACAGTATACAAGGTGAAGGACACTATACTGGTGTGCCGACAGCTTGGATACGTTTCTTCTTATGTAATTTACAATGTAATGGATTTGGACAAATAGATCCTACAAATCCAGATACTTATGAA
>MDTE01135091.1_pt1 | contig 12140 bp, 14 predicted proteins | sample 811231 | NCBI WGS metagenome assembly MDTE01 (sample SAMN05326651, study PRJNA326480) | marine metagenome | isolation source: seawater | place: Indian Ocean: Red Sea | collected 2010
TAACTAGTGACTGATTACTTTCTGATAAATCAATAATTGTATTACAAACTTTAAAATTAAAATCTTGAATTTGTGACACTGGAGTTACTTCAGCTGCGGTTCCTGTTAAAAAACATCCCTCAAAATTAGAAAGTTCATCTGGAGTTATTTTTCTCTCATTTACTTTAATATTTTTGGCTTTTGCAATAGCAATAACAGTCCTTCTTGTAATTCCGTCGAGAAAGCTATCAGGTATAGGAGTGTGCAAATCTCCATTTTTATCTTTAAAAAAAACATTTGCTCCAGTTGCTTCAGCCACATTACCTTCGTGATCAAGCATTAATGAATCGGTATAACCTTCTCTTTCTGCTTCATGTTTTGATAAAGTACAAATCATATATAAACCAGATGCCTTTGTATCCCAAGGAATAGTATTTGGAGCGGGCCTTCTCCATTTAGAAATATTAAGTTTTATTCCTTTAAGCTTTAAACTTGGATCAAAATAAGAACCCCATTCCCATGTAGCGATGGCTACATGAATTTTTGTTTGTTGTGCTGAAATAGCCATCATTTCACTCCCTCTCCATGATACTGGTCTGACATAGCCATTTTGAACATTTTGAATTTTAACAATTTCCCGGCTTGCTTTATTTATCTCTTGTTCAGAAAATGGAATTTCAATTCCCATTCTATTTGCAGAGTAAAAAAATCTTGTTGTATGTTCTTCTAATTTAAAAATATTTCCATCATAAACTCTAAGACCTTCAAAAACACAACTGGCATAATGAAGTCCATGGTTTAAAACGTGTATTTTGACTTTATCCCAATCAACCAACTCGTTGTTGTACCAGATTTTGCCATCTCTTTTATCGTAAGGTATCATTAAAAAAATAAAAAAATATCTTTCTATATATAATATGTCAATATAACTTACCAATATAAATAATTATGAAAGAACTTCTTTACCTTAAAGACGAACAAATAAAAGAGTTTATAGAGAAGCTTTTTTTAACTTCCAGAGACACTTTTTCAGACTCTAAATCAGTTTTAAACAAGTATTCACTGGGTATAGCTCATAATAAGGTATTACATATTTTGTCTACATACAAAGGAATAACTATTGGAGAACTTCTAGATAAACTCAAAATAACTAAACAAAGTTTGAATAGGATTTTGAGAGATTTAATAAAGTTAGACGTTTTAACTTTTCAAAAAGATTCTAAAGATACAAGAATAAAACATGTATATTTGAATGAAAAAGGAGAAAAAATATTTAATGAAATTTTTTCAAAACAAAAAAAACGTATATACAATGCACTTCTTAATTCCTCTGCTAAAGAGGTCGTAGATTTTAACAAAGTATTAAAAAAATTAATTAACCCTGATGAAAGAATTTGAAGCTCATATTTTAGTAATTGACGATGATAAAGGTATAAGGGAACTAGTAAAAGAATATCTTAATGAAAATAATTTTATTACTTCGACCGCGAAAGATGCAATTGAAGCAAAAGAGAAAATTTCTCTTATTAAGTTTGATTTAATTATATTAGATATAATGATGCCTGGTAAATCTGGCCTAGAATTTTTGAAAGAAAATAAAAGTCATTTAGATACACCAATAATTTTATTGACTGCTAAAGGAGAGGCAATAAATAGAATTGAAGGTCTTGAAACTGGAGCAGATGACTATTTAGCAAAACCTTTTGAACCAAAAGAATTAATTTTGAGAATAAGAAATATCCTAAATAGAACTAATATCATAAAAGATAGAAAAGAAATTGAGTTTGGCAATATAAAAATAAATTTAAATAAAATGATAGTCTATAAAAATAATAAACAAATAAAAATTAATAACACCGAGAAAAAAATTTTTGAAAAAATGTTAAACTCGCCAGGAAAGGTATTTTCTAGAGAAAGTATCGGTCAATTAATAAATATAGACAAAGAAAGATCTATAGATGTAGTTGTGACAAGACTTAGAAAAAAAATAGAGGATAATCCAAAAAATCCAAAGTATTTACAAACGATTAGAGGTGAAGGATATGTATTATGGGTTGAGTAAATTTTTGAAAAAACTTTTGCCAAAGCAACTTTTTTATAGAGGATTGTTAATCGTTGCTTTACCTATAATTATTTTACAAATAACTATATCGATAGTTTTTTTTGATAGCTTATGGATAAAAACGAATATCGGTATGACAAGAGCACTGGTTGGGGAAATAAAAACTTTTATCGAATCTTATAATTTAGAGGGTTCAGATAGAGAATTTTTAGAAAGTACATTTGAGGATAATCTTAATATTGATGTTAGGTACTTTCAAAATGATAAATTTTTAGATGAAATGAAAGAGAAATGGTATAGTCCAGTCGATAGATCCCTAAGGAGAGAACTAAAATCGAAAGACTTAGTATACTGGTTTGATACATCAAAATTTAAAAATAAAGTTAATTTAAAAATTCAAAATAAAAATGATTACTTTGAATTTTTTATTCCAAGAGAAAGACTCACCAGTACATCTGTCAGAATTTTTGCATTATGGATTACACTTCCAGCGATTCTTATCGTTGCAATAGCTATTATATTTTTGAAAAATCAGACTAGACCAATTAAGAAATTAGCTGAAATATCAAAAAAATTTGGAAGAGGTGAAGATATTGGAGAATTTGTTCCATCTGGTGCTTCAGAAATCAGACAAGCTGGATACGAATTTGAGAAAATGAGGAAGAGAATTTTAAGGCATCTTAATCAAAGATCTGAAATGCTTTCTGGAATTAGCCATGATTTGAGAACTCCCTTAACAAGAATGAAGTTACAATTAGCTCTAATTAAAGATAAAAATTTAATAAATAGATTTTCTAATGATATCGATGAAATGGAAAAAATGTTAAATGAGTATCTTCAATTCTCTAGTGAGAGTAATAAAGAACAAACTGAAAAATTTGAGTTAAATGAATTATTAAAAGAAATTATCTCAAAATTTGACAACAGTATGATCAAATTTAATATTGGAGAAAAAATTTATTTTAATGGAAGAAAACTATTAATTCAAAGATGTCTGAATAATTTAATAGAAAATTCGATTAAATTTTCAAATCTTATTGAAATAAATTTTCAAAAATTAAAAAGTAATATTTTAATTATTGTTGAAGATAATGGACCAGGAATTCCAATCAGTGAAAGAGAGAATGTTTTTAAACCATTCTATAAAATTGACAAAAGTAGATCTGAAAACAGTTCAAGTGTTGGGCTAGGCCTTTCAATCTCATCTGATATTATTAGGTCTCATGGTGGAAAAATAGATCTATCTGACTCAAAAATGGGTGGCCTAAAAGTAATTATTTCTTTACCTTTTTAGTTTTTTTTTTTTTAAGATTTTTCTCAAGTTTATTTATTTTTTTTTCTAAAACCTCAATTCTATTCTGTAAAATCTCAGTTTCTTCATTACCTGTTAATTTCAATTTAAAAATTAATTCATCTCTTTTTGATTTTAAAATTGTTATAAATTCATTAGATAAATCTTTATAATTATATAAACCTTGCTCAATAAGTTTAGATATTTGACTAAAAAATAATTTAGATTTTGACATAAATAATTTTATTTTTATAATTTAGTTTATAGTATTTTTTACTGATGTTTATCAATAATTTTGATCCTGTAGCTTTCAACATTTTTAGTATTGAAATAAGGTGGTATTCTCTTGCTTATATTTTTGGAATTATATTTGGCTGGATTTACTGTAAAGAAAAATTAATAAAACAAGATCAATATAAAAAAATATTTGACGATTACATTTTTTACATAGTTATTGGAATAATTGTTGGAGGAAGAATTGGATATGCTCTAATTTATAATTTCAATTATTATATAAACAATATTTCGGAAATTTTCATGATTTGGAAAGGGGGGATGTCATTTCATGGTGCTGTCATAGGTATAATTATATCTACATATTTATTTTCAATAAAATATAAAATTAATATTTTTTACTTTCTAGATCTTGTTGCATTATCAGCACCAATTGGAATTTTTCTTGGAAGGATATCTAATTTCATTAATTCAGAACTTTATGGAAGGGAAACAGATGTATTTTGGTCTGTAAAATTTATTTTAGTTGATAATTTAAATAGACATCCATCCCAATTATATGAAGCAATATTGGAAGGTTTAATATTATTTTTAATTCTAAACTTTTTATTTTCTAGGGCAAATAAACAACATGGATATATATCATCTTTATTTTTGATTAATTATTCAATTTTTAGATTTATTATTGAGTATACAAGAGAGCCTGATGCTCATATTGGATTTTTAATATTCAATTTAACTACTGGTCAAGTAATAAGTATAATTGTATTTATCTTGGGATCACTTTTATGGTTTTCTAAAAAAAATGTTTGAGAAAAAGAAAATTAAAATTCCACTAGATGAATTTATTGATAATTGTCTTTATCACCCAAAACATGGGTATTACATGCAAAAAGTTTCTTTTGGAAAAGATGGGGACTTTATTACTGCTCCACATATATCAAAAATCTTTTCAGAAATGATTTTAATTTGGATAATCTCGGCGTGGAAAAATATTTATAGAAATAAAAAAATTAATATAGTTGAATTGGGAGCCGGAAATGGTGAAATGATGCATCAAATAATTAATACCTCAAAGAGATTTTTTGATTTTCACAAAAAATGTAAATTCATCATTTATGAAAAAAGCCCGAAATTAATAAATGTTCAAAAAGAGAAATTAAAAAATGAAAAAATTAAATGGGTAAAAAATTTAGACTATTTAGAAAGTAACCCAACAATATTTTTAGGGAATGAATTTTTAGATGCATTGCCAATAAAACAATATGTTAAAAGAAAAAAAATTTGGTATGAAAAGTATGTGGAAAAAAGTGGTGGAAAATACAGTTTTACATATGTCAAGAGTAATATAAAAAAATTAGAGAAGACTTTAGGTTTTAAGATTTCTAGTAATCAAAATTTTCTAGAAGTATCATTCGAAGAAATTAATATTCTAAAAAAATTGAATAATATAATTTCAAAAACAGGAGGTGGTATACTTTTAATTGATTACGCAAACTTAAAAAAAAAAATGACTAATACCCTACAAGGTGTAAAAAAACATAAAAAAATTGATATATTAAATCATGTTGGAAGTTCAGACATTACACACTTACTTAATATTCCATTTTTAAAAAGGATTGCCAAAAAACTTAATCTTAAATTAAACTATAATACTCAAAGAGATTTTTTACTAAAGCTAGGAATTTTAAATAGAGCGGAGATATTGGCAACAAATGAAAATTTTTTAGGTAAAGCAAATATATTTTACAGAATAAATCGTCTAATAGATAAGCAGCAGATGGGTTTACTGTTCAAAATAATTTATTTTCATAAAAAAACTGAAAGTTTCACACTAGGATTTAAATGATATTATCAAAATTGCTTAGAGAAACAAACATGGTAGTACATGGCTTTTTTAATAAAAAAAATGGTTTTTCGAAGGGTATTTATAAAAGTTTAAATTGTGGACTTGGCTCAAAAGATAACAAGGAGAATATTATAAAAAATTTAAATTATGTTAGAAAAAAACTTAATTTAAAAAAAAATAATATCACTCTTCCATACCAAATTCATAGTTCAAAATTTTTCTATATTTCAAAATATCAAAAAAAAAAAATTATCGGAGATGGGCTAATCACAAAAACTAGCAACTTGCCAATTGGAATTCTTACAGCAGACTGTTCGCCGATATTAATTTTTGATTATAAAAAAAAAATAATAGCCGTGGTCCATGCGGGGTGGAGAGGAGCCTATAAGCAAATTGTAATAAAGGTTCTAAAAAAATTTATTAAACTTGGATCAAAAAAAAAGAATATCATTGTGTCTATAGGACCTACTATAAGCCAAAATAATTATGAGGTTGGAAAAGAATTTAAATATAAATTTTTAAAGAAAAATATCAGGAATTCAGTTTTCTTTAAACAAAAACATAAAAAAATTTACTTTAATTTAGTAAAGTATATTGAAAATCAATTAATAAGTTTTGGAATTACAAATATTGATGTTATAAGGAAAGATACCTTTAATAAAAAAAATAATTTTTTTAGTGCAAGAAGATCTTCAAAAGAAAAAGAAACTGATTATGGTAGAAATATATCAGTAATTATGCTTAAATAGGACATTGATGAAAATAATCACTGGAAACTCTAATAAAAATCTCAGCTTTAGAATATCTAAATATTTAAAAAACAGACTTGTAAAGTCAAGTATTAGAAAATTTTCTGACGGCGAAATTTATATTGAAATAAATGAAAATATAAGAGGAAATAGTATTTTTGTTATACAATCAGTTTCCTCTCCAGCTAACGATAACTTAATGGAACTATTGCTTTGTATAGATGCTTTGAAAAGATCTTCAGCTAAAAATATCACTGCTGTTATCCCATATTTTGGATATGCACGACAGGATCGTAAAGTAGTGCCAAGAACATCAATTTCTGCAAAATTAGTTTCAAATTTAATTACAAATGCTGGTGCAGACAGAGTGGTTACTGTTGATTTACATGCAGGACAAATACAAGGTTTTTTTGATATTCCAGTTGATAACTTATTTGCTACTCCAATTTTTGCACGTCATATAAAAAAGAAAATAAAAAATAAAAATTTAGTTTGTGTTGCGCCTGACGTAGGTGGAACAGAAAGAGCAAGGGCATTAGGAAAATTTTTACATGCGGGTTTAGCAATAATTGACAAGAGAAGACCGGCGCCGGGAAAATCTGAGGTAATGAATGTAATAGGAAATGTTAAAGGAAAAACTTGTATAGTTGTTGATGATATAATTGACTCTGGAGGGACAATTGTAAATGCAGCTTATGCGTTGAAAGAAAGAGGGGCAAGAGAAGTTCATGTATATGTAACTCATGGTGTATTAAGTGGAAAAGCTGTTGAAAAAATTAAAACATCAAAAATTAAAAGACTTGTTATAACAGATACCATTGATAACTCTGAAAGGGTAAAAGCTGCAAAAAATATTGAAATTTTAACAATTTCTCAATTAGTTGGTGAAGCCATAAAAAGAATATCAAACTCTACATCTGTATCAGACTTATTTAGATAATTTTCTGCTTGATAATATGAAGCTACTAAGTTAAAAGCTACCAATTTTATGACTAATTTAGATGCAAACTTAAGATTAAAAAGTTCTAAAGGAAGTAACAATACTTTGCGAAACGAAGGTATGGTACCTGCTGTTTTATATGGTGGAGACCAAGAAAATGAATTGATTAGTGTTTCAAAAAAACATCTCAAAAATTTACTTGATCAAGAAAATTTTTTATCAAACGTTCTAAAAATAAAACTTAAAGATAAAGAAATAAATGTACTTCCAAGAGAAGTTTCTTTTGATGTGGTTACTGAAGAACCTATACATGTTGATTTTCTAAGAATGGTTGCAGGAAGGAAAATAGAATTAGAAATTCCAGTTAAATTTATAAATAACGAACAGTCTCCAGGACTAAAAAGAGGGGGAGTTTTAAATATTGTAAGAAGAAAAGTAGAATTAAAATGTCCTACAGAAAGTATACCGAAAGAATTAGTTGTTGATTTAGAGGGGCTTGATATAGGCGCAAGTATTAAAATTTCTGCAATCAATCTTCCAGAAAATGTCACTCCAACAATTGTTGGTAGAGATTTTGTAATTGCAACAGTTGCAGCACCTACAGTTGTTAAAGAACCAGAAAAACCAACTGAAGAAGCTGCTGAAGGAGCAGAAGCTGGGGCAGAAGGAGAGGCTCCAAAAGAGGGGGAACAGGCTGCGCCAGGGGATGATACGAAGAAATCTGATACTGATAAAGATAAAAAAGAAGCTGCTCCTGAGAAAAAATAATTTGTTTTATAATCTTAGAAATATTCTTTAAAGATGATCTTATTTGTAGGTCTAGGAAACCCAACGCCTGATAGTCAAAATAATAGACACAATATAGGTTTTAAAATCATTGATGCTATTAACCAAAATTTAGGTTTGTCAAAACAGAAACCAAAATTTAAAGGGTTATTAACTATGGGTAACATTGGAGACAAAAAAGTCTATGCAATCAAGCCTCTTACTTTCATGAATAATTCTGGAACATGTATTAGAGAGTTAATAGAGTATTTTAAAATACAGTCCTCCGATATAATTGTTTTCCATGACGATTTAGACATAGAGTTTGGTAAAATTAAAGCTAAATTTGGTGGTACAGATGCAGGTCACAATGGAATTAAGTCTTTAGACAAATTTATTGGTAAAGAATATTCAAGAGTAAGAATAGGAATTGGAAAACCAGAAAAAAAGATTAAAGTAAATGACTTTGTGCTTGGTGATTTTAATGAAGAGGAGATAATACAACTAGAGGATATCTCAAAAAAAATAATTGAATCTTTAAACCTATTAATTGATAAAAAACTCGATTTATTTTCAAGTAAGATAAATAATTAGTTATGGGTTTTAAGTGTGGAATAGTTGGATTACCAAATGTAGGTAAATCAACATTATTTAATGCTTTGACCAATTCAAGTAAAGCGCAAGCCGAAAATTTTCCATTTTGTACCATTGAACCAAATTTAGGAGTAGTGCCTATAGTGGATGAAAGATTAGATATATTATCGAGTATTTCAAATTCAAAAAAAAAAATTTATACAACAATATCTTTTGTTGATATTGCTGGCTTAGTTGAAGGTGCCTCTAAAGGTGAAGGATTAGGAAATAAATTTTTATCTCATATAAGGGAGGTTGATGCAATTATTCATATGATCAGATGTTTTGACTCTGATGATATTCAAAACGTAAATTCCAATGTAGATCCTATTAGAGATCTAGAAATAATACAAACTGAAATGAAATTAGCAGATTTAGAATCTATCCAAAAAAGACTAGATAAAAAAAACAAAAAAAATTTTTCTAAAGAACAAATTCAAATATTAGAAACAGCACTAGATTATATTGACAATGACAAAAATATTGAGCAAATGCACGAACTTTATGAAAAAAAAGAGATTGAAATGAGTGGGTTGTTGTCATTAAAACCTAATTTGTATGTATGCAATGTGGGAGAGGAAAGTGTTGTAAACGGAAATCCATACACTAGAAAATTTATTGAAAAGTACGGTGATAGAAACACAATTATAATCTCTGCTGAAATTGAGAATCAGCTTAATTCTTTAACTGATCAAGAAAAGATAAATTATATGGAAATGCTTGGTATTAAAGAAGCTGGTATAAGTGTACTTTCTAAAAAAGGTTATGAGTTATTGAACCTTGAAACTTTTTTTACCTCAGGTCCTGAGGAGTCTAGAGCATGGACAATAAATAGAAATTGCTTTGCTCCTAAAGCTGCAGGAAAAATTCATACTGATTTCGAGAAAGGTTTTATAAAAGTTGAGACTATATCTTATCAAGACTTTGTAGATAATAATGGATGGGTTAATTCTAAAAATAACGGCAAAATGAGGCTGGAAGGTAAAGAATATATGGTAAAAGATGGAGATGTTTTAAACTTTCGTTTCAACACGTGACCATATTTTTTTCATAGTTAAGTATACGAGCACTGAAAGTATTATTAAATACACTATTACCCTAAAGCCAGTCTTATGTCTCGTTTCTAGATGAGGCTCAGCTGACCACATCAAAAAAGTGGTAATATCTTTTGCCATCTGTTCCTCCGTAGCAGCAGTTCCATCATTATATTCCACAAGACCATCCGATAAAGGTGCTGACATTTTGATTTTATTTCCATACATATATTTATTATAATATACACCTTCGTCTAATTTAATATCAGCTGGTGGATCTTCGTATCCAAGTAGAAGAGAATAAATATAATCTGCACCACCCATTCTGGCTTTTGCTAATACCGACATATCTGGAGGATAAGCACCTCCATTAGCTGCTTTTGATGCCTCAACATTTTCATAAGGCTTTACAAATTTATCTGATAATTTTGCAGGCCTTGTAAACATTTCTCCATCGCTGTTTGGACCATCTAATACTTCAAAGCTTGCAGCTATAACTTTTGCCTGTTCTTCAGTAAACTCAGGACCTCCGGGCTCAGCAAGGTTTCTATAACTTAGGTATTGCATAGAATGACAAGCAGCACATACCTCTGTATAAACTTGATATCCTCTTTGTAACGAAGCTCTATCGTATTTACCAAAAAGACCTTTGAATGACCAATCAGTTTTTAGAAATTTTGGTGTTTCAGCTGAAAAGGAGTGACTTTGAAAAAGAAATAATGATAAAAATAATATAAGTATACTTATTGTTTTTTTCACCCTAAGCTCTTCAAATTGTTTTCAATTTTATCTTGTCGGTCACTTCTTGCAGCCATAGCTGAACCTGCTAGTACTGGTTCTGAGATACTTAACGGAATAGGACGAGTTTTTTCAGTAAATCCTAAAAATGGAAGTATAACTAAGAAGTGGATAAAATAGTAGGCCGTTGCAACTCTGGCAACTAGTAGATATAGTCCTTCTGCAGGCATTGCCCCAACGTATCCTAGAATTAGTACATCAATTACAAGTATCCAGTAAAACTGCTTGTATAAAGGTCTGAACACTGCTGATCTCACTTTAGATGTGTCTAACCAAGGTAAAGCGGCTAATATCAAGATTGCAGAAAACATTGCGATTACACCCATTAACTTGTCAGGCACTGACCTAAGTATTGCATAAAATGGTAATAGATACCATTCAGGTACTATGTGGGCTGGGGTTACTAATGGATTTGCTTCAATATAATTATCAGCGTGTCCTAAGATGTTAGGTGTGTAAAACACAAAAAAAGCGAAGACAATTAAAAATAGCAATAGAGCAAATGCATCTTTAATTACTATATAAGGATGGAAAGGAACAGTATCATTTGATGGCTTTTTAATTTCTATTCCGACAGGATTATTATTTCCTGGAACATGCAATGCCCAAATATGCAGAACAACCAAACCAAGAATTAAAAAAGGAATTAAATAATGCAAAGCATAAAATCTGGTTAAAGTTGGGTTATCAACAGAGTATCCTCCCCATAACCACGTTGTTATACCTTCTCCAACAAACGGAATTGCGCTAAATAAATTTGTTATTACTGTAGCTCCCCAATAACTCATTTGTCCCCATGGAAGAACATACCCCATGAATGCAGCTGCCATCATAAGTAGGTAAATAATTATACCAAGTATCCAAATTATTTCTCTCGGAGATTTGTATGAACCATAAAATAAAGATCTGAATATGTGAATATAAACTGCTAGAAAGAACATTGATGCACCATTTGCATGAACATATCTTATTAACCATCCATAATTTACATCTCTCATAATGTGCTCAACACTCGCAAATGCTAACTTGGTATCTGCGATGTAATGCATAGCTAAGACAAGTCCAGTTACAATTTGAGTTATTAAACAGAAAGTTAAAATTCCTCCAAATGTCCACCAATAATTTAAATTTTTTGGTGTGGGATAATCAGTCAGATGATTGGCGAGTGTCAATAGAGGTAAACGATCATTAAACCATTTCCCTACTTTTGACTTTGGTGTGTAATTATTGTCGCTCATAATTTTATATTATCCAATTTTTATCGTATTCTCATTTAAGAAAACATATTCTGGTATTTCCATATTAACAGGTGCTGGTCCTTTTCTAATTCTACCTGATGTATCGTAATGCGAACCATGGCACGGGCAAAACCATCCATCGTATTCTCCTTTATCAGATAGTGGAACGCATCCTAAGTGAGTGCAAATTCCTAACATAACTAACCATTCAGCATTTTTAACTCTGTCCTCATCTTTTTCAGGATGTTTTAATTCATTTAATGATACTGATCTAGCTTTATCAATTTCATCTTGGGTTCTTCTTTTAATAAATACTGGCTTACCTCTCCAAACAACTGTAATTGATTGCCCAGGTTTAACTGAACTAATGTCTACCTCGGTACTCGCTAAGGCTTTGACGGAAGCATCTGGGTTCATTTGGTCAACCAAAGGCCAAACTGCGGCTCCTACCCCAACCGCTCCTGCAGCTGCAGTTGCAGTGAATATAAAATCTCTTCTATTTTTTGGTTTTTTATCTGACATTTAAATGTTTTATTTTTTGCTATTACATGATTTCATATAATAATAA
>MDTE01031179.1_pt1 | contig 12139 bp, 20 predicted proteins | sample 811231 | NCBI WGS metagenome assembly MDTE01 (sample SAMN05326651, study PRJNA326480) | marine metagenome | isolation source: seawater | place: Indian Ocean: Red Sea | collected 2010
TGGAAAACCTGTAGAATCTGTATGTGTTTTATGCCCCTCAAGACTAAGTTAAGATGGGCAGAGTGTCCTGACGAGCCTCCTCGTTGGACTTAGGGAGTAGATATGGCATTAACAGCTAAACAAAAGAAGTTACCAAAAGCACTTCAACAAGCAATACTAAAAAGTATGAAGAAAAAGAAGAAAAACGGTAAAAAGAAAAAGCGTAATGGAAAGAAAAGAAGAAGTAGAGGATAAATCGATTTGGTTTAACTACTTTAATTCCATTAAAAATGTTTGCCCTTGGAGTTTCGAAAGTTACTGCAATGGCAGGGTAAAAATAACACAGTTTGATAGAGATATTCTCGAGTTAAACGAGCAAAATTGGAGTCTTAAAGAATGGGACGCAATAGTTTACACCACCGAGATGACTGTCGATGAACTGGACGAGTTTGTAGAAGAGAGGAATAACGACCAAGAAAAGTGTGAATACTTATGGTCACACCCTCACTACACTAAAGGTGGTGGAAATCAAACTCATCGTCCGATTATTATACAACAGGACAGACAGTTTTTGGCAGAGCTTCGAAGGAGGTGATACAAGTCTAGGAGAAGATGACCTTATACTAAATAAAATTGCATGATTTTATTCATGACACGGAAAGAAAATCGAGGGGTCTCTTCTCCGACCTTTTAAAAATATGATAAGAAGTATACAAGAAGCAAGAAGAGCTTATAGAAATGGAAAAATATACGGAGCTAGATTTCTTAGTTATCGTACTGTTGCAAATAAAAAAGACAGTTATTCAGGCGAGCCTTACAATTCTTATGTTGCTTACTTTCATCATCATACTCTAATTGTTGACTGTGCTACAGAATCTATAAGTGCAGCTGGAGACACAGGTTGGAATACTCCACATGAAGTTGTTCATACTAAGTGGAGAGCAGATTCTCCACTACTAACAGTCACAGTAAAAAACTATGACGAAGCACAAAAATTTGAAAACACACAGAATAAATTTGTAGGACTATATATTATTGATGTGAGTACTAAAAGAGTATATAGACTAGCAGGAAATCCTGTGGGTTTAGTAAGAATTCAAAACGGAATGAAAACTGGCTTGCCTTGGTTAAATCCAAACTATGACGGTAAGACATCTATGATGCAAGATGGCGACACAGATGGGTTTTTAGGAAAGTTTTTGGACTATGCGTAAGCGATGGTCTATGAAGCGGAAACGCAAAATAAATTGTGCAAACCCTAAGGGGTTTTCACAGAAGCAGTATTGTAAACGCCAGAAACGGGGTGGACGATACAAAGTAAGGAGATAACTTATGTTAGAATTTTTACAGATGATTATAGTTATCGTCAAGATAATTCCATGGATAGTTATGGGAGCATCAGCAGTTGCGGCTTTAACACCGACACCTGTAGACGATGGCATAGTTAAGAAGATGTATGCAGTCTTAGACTGGTTTGCATTGAATGTCGGAAGAGCAAAGGATAAGTAAATGCCTTATGTAGTAAGGGGTAAAACCGTCTACAAAAAATCTGGCAAAAAGCTCAGCAAAAGAGCCACTGCTAAATCAAGAGCCTCAGCCCGTAAAATGGTGAGGCTTTTGTACGCAGTCGAGGGAGGATATGAATTAAATGGTAAAGCGCCGAAAAAGAAGAGACCCAAGAAAAGGAACAGGTAAAAAACCTAAGGGTTCTGGAAGACGACTTTATACAGACGAAAATCCAAAAGATACTGTCAGAATTAAGTTTGCTACTGCAAAAGACGCTAGGGCAACAGTACGAAAAGTTAAAAGAGTTCGTAAGTCTTATGCAAGAAAGATACAGATATTAACTGTAGGTGAACAACGAGCAAGAGTGATGGGCAAGAAAACTGTCGCATCAATCTTCAAGTCTGCAAAAGCAGGATTAAGGAAAGCGCACAATGCCAGGACACAGAAAAAGAAAAGGCGGACGAAGAAGAAAGGCCGCTAAGAAAAGACCAGTACCAACAAACCCAACTCTGTATGCTAGAGTAAAAGCTGAGGCTAAGAGAAAGTTTAAGGTATATCCATCTGCTTATGCAAATGGGTGGTTAGTTAGAACATATAAAAAGCGTGGTGGACGCTTTAGAATGGGAGTAAAAAGAAGATGATAGATTATATCAAATTAAAGTTTTCTCAGTTATGGAATATTCTTTCAGGAAAGGATAAAAACTGGGACGGCTCTGTTGACATCAAAGATAAAATGATTGAAGCAGAAGAAAAATCAAAATAATGCCAGGACATAGTGGTGGTTTAACCAAATGGTTTAAGGAAGGTTGGGTAGATATATCCAGACCTCGTAAAGGTGGCGGCTATGCTCCTTGCGGAAGAAAATCTGCTAGAGGGAAAGGTAAAGGTGGTTACCCTAAATGTGTACCCGCAAGTAAAGCTAGACGAATGACTAAAGCACAGATTCGTTCTGCAGTAAGAAGAAAGCGGGCAGCAGGTAATCCAGGTGGCAAACCAAGAAATGTTGCTACTTTTACCAAACGAGGTAGAAAAAAGAGGAGAACTACCAGAAAAAGAAGGTAATCTCCTAGTAAGGGAGACCATGAAAAAAGAAGAACTCATTAAAGAACTTCATGTACTAAATCATCTTTTAGATGAACTAGTGGAAAGAACTCACGAAAAAATTTACAATAGTCAAAAGATTAGAAAACTATCACAGCTTCCTAATACTGTCCATAATAAAGTTAGAATTAGGAATTATATTAAAAATGGCACTGAACAAAACTAAACATAAAAAATATATCAAAAATAAGGATATTTTTAAAACGGCTGGAGCGGCTCGTAAAAGAGCAAGAAAGCTAGGACTAAAAGGCATACATTCTCATGGCAGAGGAAAAGCAAAGAGGTTTATGCCAGGAAGCTCTCACGGAGTATACGAGAGAGCACTGAGGAGAAAAAATGGCTAGACAAGGCGGATTTTTAAGCGGACCAACTGGTAGACACAATACTCAGAAGATTCGTAAACATAGACTCAATAGAGGAGTTACAAGAGATATGAATGCAGCAGCCGGAGCTTTAGTAAACACTAAAAATCCAAATGGCATTGAAGCGTTCAGATATTCTACTGCACCTAAAGCGATTGGCCCAAGATTTGGTAAAACACTAAATCCTAAGAGAGCTAGGTTTCCAGGTAGAAGAAGATAATGGCACTTACAGCAGCAGAGAAAGCTAGGTTAAAAAGAGCGGGACTCACAGGTTTAAATAAACCAAAGAGAACACCAAAACACCCAACCAAAAAAGCTGTTGTTGCTGTAAGAGTGGGTGGAAAAGTAAAAATAATTAGATTCGGAGCGCAAGGCATGGGTCATAATTATAGTCCAGAAGCTAGAAGAAGTTTTAAAGCAAGACATCGTAAGAATATTGCTAAAGGAAGATCTTCTGCAGCTTGGTGGGCAAATAAAGTCTTTTGGGCAGGAAAAGGTGGTAGTACTAAACGACCACCAAAATCCCAGAAGCATGTTAAAGGAATTAGAAGAAGAAGGAAAAGATAATGGCAATACCAACAGTTGATACCAGAAAAGTATGGTTAGATGAAACAACCATGAAAGTTACAAAAGCACTTATGAAGTTTACTGAAAAAGAACTAAAAGGAGAAGCACTAACAAGAGCTGAACTTAGTTATTCAAAGCTTTGTAGCGCTTACCTTTATCTTCTAAAAGTCGTTGAGAAGAATGACCTTCTTAGCGAAGAGGACAATCCATTTCAACCTGAGACACTACATTGATAGAAGCAAGTAGAGCAGATGTAGAGACTAGTTATCTCATGGATTTTGATGATGATAGATTCATCAAACTTCCTATTGATGGTTATATGGATTTATTGGGTATCACACCTAACACTTCACAAAATGCAATCATAAATGCAATCAATAATCCTAAATATCGTTTTATCTGTGCTGCGATTTCTCGTAGACAAGGCAAAACTTACATATCAAATATAATTGGACAACTTATATGTTTAGTACCAAATAGTCATGTACTACTCATGTCTCCAAATTATTCACTATCACAAATATCATTTGACTTACAAAGAAATCTTATAAAGCACTTTGATTTAGAAGTGATAAGAGATAATGCAAAAGACAAAGTTATAGAACTTAGTAATAATTCTACTATTCGTATGGGGTCAATCAATCAGGTTGATTCAGTTGTTGGTAGAAGTTATGACTTAATTATATTTGATGAGGCAGCACTTGTAGATGGAAGAGATGCTTTCAATGTTGCACTAAGACCTACACTAGACAAGGATAACTCAAAAGCAATATTTATTTCTACACCTCGTGGCAGAAATAACTATTTTGCAGAATTTTACTATAGAGGATTTACTGATGAATTTCCTGAGTGGGCTAGTATAAAAGCAACTTGGCATGAGAATCCTCGTGTATCAGAAGAAGATATTAAAGAAGCAAAAAAGACAATGTCAGAATCAGAGTTTGCACAAGAATACATGGCAGACTTTAATGTATATGAAGGCCAGATATGGTCATTTAATCACGAATCTCAAATTGCAGATTTAAATAACTTTGATACTTCAAAGATGGACGTCTTTGCTGGACTTGATGTAGGGTATAAAGACCCTACTGCATTCTGTGTAATTGCATATGACTGGGACGAGAAAAAGTACTATGTGTTAGATGAATATTTAGACTCAGAAAGAACTACAGAACAACACGCTACACAAATAAGAAAAATGATTGAGAAATATAATATTGATTGGATTTATATAGACTCTGCAGCACAACAAACTAGATTTGACTTTGCGCAAAACTATGATATTACTACTGTAAATGCCAAAAAGTCAGTACTAGATGGTATAGGACATGTAGCAGGCATAGTTGATAATGATGAGTTATTTGTAAATCAAAGCTGTAGAGAAGTATTAACATGTCTTGACCAGTATCAATGGGATCCAAACCCTAATTTGATGAAAGAGAGACCAAAACATGATGGAGCATCGCATATGGCTGATGCAATACGATATGCACTATATACATTTGAAACCACAGCCACCTCGTTTTAGACACACCTGTCAAAAATACTTCTTGACTTTTGGTGTAAACTTTTGTTATAATTCTAACTAGAGTAAGATATGAAATTTAAGAGAGATTTAGTTAAATATGTGAGAGATAAAGCTAAATCACAGTATAAAAAAGAAAACGAGTGTTATATATGTGGCAACACAGATACTTTAGATTTTCACCATTTTTACGGATTAACCGAATTGCTAGACACTTGGCTACGCACAAATAACATAACTATAGAGACTGAACAAGATATCCTAGATGTTCGGGAACAATTCATCGGTGAAAACTACGACAAAGTTTATAATAAAACAGTTACTCTCTGCCATCAGCACCATTTGAGATTACACTCAATATACGGGAAACGACCCAAACTAATCACAGCAGAGAAACAGGCAAGGTGGGTCGAGTTACAAAGAGAAAAACATGGCATGGTACGATAGATTTTTAGGAATAAACAGACAGACGGAGGAAAAATTAAATCCTTGGCAATATGTCATATCCAGAAACGAGGGTATGACTATCGATTCACGTGAAATCGTTACTAATTATAGAAATGCTTACGAAGAATTAGAAGTTGTTAATAGAGCAGTAAACATGATAGTAGATGATGTTGCTGAAATACCTTACACTGTAGGTGACCAAAGACAAGGTGTTAACAATATAATAAAAAATATTCGTAGAGTAAAGGTAGATCAATTACTAAATAGAGAACCTAACCCATTTCAAGATATAAGTACATTTAAAAGAAATCTGATAATTGACTTATTGATTGATGGTAATATATTTATTTATTTTGATGGTGCACATATGTATCATCTACCAGCAGAAAAGGTAACAATATATTCAGATGATGAAACATATATTGATAAGTATACATTTGATAATAGCATTGATTATAGTGTAAATGAAATTATACATATCAAAGAAAATAGTTTTAACTCCATATATCGTGGAGTTCCAAGATTAAAACCAGCATTTAGAACAATGCAGTTACTTGGAAGTATGAGAAAGTTTCAAGATAATTTTTTCAAAAATGGAGCAGTCCCAGGATTGGTACTTAAATCTCCTAACACTCTTTCTGAGAAAATCAAAGAAAGAATGTTACAAGCATGGAGTATGAGGTACAATCCAAATACTGGAGGTCGAAGACCGCTTATACTTGATGGAGGACTTGAAGTAGAGCCAATGTCTCAAATTAATTTTAGAGAACTGGACTTTCAAGATTCAATAAAAGCAAATGAAAAAATTATACTTGAAGCACTAGGAATACCACCTATTTTATTAGATGGTGGTAATAATGCAAACATAAGACCAAACCATAGACTATATTATTTGGAAACTATAATACCTATAGTTAGAAAAATAGGATATGCTTTGGAAAGATATTTTGGATTTACTCTAAATGAAGATGTAACAGGTATTCCTGCTTTACAACCTGAATTAAGAGACCAAGCAGCTTATTATGCTACACTTGTGAATACAGGAATCATAAGTACTAATGAAGCAAGAGAAGCTCTAGGTAAAGATCCAATTGATGGATTCGATGAACCAAGAGTTCCTGTAAATTTAGCAGGTTCTTCGGTAAATCCACAGGAGGGAGGACGACCAACAGAAAGTTCTCCAATTGAGGAAGAATAATTATGACAAAAGATATGATGATAAAAGCTGTATCTGATTTCTTCGCTGAAAAAAGCGTAGAAAAAATGGATTTAGCGGAATACAAATCATACGGAAGTGAAGTTCCTGTCAAAGACTATATTTTAAAAAGATACTTTGGCTCATGGAACAGAATTCTTGCTGTGGTTAATAAAAGATATCCTGTTTCTGTTGCTCCTGTAAAGGTTGAAAAACCAAAAGCAGCTCCTAAAGTGGAGAAAGTGGAGAAAGAAGATGTCAAATAAAATTTTTCATTGGACTAATAATTTTAAAACCTTAGGCGAAACTGATGATGGCGGTATAGACATCAAAGGTTCTGCAAGTACAAATGCACTAGATAGAGCTGGCGATATAATCGAAGCTGAGGCATGGACAAAGGGTGGATTAGAAAATTTTAAAAATAATCCTGTATTACTCTTTAATCATGACCACAATAAGCCTATCGGTAGAGCAACAGGTTTAGAAGTAACCGACAAAGGTTTAGAAATCTCAGGTAGAATTTCTAAAGCAGCAGGTGAAATAAAAGATTTAGTTAAAGACGGTGTCCTTGGAGCGTTTTCTGTCGGCTTCAGAGTCAAGGACGCAGATTATATGACCGAAACTGACGGATATAAAATAAAGGACGCTGAATTATTTGAAGTATCAGTGGTATCAGTACCTTGCAATCAGAGTGCAACATTCTCTTTAGCAAAGTCATTTGATAACATGGAAGACTATGAAAAATTCAAAAAGCAATTTATAAAGGCTAACTCAGTTGACTCAGCAGACGCTGTGAAAGTTGAGCAGCCAAGTGGGGAGAAATCCCAAAAAATGGAGACTGATATGTCAGAAGAAAAAATGAATCCTGAAACTTCTCCAGAGTTCGACCTTGATAAGTTCGCGGCTGATGCAGCTGAAAAAGCTGTTGCTCAGTACGCAATGAAGCAAGCAGAACTTAAAGCAGCAGAAGAAAAAGCAAAGATTGAAGCTGAAGAAAAAGCAGCAGAAGTCGAAGCGTCTGAAAAGGCTGCTCTAGAAGCTAAGCAGGAAGAACAGAAAGTTGTTGTCAAAGCAAGTATGACAGGAGCTGAGAAACTTGTTTCTGATATTGAGAAAAGAGTCAATGAAAAGCATGAAGATTTAGAATCAGTTGTTAAATCTCTTGAAAAAGAATTAGCAGAAAAATCTGAAGAAATCATGAATATCAGAGAGTCAAAAAGAATTTTCTCAGACAGACAAGGTCAAGGTGACTGGAAGAAAGCATTTGAGAACGATATCATTGACGCAAAATTTGCTGGTTTAGCTACTGGTAAAGGTTGGGACAATGATTATGCGAAAGGTGTTATGCAGAAAGTTAATGAGCACTCAGGTGTTCAAGTTTCATCTGCTGACTTTGAGCAAGTTGTTTCACAAAACATCGAAAGAGATATTCAGAATGAATTGGTCTTAGCACCTCTATTTAGAGAGATTCCAATGACTTCTGCTAATATGATAATCCCAATCTTGCCAGATGCAGGATATGCTGAGTTTACTGGAAACCAAGCTGCTAGTGGTTCTTCACCACATGGTAACTTGCAAGAAAGAGGCGACGCATACAACCCTGGTTCAGCAGGTGGTGTTGATCTAACAGAAAGAACTCTTTCAACTAAAAAATTAATCTCACAATCTTACTTAGGTAATGAGACTGAAGAAGATGCAATTATGCCAATACTTCCTTTAATTAGAGAGTCAATGGTTAGAGCACATGCTAGAGCAATCGAAAATGCTATCCTAGCAGGTGACGACGCTGATGGTGCTTTTGGTACATCAGGTGCAGCTTTTGAAGGCTTACTACACTTAGCAAGAAATGATTCAGACTTTACACAATCAACAACTGCATTTGCAACTGATACTGTAACAGCAGCTGAATTATTAAGCATGAGAAAGAACATGGGTAAATATGGTGTGAATCCAAGTGAAGTGGTATACATTGTTTCACAAAGAACATACTATGAACTACTAGAAGATCCTGAGTTCCAAGACGCTAACCTAGTTGGCGACATGGCAACTAAGCTATCTGGTGAAATTGGTCAAGTATTCGGTTCAAGAGTACTATTATGTGACGAGTTTGCAGCACCAGCAGTTAACAAGTTCGCAGCGATCGCAGTATACCCAAGAAACTATGTAATGCCAAGATTAAGAGGTGTTACAGTTGAGTCAGACTACGAAGTAGCAAACCAAAGAAGAGTCCTAGTGGCTTCACAAAGAATCGGATTTACCGATCTTATCGATGGTGCAACTTCTAAGTGGGCATACATGTATAAAGCTAGCTAATAGCTAATACTATTGGAGGGGAGCAATCCCCTCCACTTTTACGGAGAATTATGGCAAACTTAGTAACATTACAAGAATACAAAGACTTCGCGGGGATTACGGGAGTAAATCAAGACGCGAAGATAAATGTTATTATACCTGCAATAAGTCAAGCTGTAAAAACATACTGTGGAACTTCATTCGTGGACTTTTACAGTAGCAATAAAACTGAGTTTTTTGATATCACTGATGATGGAACAACAGCAGTAATGACTGATGAGAGTCCATTAGTAAGTGTAAGTTCAGTACAAGAAAGAGAATCTCAAGCAGATGATTATGTTACTCTAATCACAGAAAATTCTGATAATAGTGGTAAATATGAATATGTTATAGATACTGACCTTGACATGATAAGAAGAACTACTGATAGTAAAGATAAAGCATTTCCGAAAGGAAGAAAAGCAGTAAAAGTTGTATACAGAGCAGGCTACTCGTCTACTCCAGAAGATTTAAAACTTGCTTGTTTTGATTTAATTAAATACTATTTAAAAGATGAAAGAAAAGATAGACTTAGTATAGCAGGAGCTCAGATACAGAACCCTGTATCAACTAGCTTAAAGGATAATATAGATTTCCCAGACCATATAAAGAGGATTCTAGATTTTCATAAGGTTTATAAATGAGCAAGAAAAGATTAAGAATACAAAAAACAGATGCAGGAGTTCAAGCTTATTCAGAGTTACACTTAAGAAACTTTTTAAAATCGATTCCAACTGAAATGATTACTAAAAAAGTAAGTGGTCAGATTGAAAAAAATACTCAAAGTAGATTAAGAGTAGTAAAAGAATTAATGGACAAGGCTACTAAAAGTAATACAAAATTTCATGCTGTTGCTCTATTTCTTGATGATGTAGATAAAGGTGTTTATACTCAATCTAATCTTCCAGACGCACAAAACAAAGGAAAAAAGAGTGATGTACGTAGCACAGCAAGAGTAAGAGACGCTTTTAACGAAGTAAAAAGAACAATTACAAACTTAACTGCGTCACATGGAGAATTAAGTCATGTAGGAATATCAAACTTATCTATACACCTATACGCTTTTTATGTTGAGTTGAGAGCATTTGGAGCCAGCTTTAATTGGAAAGCTAATCCTACTACTCAAAGAGGAGGAAAGCCTATTGGATTCGAAGATGATATAGTTATGGAAGACATATATGGTAATATTCAAGGGTACGAAAAGAAGCCAGTTCTTACAAAAGTAAGAACATATGACCAAGGTCAGTTTAATGACTTTACAGAGGACATTAGACAATTATATTTTATAGCAAAAGCAGTAGCTGAAATGCCTATATCTAAATTTAAAGGTAAGGGCCATGAAATCGCAGATATGCAAACAGCACTACATGATTATTTTGCTAAGGGTAATGACCAAATTTTAGCAGACAAAAAACAAGTTGTAGATGTAGCAACTGGAAAAGCAGATTTAGAACTTACTTTTGAAAACCAAAAGGCACGAAGTGATATAGAAAATTTAATTGGTACGAACAAAGCACAAGAGTTATTGGGAAGGAAAAAACAACAAGACATAGAGTATATTAAAAAATATTTTGCATATGATTTTTCACAAATAGTAGGCTCTCCTAGTATAAAAGAAGATGTTATAAAAGGACTAAGTGAACAATTAGTAACAGGCAACAAACCTAAAACAAGAAGACATAGTAGTAAATATACTAGTACAAAGAAAAGGAAAAAACCAGCAGAAGCACAAAGAGTTGAAAAAAATATTAAAGATACTCTAAAATCAGCAGCTGTAGCGGGAGCAGCTTTTAAAGGAATAAAAGATTTAGGAAAAAGCAAGGCACCAGGTCAAAAACCTACACGAGGTGCAGATGAATCACAAATGACTCCAAAAGAGTTAGGGTACTTAAAAAGAAAGATTAATACAAGACTACCACAACAAGTAGCAGAAAATATGGGAAGACCTGCATTGAATTTTCAAACAGGTAGATTTGCAAATAGTGCTAGACTAGTAGATTTAAAACAAGGAGACAAAAACTTAGTAGGTAAATATACTTATATGTTAAATCCTTATGAAACTTTTGAAAACACAGGAAGATATAGATGGCCAACTGGATATAATCCTAAACCTCTTATAGCACAAAGTATAAGAGAATTAGCAGAACAATATACGAATAAAAAATTTACACTTAGGAGACAGTAATGCCAGACAGTCAGTATAGAACAAAACGAAAAAAGATTGCAGTAGCAATGGCAGAACAATTAAAAAAGATTGATGGCAACTATCCATACAATTCGAATGTATTTGATAACGTGGATAGTCATTTAAAATTTTTAGATGAAATCGACCAATATCCAAAAATTTGTGTAGTTGCAGGAGATGAAACTAGACAATATTTGCCCGATAATTATAAATGGCGATTTTTAACTTTAACAATTAGAGCATATGTTCATACAGAGGACGATGCTCAAGAAGAATTAGCATTATTAATCGAAGATATCGAAAGAGTTATCGACGATAATGATGTTTTGGTGTATGACAGCTCTGTTTCTCCAAACGAGCAGACCACATCTTTAACGATTGAGTCAATCGGTACTGATGAAGGAGTAATCGCTCCCTTAGGTATAGGAGAAGTAGTAGTTGATGTACGATACTAGGAAACGATAACGCTCATTAAAATGACGCGGAATCCTTTCCAAAGCAATAATAGGAGAAAGCAATGGCTTTAAATCTATCGAGAAATACCAAAGTATTTGTTAGTTCAGTGAATGGAGTAACAGCCTCAGCAGCCTCAAGTGAAGGTGGAATAGCTGGTACTAAAGACCATGGTGGAAGTGCTTCCGGTACTTATGCAGTAGGTGATATACTTACTATGCAGAAGTCTGGAGAAGCGGCAACCGTATGTAAATTAGTAGTTTTAGCAGTTTCAAGTTCTTTACCAAGTAAACTTGGAATTCCAAATAACTTTAGAGGTAAAAACTTTGCGGCAAATGATGCCTTAGTTCAAACAGCTACTACAGGTAGTGGAACAGGTTTCACATGTAAAGTTGCTGCAGTTTCTGACCAACTTAATACCGCAGAAGGTGGAAGAGTAGGAACAGGACTGTTTAAAGGTAACGAAGACGACCCAAATACTTTTAAAA
>MDTE01143485.1_pt1 | contig 12139 bp, 6 predicted proteins | sample 811231 | NCBI WGS metagenome assembly MDTE01 (sample SAMN05326651, study PRJNA326480) | marine metagenome | isolation source: seawater | place: Indian Ocean: Red Sea | collected 2010
AAACCGGTGGAGAACGTGGCACGTATGTAGACTGCATTGTCGAGGACGGAGGACCTGTAACTAGTAGAAAAGGAATCAATTTACCAGGAACTACAATTGATTTGCCGGCGATAGGAGAAAAAGACAAACTCGCACTAGACCATGCACTCAAATCAGGCGCTGATTGGATTGCTGTATCATACGTAAGAAGCGCTGAAGACCTTCGTCCGGCGAAAGATGCTATCAAAGCCGCTGGATTACATACTCCTGTTATCGCAAAAATTGAACACCCTGCGGCTCTTGAAAATTTACACTCTATTCTGGACGCTGCAGATGCCGTAATGGTGGCACGTGGAGATCTAGGAGTAGAAATCCCATTAGAGCAAGTTCCTCTTGCACAACAAAGAATCATTGATGCAGGATTGATGAGAGGCATGGTTGTGATAGTAGCAACACAAATGCTAGAATCTATGACACTAAATCCAAGGCCTACTCGGGCAGAAGTTAGTGATGTTTCGACCGCTATCCGCCATGGTGGAACTGCTGTAATGCTATCAGGAGAGACCGCATCAGGCGAACACCCTGTTGCAGCGGTGGAAACTATGGTGAAAATTGCAAATGCTACTGAGATAGGACTGGTTTCATCCGGAGGAACTCCCGGTGCACTCTCAAAATTTAGGTCAACCAGAGCTGTTGCTCATTCTGGTGTTGAACTGGCGAGAATGTCAGGCGCAAAGCACATACTAGTGGCAACACAACATGGAAATGCTCCACGATTAGTAGCAGGATATCGTCCAGATGTTATTGTAACAGCCGTGACAGATAGAAAAAGAGCCGCAAGAAGGATGAATTTGTTACCAGGAGTTCAATCTGTAATAGTTGAAGAACATGAGAGAGGTTCAAAAACCATGCAAAATGCAATCAAATTGCTTGCAGAGGAAGGTTCAATAAAATCTGGCGATAGAATTGTTGCCATATCTGGGTCGCCTCAGGCTATGAGTGGAGCGACTAGTACTGTTCGATTGTATAAATTACAACCCGATGGGAGTATTTCGGGTACAGAGTGATAATATTGCGTCATTTTGTGCGCAAGGTTCAATTCTAACTACTTTATAGCATTGACATGAATCTAAAGCCATTGGACTTGAGTGCCCTCGGTGTGGGCTTTGTATTGGTAATTCTAAACCTAGCAGTATTAGGGCCGATGGCTACTGGCGCAGTACCTGATGTTGTGAAAGAAGCTGTTGAAACGAAAGCCAAGGACGACATATGCAATGATGTTCTATGTATGGATGTTAACGAGGATTGGGCGGTGTCAACCAGTCCACGTGATTTTTACGCCTGGTCAATATTGAATGTAGATGATGTTGAAAATAACGGGACTGAACCTATTTATGAGAAAATAGGTCCCGTGAAATACGATGTAACTCTCAAGAGAACCGTTGAAAGTTATGACTTGAAAAATGGGCTATTGACATACAGTCAAATCACATCTTATGCTTGCTCAGATGAGACTTTTGTTCCTTGTGATACAAATATTAGCCAATTGAATATTGCATTTAATCCACAAGTAATTGGTGCGACTGGTACAGCAGTGAATCAAATAATGGAGATTACAAAATCCGGTTTCGCGTCAGGTGTTATTGACATTTATTTCCAACAAGTGTCAGCAGCATATGGTGTTGCTGAAGAAATCAAAGACGAGCATATGGCCATTCTTAGTACAGTGGAAGGACCTGGAGAAATATACATAGTTGACACACTATTGCACAATAGTGCAGAATCTTATTTCCTAGACGGGGTTTTCAGTGCTTTTGATGAGGCATATGGTGAGGCTTTCCTTGATGATGAAACTCAAACCTACCTTAGTTCAGGAGGTGTCGATCCTCAGTGGATTTCTGGTAATTGGAACGATGACGGCGATGGAGTAATCGAATACGATGAAGAATGGCGTGACCCTGAAACTGGAACTCTGTATGGGGATTTAGACGGTAATGGCATTATTGAAGGAAATGAAACACTATTAGGTGATATTAACCAAAATGGAATAGAGGATAACGAATCTTCATCCTTTGTATCGGATATCGACATAGAATTCATGTTTTATGATGCAGTTGGACCGGGTGGAGAAAATATTGCATTCACCAATTACATGGGACCATTAGTTTACGCCGCAATGGGAGAACCTGAAACATTAGAAGAGATTAATGCAGACCCAGAAAACTCTGTAACACTTGAAAGAGCAAAACTATGGAATTTCGAGCATCCAACAGACCTTGAAATCACATTAGCTAGAGATTGGACGCTGTATGGTGGAATAGGTGCTTTGATGATGGACTATGGAGCATTAGACGATGATTATGTGACAAATGAATCTGAAGATATAGTCAATCTATCAACAAGAATGGATAGATTACTTGGGATAGAAATATCAAACGAAGTCGCTCGAGACATATTATTCCTCGGAAATGGAACAGATGACCCACTAGGAATAATTGCAGTTAGTGAATCAGGAACCTCATTTGGGATTGATGCTTATTTAGAAATGTCAAAAGACGAAGCTATGCAAACATATGGACTCAACTCTAATCAACATGATGCCATCAAACAATATTGTTCTAGTTGGGTATCAAATGAATTCGCTCTTCCGTTAATTTTCGTCAATGGTGAAGGAAATATTACCGCATCTCAATTTGTGAACCAAACATTTGGATCTATCAATCCAATCGATGACTCATACATGGAATATTCACTTAACATAAATGGAATGTGGGGCTCCGGAAACTTAGGATTCCCTGATGCCCCTGTAGTCAACCTTACTCAAGAAGAAAGTGCGAGAATATTATATGGTCCAAATGGCTTGACAACTGCTGATGGAGCAAATATGTTCCTCTATGGAGAATTAAGTGGTAAGAGCCTACCAGTAGATTTGAGCACTGGAATATTGCAAGATGCTACAGAATGGAATAACCAAACTGTAGCAGAGATTTACCAAATCGATGAAAATGCAGCAGCGGCAGCCAGATTATTGATGATAGAAATTATTTTCAAGAATTTCATGCCTGATTTCTTGAAAGACAGTTTTGGTACTTCAAAATATCTTACTCAACCAATGAACAACTGGATTCTTGGATGGCACGACCCTGTAAATGCCTACTTAGCAACTGGCGATTCATCCAACATGACAGCTGGTTGGACTAGTTTAGAAGCAAATGAAACGTTTTACGGATCTGCAGAGTATGTAGAAGGAGGAATCCCCACAGGAGACCCTCCTTTCGTTACAGTGTGTACTGGAGAATCGGATATTTGTAAGAGAGGCGAGACTGTAAAAGTAGGAGATAGCGACTACATCAGTTGGCGAACGCCTGAAAAACAAGATGCTACTTACGGATTAATCACTGCCGAATTAAGGGGAGACACTGTTGGTAGTTTCATAACAGGTAATGGCGACCTTATCGACCTTTCAGGATACGGCATAGTACCTTTAAATTGTGATTCATCTGGGAAACTCAAAGGAGTCCCAGTAGATGTTTGCGAAGCCAATATGGATCCATTAAGTAGACCTATACAAGCCAAATTAATCAACGACGGAGGTTTGATTGACGCAATACCTGGAGCGCTACCGGTTTACTTTGGAAGCGAAGTTTCAATCAAAGCAGAGTCAATTAGCAAAGTCATAATCGGCGGAAAATCACAATCTGTATTCTACCTTGATACACGAAATACTACAGAACAACAAGAACCTCCTACACTAGAAGATATGCAAGAAGTTTTCATGATTGAGACATCAGCAGAACTGGATGATGAAACTGCTGAGGCACTTGTTTCAAACATTGTAACGAATCAAGACTCACTGATGTACTTCTCGAACTTTGACCACTGGATTGATTGGGTAACAGTATCTTTCTGGGTTCTGGGTCTATCGGGTTTAGTTTTTGGTGGAATTCTAATTTTAAGAAATAACATGGAAGATATTGATCTTACTACCCAAGAAAAGGTGTTTGAAGAAATTGAGGAAAACATAGAAGATTCTGAGGAATAATCAAAGATTGAAATCACACACAATTTGAAGTAGGAATTTACCTACGCATATGCATGTCGATGCAAAAAAATGTACTTGGACAAGACATTGGTGAATGCTCTTGTAAGCCAATGACTGGATGGTATAGAGATGGTCACTGTAATACTGATGAGCATGATAGAGGTTCTCATACAGTATGCTGCATAGTTAACGAAGAATTCCTGAATTTTGCAAGAATGAGGGGTAACGACTTGATTACGCCTGCACCACATTTTAATTTTCCAGGGCTAAAACCAGGGGATTCATGGTGTGTGTGTGCTAGAACCTGGCTAGACGCTCTCAACAACGGCGTAGCATGCCCAGTAGATCTAGAAGCAACTAATGAGAAGGCGCTAGAAATCATCCCACTTGAACTACTAGAAGAAAGAGCAGTCTAATCACTGTGATTCAGATATCTGCTCAGATTTATCTAAGTATTTTGCAGCATCCAATTCTAAGAATTTAGAATAAAGTGGCGGCAGTAGTAGAATGCTTGATAGTAGAGCTAATACAATTGCCACGACAAATACCTGTCCAAATAGTTGTAATGGAACCAATGATGAGAAATTAAGAACAGAAAAACCACCTGCAGTGGTAATCGCTGCTCCAAACATTGCTCTTCCAGTGGTTGCACTTGACTTTGTAACCCAATCTTCAGGAGTGCCCGTTGGATTATGCTCGACTTCCTCTTCTAATCGAGTCGTTAGGTGAACGGCATAATCTACACCTAAACCTAATGTCAATGCTCCTATCGTCACGGTCTGTGAATTGAGTTGATATCCTGTTAATCCCATAATTCCGTAGACCCAAATCACAATCACCATCAAAGGAATCCACGTTACAAATCCTCGTGCTGCTCCTGCTAACAAATCTTGTTGCCTCACCGAATTAATTGCAATTAACATGAACAAAATTACGCCTGCTACAGTTGCGGTTGATATAACTGCTGAGTCAGCAACATCAGCAGTCACTTGAGCTAAAATGAGAGACCTTCCTGAAATTTTGGCTTCGAAATTATTGTCATTAATCTCTGAAACATCAGATAATCTGGAACTTAATTCAGACTCAAAATCAACAGCATCCTGCCAATCCAATGTTGCTGCTTGGAATGATATTACCGTTTGAGTCGCATCTGAATTCAAATTACTACTGGACACATTTCTGCCATCCTCTGTCAACAACCATTGTTTTAGATTATCATATGATGATTCATCTGCATCTAAATTATTCAATAATTGATCTAATTCACTATTGGTAGTACGCGAATCTTCTAGTACACTCCAGATTCCTACTGGAACCCCATTTATTCCTTCTGTATTTTCAAGTTCTAACATCACATCGTAATACATCACTTGGCCACCAGATGAAATTACATCTCCGTTGATTACCACGTAAAGAGGAGATGGACTGCTTTGGAATTCATCCGCAATCGTAAAGAAATCTTGAACCACTGGAACCGATTCATCAAAGTTATCTCGTGTATCGAAACCCACCTCTAATTGCTGGAAACCGATAAACATTGGAATTGAGATTATTATCGTCACCACTACAACCTTTCCTGGAATCTTTGTCAGAGAACCAATCCATTTTGAAATTGGTCCAATTTCGATATTACCTGATTTTTCAAGTTTAAGTTTTTTAGGTGGAATCAACATCAGTAATGCAGGTAAAACCGTAATACTGAGTATGTATATGTAAAAGAGACCAATCGCAATAACTGTTCCAAACGATACCAAAAAGGCTTGCGATGAGAATCTAAATGATAAGAAACCTACTATGTCAGTGAAAATCGCCACCATTAGAGCCGCAGAGGTCAACAATGTGCCCTTCCGAATGGCCTCTCTTCGTGTTTCTTTACTGAAATCCTGGAGAGTTTTTCTGTCTTGAGGGTTATTAGTCTCTTCATCGATTAACTCTTCCCTTATCCGAGACACTACGTGTAAACCATAGTCAACGCCAATCGCCAACAGTAGAATCGGTATTGAATTCATGGCTGCATTAAATAACATATTTACTCCTAAAAGAGTCAAAAGTCCTGCAGTCCCATAAGTTGCTGCAATAGCAAAAACGGTCAAAATTAAGACACTAAAGGTATCTCTCTTGCTCCTAAATTTAGTCCATAGAATGAAACCGAGCAATAAAAGACAAATTGAATTCAATATTCCTAATTCTTTGCCAAGGTTGGCATTTTGTCCTGTTGCAAGTTGAGAGAAAGAGAACACCGAAATATCATTGTCTCCAGTCTCATCTAACGCTTGTTCATTTAGTTCTCCTGCCCATATTGTAACCTTGTCTTGAACATCTCCGATGACCTCTTCACTATGCTCTTCAGGGTCGGTGATTACCACAAATGTCGTCAGAATCGGCCCATCTGAATCCCAAGGTTCATCTTGGTCTTCAGCAGGTAAATTTGAGATAATTAATTCTCTATAATCAATGGATTGTATACCCATCAACATGCCTATTTTTCCAGAGATTTGCCCAGTTACTGCACTGGCAGCCATGTGATTTGAACTCAAATTATCCATCATGAATTCAAGGGCTTCATTGATTTGAACCAATTCTGATGAAATTCTAGTGTTTTGGTCCATCCTCAAAAGCCATTCCGAGGGATCTTCAAATGTCCAATTCCTTAATTGATCAGCAGTAATTAAGCCAGGATTGGGGATAGTGTTTATCCTACTTTGCAATTCAGCCAACGAAGCATTAAATGTCTCATTTGTTGAGTTTGTGACTGCATTGATTGAATCCTTTAATTCCACTATCCAAGGTAAGTTCATTTCTGTATCTTGATACATGAACCATTGTAATGCTGAACTTGCCATTCCATTGTTTGGTTGTATGCCGTACAATGGATACTGGTATTCTTGTAATTCTGAGTGTTCCAAAAGGATGGCTTCTAGAACCGCTAATTGAGCCCAGGTTTCTTTCTCATACAAATCACCTGATTCAATTTGATCGATGAATCTAATAAAGTCAATAGATGCTTGATATTCGTCTTCAACCTCATTTAGTAACCTAACTGTTTCATTATCTGGGAAAAATGCATCTTCGCTATTGTCAAAATCGATATTCATCGCAAAGGGTGTAATAATTAACAATGCAGCGAAAAATATTCCAATTGCTATTTTTGGTCTATTTGCACTAAAAATTGTCATGTCGTCTAACAAAGATTTCATCGCTACCAGAAAGGTTAGGAATTTTCTTTAGTTATAGCCTATTGTATTCATTCCCTTTGGAATATGTGGTTTGAATATCTCGACCTTAACGGGAGAGGCTTTTTTTGGCACAGAAATCTGTAAACAAATTTAGAATTTCATTGTGATAAATCTTTGACTTTCTCTACTAAATCCATTCGCCTCAAACGCCAGATTCCGATTGGAGTCATTGCAACAGCGATGATTATGACACCTGCCATCAATTGGAATGCTACATTGGGAACAAGCACTATGGCTACGTAAAATTGCCATGATGAAAATGATGCGGCTAATCCAATGGCACCACCATATGCGAATGCCACTCCAACCAAACCTCCAATAAATCCGATTAGTAAACTTTCGAAAAGTAACATTAGACCCAAACTCTTTGTTGATGCTCCAAGAACACGTAATGTTGCAAGTTCGAAATCTCTTTCTGCAACATTCATTATCATTGTATTGAACATAACTGCAACAGTAAACAATAATCCTAGATACATCATCGCTTCGAAAATTTGTGTCTGTTGGTCGATTAGACTATTCATTCCATTTATCAAAGTCTGACGTTCCACCACACCCATCGACATTTCAGCGAGAGATGTATCAATCTCAACCCCATCTGGTAATTCAAGATAAATTGATGTGGCATTTACACCCAATACGTCGCCCAAATCTGCTCTCAAGAAGTACATAGTTCTGGCAATCTCTCCCCTCGTGATTCCAACAACCTTGATTTCATGTTCTGCCCCATTTACCAAAATTGTATGCTGCTCTCCAATATTCCAGCCAAGGAATGATACCGCTCCTTCATCAACCATTACTTCGTCAACTAAATTATTTGAATTCGGTTGTTCGCCGTCAATTATATTCACATTTCTCATTCCAGAATCATAAGATTCCATACCAACTAATGAGATTACTCGCTCTAAGCCATCACTATCTTCTACAGAACCTAAAGGTGTCTCAATCAGTGGCTCGTAAGTAACTCCTCGACTTTCAGCCCATTCAATTACCGAGTCTTCACCATCTTCTGAGATGTAAACTTGAGCATCCCAACTTTGTTGTTCTTCTAGTCCACCAACAATTGTTTCTTCAAGACCTGCTGACATCATCTGTACAGAACCAAAAAGCATTAAGGAAATTCCTACAGCTAAGAAAGTCATAGTCAAACGGATTGGTTTCCTTACGCTTGATCTTATTGACAATCCTAATGTAGTTGGCATCCAAGAAGTCATTTTTCTGAGAATATTTGAACCAATTTTCACTTGATTCTGCCCACTTAAAACTTCGAGTGGGTCGAGTCTACTTGCTTTCCATGCCGGGAAAGCACCTGATAGGAATACAACAATCATTGTTGGAATGATTACCGTTGAATAAAGCGAGATTGGGATTTCTCTTTCAGTAATAGGAAGGCCAACTATTCCTTCGTACAAATCCAACATTGCGTCTGAACCATACGGACCGATTAGTGCTCCAATTGTACACCCCACAGCTCCAATTGCTACAGGTGCTATTAGGTAACCCGTCATTAACGATGAGCGGTTTACACCAAGAGTCCTAAGAACTGCAATTTCTTTAGCCTGACTTTGAACTAAACGTTGCAAACTCAAAACGATAGTTATCGAGGCAATTGCTGCTATCATTACGGTAAAGGGAAGAGTCATTCGCTTTGCACCTTCCATATCCTGTCTCATTATTTCAACAGGCTCATTCTGACCTCTGTCTCTTATCCTACCGTCTAATTCAGCAAACTCTAATGATTCAGATACCATCGATTTAATCGAATCTATTTCATTTCCTTCATATTCCTCTGTATCTGGAAAATCAAATGAAGGTGTTCCTTCAACATCTAATATTATTGTATTACTTGTTCCGATTGAGGTATTAGTTAGTCGAGCCATTCCACTATCTGAAAGATAGCCGACTACATATTGGCCAGTTTCTGGTGGGAAAATCGAACCTTCTGGAGCCATGAAAACATGTAATGGATGGTATCCGATTCCGACCATCTTGAATTGTAATGATGAGCTGCCTGCGCTAATGGTGATATTATCTCCGATGGACAACTCAAGTACATCCGCAACATGCGCATCTATTACAATCTCGTCGGCACTATCTGCAACTCTTCCATTTGTATGACCAGCAGGCATCCAAACTCGGTCTGCGTTTGCATCTGAAGGAATTCCATGCCACAGTGAATTTATGATATGCTCGCCTGATTTGTTTGTGTGGAACATAGTCCCTTGTACAATTGTTCTTCCTTCGCATGAATCGAGAGGTGCTGTTTCAGTAGACCATGTAGATTGTAAATTATCACAAAAAGTAGTAACTTGTTCTGGAGACCAGTAAGTACTACGATTATCAATCCACAGGTCTCCAAGATTAGCGCCTTCGTCATCATCACCATGTAATGTCTCATACATGCCGTCTAGATTGTGAGAGTAACCCCCGAAGGTAATACCTGCAAATACTCCTACTGAAACCATAAGCACGACAGCCAATAGACGTAATTTCGTCCGCCAAAGGCTTCTTGCCAATCGTTTATTCAAGAGTGCTGACATAGAATCACCTTACTCTTCTTCGTTATTGGTTCGTTCGTCGGAAATAATTTTGCCACTATCGATACGAATAACTCGGGTAGCATACTTTACGAGTCCTTCATCGTGAGTTACGAAAACCGAAGTGATGTTTTCCTCTTTGCAAGCACTAACCAAAGCCTCCATTACCTTGTTTGAGGTTTCAGTATCTAGATTACCAGTCAACTCGTCTCCTAACAGAAGTGTTGGTCGCTTTGCGATACTTCTAGCGATTGCAACACGTTGTTGTTGGCCTCCACTTATCTCGCCGGGGAACCTATCAATTTCAGCTTCAAGTCCTACTAATTTCAGTAATTGCTTAGCCCTTTCACTATCTTTTTTCCCTGATAATTCCTGTATCAGGAGAATATTTTCTAGTACTGTTAGATCTTGAAGTAAATTGAAAAATTGGAAAACATATCCAATGTTATCCCTCCTAAAAGAAGTCATCTTTTCTGAATGATTTCGAGGAGCTTCATCTCCCAAGAAATTGTAACTTCCACCGGTTGGACTGTCAAGGGCTGAAAGACAATTGAGGAGTGTTGTTTTGCCAGACCCAGAGGGACCAAGAAGAATTACACGTTCGCCTTCGTGGATTTCAAAACTCACTCCATCGAGTGCTTTGACTACGCCGGCTGGAGTTTCATAGTGACGCTCTATATCTTGCATTTCGAGTAATTTCCCCATTTTTTCACCTTCTATTACAAATCAGCTTGAGCAAATCTGAAAAATCAGTTACCAAAAAATGACAACTTGACTAATCGATCTATTTATCTCAATTACATCCGTCAGGAAGCGAGATTTAACTTAACCGCAACTTGGTGTGTTTGAAATTAATGGTGCCGGGAGCGGGGCTTGAACCCGCGACCTTCGGATGTCTCAGACATGAGAAGGGAATTGGTACGTCTCAATTAGTTCCTTGGAACTGCCCTATGAGTCCGACGCGCCACCAACTACGCCACCCCGGCATGTAGCCTGCCCACCGCCCACCCCTCTTTGAATAATGCGGCATAATCATCTTTAGAAAATTCAAATTTTAGGTGAAACAACCACAGCCTTCATTCACTGTCATCTTACCGGTCGCTCTGATGGTAGACATCAATACTGCTTTGGCTGCTGCTGCGACCGAAAGGAAAAATCGTGGCACTGGTACCAAAGAACGAAAGAAAAATCGTTCTGGAGCAGACCTTGGGATAGAGTCTTTTGACCCAGTAAAGCACGTTGCTAAAGAAAAAGCAGACACGGTTTCAATGTGGCTTGTCCTAGGATTTGGAGCAACTATTGCATTATTGATGCGTTATGTTGCAATGCCATCGTCACAAGATAGCCCTGATCTCCTGTGGTTTCTACCTCTAATGTGTATTTTCATATTACCTTCGTTGCACAGAGCGATATTATCCGAAAAATTTGTTGAGCATTATACCAAAGGAACTTGGTTCAAAGCATCATTTTTACATGTTTTTACATGGCTTGCGTTGACATTTATTCTTACAAACGCACCATTTGCAGATATCGTAGCACCGCAAGTTGATAGCGGTTGGGGAATTATATCAGAATCCGAGGACGGATTTGAATATGATAAATCATCAAAGGATAAAGTGACTATTTTAGAGAATTACACAGGCCAGCATTACTTAGTTTTGTCATTCTCAGACAATGTCTTGGCATCTGGTGCAACATACACAATCAATGCTGATTGGAGCGAAGAATCATTGAATAATTCATGGATGGCAATTTCGGTGATTGATGACAAGGCACTCGACCCAGTTAGAACCCACAAATCAATTGACTATCCGGTTGCTGTTGCTATCCCTGATTCTCTTTCTGTAGGAACATATGATGTAACAATAGATGTTGTTGAGGACGGAGATCCTTGGGAAAATACCAGAACGGTCAAAATGACGTTAGTTGTTGAAGAAATTCCAGAGTTAAGCGAGTAGTTTTGAAAGCCTTGCAGTCAATGCATCGAGTTGAATTGACTCTCCACCACCCTCAACCAATCTGAAATCAATTTCAGCCATTAATTCAGTAAGTTCTAATTTTTGAATCTCTGATAGGAAATCTGCCCCATAAAGTTCCCTGTGTAATTGGTTGACAAAATCCGTACCTGCCAAGCCATATCGGTCTAAAATTTCCCTCAATCTTCTTCTTGCTGCATGGAATCCATCCTGTCTGCAAGCCATTAGGTATTGATGCAGTGTTTCAGGAGGTGCTGTTGCACTAGTCTCGTAGATTAATTCCCTCGAGACATTTGTTTCTAGTGCGGCTGCGACTTGTAGAGCAGTTATCGCTTTTCTTAAGTCGCCTTGAGAGATTCTAACAAGTGC
>MDTE01013107.1_pt1 | contig 12138 bp, 5 predicted proteins | sample 811231 | NCBI WGS metagenome assembly MDTE01 (sample SAMN05326651, study PRJNA326480) | marine metagenome | isolation source: seawater | place: Indian Ocean: Red Sea | collected 2010
GTTGGTGCCGTGCACCCGCCTGGCGCGAGCGGCGAGAAATTCGGCGTGCCGGTTCACGAAGCGGCTGTTAAACAGACCCAGGGACTGGACGGGCGTGGTGGATCGAGATCTCCGGGGAGCCATCCGGCCCCCATCGGGACAATCAAAGGCCCCAAAGACGCCTGGCCGTATCAGCCGGATGCGTGTTCCGTAGACCATGCGTCGCCATCCGTCGGATGTGAATTCTTCTTTTGGCACGTAGTCCCCGAATGTGCTCGTCGGGATGTCATAAAAGTCGAATCCCTGGCCGTACATGGTCGTGTTGAGTTGACCACTGGCCTCGAGAATCCTGTCACGCAGCGCCTCGGCCTCGAGACGACGCGGCGGGAATCGCCACAGCCACCTCGCAGCGGCATCGCGCGCCATCGCACCAGGCCGCGGCCGGGAGGATTGCGTGAAGGTGGCGGACAGCAACAGGCGGCGATGCAGGTGCTTCAGAGACCAGCCGTGCCGAACGAGGTCGTTGGCGAGCCAGTCGAGCAGCAAGGGGTGCGTGGGTCGTGAGCCATTCCGGCCGAGGTCGGATGGGGTGTCGACGATCCCGGTGCCAAAATGATGTTGCCAGACCCGGTTGACGATCACGCGAGGTGCCAGCGGATTTCTCGCGCCGGACATGGCCCTGGCGAGAGACATCCGTCGAGTCTCATCAGGAGCGTCGACGGGGAGCTCCAGTGAACCGAGTAGGGTTGGTGCGTCGGGTCCGACGGATTCCAGCCTCTGCATGGGGTCTCCTCGCTTGAGCCGAAAAGTTTCAGTCGGCTTCTCAAAGTGCCCGAGGAAACCCTGGGGACCGGCGGCGAGCCGACGGCTGTCGGCCTGCAGGCGGGCCCATTGGCGTGTGAGCTCGTGGATCGTCACCACGTCGTCGGCCTCCACCCCGTGCAGGCGGATGGCTCCAGCTTGTCGTCGGTCAATGAGACCCGGTATGCGGTCGCGAGCATGTGCAATCGACCGCCACCCAGCTGGTCCGGCAGGGATCTCGATGTCGTAATCGACCGGGACACCGCGCCCCAACGACTTGAGCACCACGCGGTTGATCGCCTGGGGCGATGAGAACGTGATGGTCACGTGTGCGGGACCGGGCTCGGCGGCCTGCCAATAGAAGTTGAGCTTCCGGGCTCCGTCGATGACGTTTTCCGCGAGCCGCGACTGATTGGCCATGGCAAAGCTCGAGGAGGTAGCGGTCGCACCGAGGGTTTCACGAGCGACATTGATGGACTGTCGGCTCGCCGAGGCCGGTGACCAGGCTTCCAGGTCGTCGAGTGTCGGACTGCCGCCATCATTGGTGGCGTGGATCGAGAGTCGCAGGCGGCGGGTCATGACCACAGGGAATGATTCTGTCGTTTCCCTCGCGTCGACGGGCTCACGCAGCCGGTGTCTTTTGGCCAGTTTGGCACGCCGTGCTCCGAGCTCATGGATTCGGGCTTTCAGCGCCGGAAGTCTTGCCTGCCACTCGTCGTTTTCCGGGCCACGGATGCGGCGGTTCCCGTAACGGAGTCCGGCGAAGACCGCCTGCACGGCGTAATAGTCGCGCTGGGGAATCGGGTCGAACTTGTGGCTATGACACCTTGCGCATCCGATCGTGAGCCCGAGAAACACGGAGCCCGTGGCCGTGATGACCTCGTCGAGCTCGTCCTGCCGTTGCTGCCGGGTCAGTCGTTCGTCGGGACTGGCGACGGTGTCACGAGGTCCGGCGACGAGGAAGCCGGTGGCGGCGTCGTGTCGGGTGACATCGCCGGCGATCTGGTCGACGACGAACTCGTTGTAGGGGCGGTCGTCGTTGAGCGCCCGGATGACGTAGTCGCGGTAGGGCCAGGCGTTCTGGATCCGGGTGTTGGTTTCGTAGCCGGTGGTCTCCGAAAATCTCACGATGTCGAGCCAGTGTCCTGCCCAACGCTCTCCGTAATGAGGACTGGCGAGCAGGCGGTCGACGGCACGAGGCCAGGCGCCCGGTGCGTCGTCGCCCAGAAACGCTGCGGAATCGGCGGCGGTGGGAGGCAGGCCGGTGATGACGAGAGCTGCGCGGCGAAGCACCTGGTGGCGGGACGCTGGGGGTGAGAGCGACAGGCCCTGCTTTTGCAGGGCGCTGATGATGAAGTGATCGACAGCGGAGACGTTCTCGGCGGGTACACCGTTCTGCCACGCGGCGGGTCGACCGTCCGGCAAGGGAGGCACCGGAATCCGAGTGAGCGGTTGAAAGGACCAGTGGGTCTGGGTGGGGGCCCGATCGGGCATGACGGCGCCGCGCCGGATCCACTCGCGGATGGCGTTGATGTCCCCAGGGGCGAGCCGGGGTCCCTTCGGAGGCATGACAATCGCGTCATCGCGCGAGGTGATTCTCTGGATCAGCTCACCCACGTCCGATTGTCCGGGCTTGAGGGCTGCTTCTCCCGAGTCGCCTCCGACAAGCAGAGAACGCCGGACGTCGAGTCGCAGGCCGCTTTCCTGCTTGTCCGGGCCGTGGCACGCCAGGCAGTGGCGGACAAGGATGGGACGGATGTCCTTGTCAAAATCGGGGCCGGCCGCTTCCGCGAATGAGGCTTGGACGAATGCGACGAACAGGAAGAGCGAGATTGAACGCATGTGTGGGATTTTATGACGAATCGTAGCTGAAGTGGTAACACTTCAGGCGGGTCGCTGGTGACTCGCCCAACCTGTCACCAGATTGGCTACGTGCCACGCCGGGCGCTCAGACCAGGATCTCGTTGATAACGCGGCCATACACGTCGGTGAGCCGGAAATCTCGGCCGGCATACCGGTACGTGAGCTGCGTGTGGTCGATGCCCAGCAGGTGCAGCATCGTGGCGTGGACGTCATGAACGTGCATGGTGTCGGTGACCGCCTTGAATCCGAAGTCGTCGGTTTCACCATGGGTCATGCCGCCGCGGATCCCGCCCCCGGCCATCCACATGGTGAATCCATGGTGGTTGTGGTCACGGCCGTTGCCGTTTTCGGAAACCGGCGTGCGTCCGAATTCGCCTCCCCAGACCACCAGCGTGTCCTCGAGCAGTCCCCGTTGCTTCAGGTCTCGCAGCAGTGAGGCGATGGGGCGGTCCACGTTGCGCGTCAGCGTGACCATCCGCTGGTTGTGGTTGTTGTGGGTGTCCCACGGTTGCCCGCCATCGTAGTACAGCTGGACATAGCGGACACCACGCTCGGCGAGGCGTCGAGCGAGCAGGCAGCCGTTGGCAAACTTGCCGGTCCCATACGCGTCTCGAGTCTGCTTGGATTCCTTGCCGAGGTCAAAGGCGTCGGTCGCTTCAAACTGCATCCGAAACGCCGTCTCCATCGACTCGATCCGCGAGGAGAGCCGATCGCCGCCTCCGCGTTGCTCGAGATGTTTGCGGTTGAGCTGACCAAGAAGATCGAGTTGACGACGCTGCACCTTGCGATCGTAACGCGCGTTTCTCAGGTAGGGGATCACCTTCTCGGGCGAGAGATTCGTGTGGTTGATGTGGGTGCCCTGGTGGTGGTTGGGCAGGAAAGCGCTGGTCCACGTCAGGGGAGCCTCGACCGGGTACCCCGTGGCGAGCACGACGTAGCTGGGGAGGTTGCGGTTCTCGGAACCGAGCCCGTAGCTGATCCAGCTGCCGACACTGGGCACCGCTGAAGTTAGCGCGCCGCAGTTCATCAGGAACATCGCGGGGTTGTGGTTGGGATTGTCAGAGTGGCATCCCTTGAGGACACAGATGTCATCAATCACCTCGGAGATCTCGGGCAACAGGTCGCTGACGACGACTCCGCTCTCGCCACGCGGAGCGAACTTGCGGATCGATGGCAGCAGGCCGCCTGTGATCCGTTCGGTCCGCAAAGTGGCCCCGTCTGGCCTCTGGCCCTCGAACTTCTTCAACGCCGGCTTGGGATCGAACAGGTCTCCCTGGTACGGCCCGCCGTTCATGAAGAGCTGGATCACCCGTTTGACCTGACCCCGGTAGTGCGACAGCGATTGGTCCGCCTCAAGTGCCGATGCCACACCGACAGCTCCGAGCCCGCCACCGAGTCGCCCGATCATCGCGCGACGCGACAGGGACGGGACCGAGAGCGGAGAGGTTGAGGGTGTCACGGTGTGAGCGGTGGTTGCGGTGTCTGCGGTCATGGGCGAGAGGGGGACGGGAGGATGAAGCGGATCATCAATCGACAAACAGGAATTCGTTGCTGGCCAGCAGTGCGTGCAGGTATTGCGACCAGCGCGCCGCGACTGACTTCTTATCGGTGGCCTGGTCGCTGGAGAGAAAAGACTCGGCCAGTGACACCTCGTCGATGGTTGGAGCTCGTTGGAACAAGGCGCGATACGCAGTGTGAACGCTCGACCTGACGGACTGGCCCGGTTGAATTGGCACCTGTCCTGCGAGCCGATCGGCCTGCTGGAACAGGAACGGGCTGTTCATGGCAAACAGCTGCTGGACCGGTGTGGTCGTCGGTTCCCTCCGCGGACTGTGCGTACCCGGGTCGGGGAAATCGTGCATTTTCAAGATGACGTTGAGCGTTTTGCGGTCGATTTTGCCGTAAAGCGTTCGCCTGCGGTTGTTGGCGTTGCCCAGGTCGCCGGCCGGCCCGCCGAGGCGTTGATCCAGGGAGCCGGTGGCTTGCAGCATGGAGTCTCGCCACGGCTCGATCGCGAGACGCCGCGGGAGAAATCGCCAGAGCAGTCGATTTGCCGGGTCAGTCGCTTGGCCCTCCTGGCGATTGCGGCTCGACTGTCGGTAGGTGGCCGAGCCGACGATCTCGCGGTGCAGCCACTTCAACGACCAGTGGTTTTCAACGAATCGCCGGGCGAGGTCATCGAGCAGTCCCGGGTGTGAGGGCTTTTGCCCTTGTGTACCGAGGTTGCTGGGTGTGCGGACGAGCCCCTGACCGAAGTGGTGTTCCCAGATGCGGTTGACGATGACGCGGGCCACCAAGGGGTGTCCGTCATCAAAGAGAGCTTCGGCGAGTTCGAGGCGACCACTGCCTTTCTGGAAGGGCCTGAGTTTTCCACGGGTGAGCACCTCGAGAAATCTCCGTGCCACCAGCGGGCCCTTTCTCATCGGGTTGCCCCGGATGTGAATATGCAGATCGCGCGGTTCTCCTCGTCGGAACTCGATCCGGTTCCGCGCCGGACCATCGGGGACGACGTGGATGCTGGCATCCTCTACGGCTCGCACCATGATGGTGCCGGAGGCGAATTCGGCGGATTTGCGGATCGTGGCGATCTGCTGCTCGACCTCCTTGAACTTCTTCTTGTTCTCGGCGGTCTTGGGAAGCTGTTCCTTCATCTTGGCGAGGCTGACCGAGAGATTGCGGACCTGCTCTCGGGCCTCACGGATCGGCAACCAAACGTCGTCACCGGCCAGAGGACGATCGACCGGTCGGCTGCTCATCAGGACGCCCCCGATCGCGTAGTAATCCCGATTGGAGATGGGGTCGAACTTGTGGTCGTGGCATCTTGAACAGGCGAGGGTGAGGCCGAGAAACGTGCGTCCGAATGTGTCGACGCGTTCCTCGAGCTCCTTGGCGACGGTCTCGCGGACGAGACTGATGTCGAGCTTGAGTTCCTTCCAGTAGGAGGGGCTGAGCCCGAAGAAGCCCAGGGCGGCGAGGTCGTCGGAACCGGTGGAGGCCATGAGGTCGGTGGCGAGTTGCCGCTTGACGAAGTCGTCGTAGCCGGCGTCGGCGTTGAGAGCGTCAACGACCCAGTCGCGGTACCGCCACGGATGTGCGGTGCTGCCTTCAAACCCCGGCAACGCGTCGGCGTATCGGGCCTTGTCGAGCCAGAAGCGGCCCCAGTGTTCGCCATAAGCGGGCGAGGCGAGGAGCCGCGCAACAAGCCGCTCGTAGGCACCCGGAGAGGTGTCGGCGACGAACTGATCGACGTCGGCAGGGGCGGGGGCAAGCCCTGCCAGGTCGAACGAGAGCCGTCGGGCGAGGGTGCGGCGGTCGGCCTCGGATGAAGGCTCCAGCCTCGCGTCCCGCAGACGGGCCAGCACAAACGGATCGATCCGGTTTCTCGACCAGGAGTCGTTGTCGAGTCGAGGGTCGGAGGCGGTGAAGGGGCGGAAGGCCCACCAGGCTCGCGCCTGGGGACTGTCGGGGCTGACGGCCGAGATGGACGGGCCACCGGTGCGTGGGTCGGGCGCTCCCAGTGCGACCCAGCGTTCGAAGATCCGGATCTCGCGGATCGGCAGTTTCCGCTTGGGTGGCATCTCGATCCCGTCGTGCCGCACCGCGTCGATCAGCAGGCTCTCACCCGGCTTGCCCGGAACGATCACCCGCCCGGATTCGCCTCCCTGGCGCGTGCCGTCACGTGTGTCGAGTCTCAGTCCTCCCTGCAGCGGCTTGGACTTCGCTGAGTGGCACTCGAAGCAGTGCTTGACCAGCAGGGGGCGGACCTCTCGCTCGAAGAACTCGACCTGTTCGGCCGGGATCTTGCCAGGCGACTTCACCGGGACATCGTCGGCGACCGCCGACGATGGGGCGAGCAGAACGGTCAGTGCCAGAAGTCGCGTGATCACTTGCCGGCTGCCGTTTCGAGTCCGAGGCAGAAGAGGTGTTTTTCGCCGCGGATGTAGAACCGGTCGTGCGCGATGGCGGGCGACGCGTAGGTGAATTCGCCGAGCTTGTTCTCGGCGACGACCTGGAGCTTCGGTCCCGGCTTGATGGCCTTGGTGATGCCGTCGTCGGCCACGAAGAAGGCCAGCCCGCGGGCGGTGACCAGCGAGCCGCTGTAATGGCGACCGAGCCGTCCCTGCCAGAGCCTCTGGCCCGTCTTGGCGTTGAAGCAGTTGCCCGTGCCGCGGTCATCGGCAACCAGCAGGTAGTCACCGACCACGACGGGGCTGGGGACGTAGCATCGGGCGCCGCGAGAGTGCCAGGTGACGTGCGATTTCGTGACATCGCCGCTGCCACGCGGATTGATCCCCATTACGTGGTAGGTCGGATACCCGCAGGCCATGAAGAACAGGTTGCCGTCGTAGACCATCGACGCGACGAACTGTTCGGTCGGGCCCTCGATGATCCAGTACGGCTTGCCGGTCCGGGGATCGAGACTGGTGATGTGCTGGCTGCCGGAAACGACCATCTGGGTCCGCCCATCGATTTTGCGGATCAGCGGCGTGACGTAGCTGCGAATTCCATACTTGCGGTCGGTCTTCCAGGCGGTTTTGCCGGTCTTGCGATCCAGGGCCACCATGTAGCTCTTGCCGTCGTGGTCACCGTTGACGATCAGCAGGTCCTCGTAGATGACCGGACTGCTGCAAAAGCCGTGAGCACTGACGAAGTCGCCTGGCTTGACCATCCAGAGCTTTTTGCCCGAGGTGTCGTAGGCGGCGACGACCATCCGGCCCGGCGTGATCAGTCTCTTGTTCCCCACGTTGGGGGCCGGGACTTTTTTGGCACCAACCTCGAGAAATGACACATAGATCGTCTTGCCGTCGGTGACAGGCGTGCCCGAGGCGTAACTGTTGAGATTGTGCTTGGTTTCCAGCGGTGAGGAGAGGACCGTTCGCTCCCAGAGAACCTTGCCGGTGTGGGCATCGAGCGCGGTGAGCGTGCGGGTCTTGTTCGCCTTGACGCAGCCGACCACGTAGGCCCGGTTGCCGTGGATGATTGGGGACGAGTGCCCCTCGGCGGACAGCGGGGTCTTCCACAACAGGTTCTTGCCGGTGGTGGCGTCCCATGAAATCGGCACCTCCCGACTCATGCTCGTGCCATCTCCACGCGGTCCGCGCCAGCCAGGCCAGTCCTCTGCCTGGACGGCCTGCGATGTCCATGCCGAAACGGCCAGCAGGAGCATTCCAAAGAGCGTCTGTCGCATGATCATGGTGTGTCCACGTGGTGGGGAGGGGCTTCGAGCCTGGGAGCCAGTCCGGTGAGTCGATGGTATCACATGCCCGGCGATGGATGCGAGTTGAAGGATTCGTCCGAATTGTCACCAATTCGGCTACGGGGATTTCCTCCAGGCGACCTATACTCCCGCCCCGCCATGGACGACTCATTTGATCCCACTGCCGAATTCCGAATCGACGGAGCTCATCCGCGACCGGGAGCCGATGCGCCGGATGCGGCGGATGCGGCGGAGGATCAGCCGCCAGAGAGTTGGCTCGACGAGGACATCGAGGCCGCCTACCGGCAGGCACTCGAAGCGAATGAGGCGGTCGAAGAGGAGATCGGTCCCGGGGTGGAATTGACCGAATGGTCGATGGCCCAGGAGCCGGACGGCGTGACGGACTCGGCCGGCCAGGCCGATACGGAGACAGGGTTCGAGGCCGCCGACCGGGAGGCCGAACCGGAAGTCCCACGCGTGACGGCGCGGCAGGTGATCGAGGCGATCCTGTTTGTCGGTGGCAAGCCGGTGACCGCCAAGAAACTGGCGGGGCTGGTCGGCCCCGATTCCGACAAATCGATGGTCGAGGAGGAGATCGAGGCGCTCAACGCGGTCTATCACGGTGAGGACCGGCCCTACGAGATTCGCCTGGCCGAGGGCGGGTACCGGCTGCAGTTGCGGGAGGAGTTTGAGCCGATCAGGAACCGGGTCTTCGGCCTGGGACCGAAGGAGGTCAAGCTCTCGCAGGAGCAGCTCGAGGTCCTGGCGCTGGTCGCATACAAGCAGCCGATTTCTCGCCAGGAGATCGAGCAGCACGGGCGCAAGAACGCGGGTGGGATGTTGCGACAACTGCTGCGACGCCAGTTGATCGTGATCGAGCGGGGTAACAATCCCCGTCGGGACATCACGTACCGCACGACGCCCCGGTTTCTCGAGGTGTTCAACCTGCGAGAGATCGAGGATCTGCCGACGCCCGAAGAGCTGGAAACGCGGTGAGTCGTGCCAGCCCGCACGGTTGCCGGTAGGTCCGCGGGGTAGCTGAAGTGGTCACAATTCAGGCGAGTCGCTGGTTGCTCGTCCAATCTGTGACCAGATTGGCTACGGGTTCACCACGACTTCGAACTTGGTTGCGCCCAGCAGGTTGTCGCCGCGGGCGTCTGGGATCCGGGCCTGGACGGTCAAGGGCTGGTTGAAGGGTCCGAGCCCTGACTTGGCAAACCGGAGTTTCAGCGTGCAGGTGGTCTGCCCGGCCGCCAGCTTGACCGGCGTGGCCGAGACGCCCTGGATGTGGTCGGGGAGCAGCAATTCGACCACGCCAGGCCCACCCGCTCCCGTGCCCCTGGAGACTGTGACAGGGAGCTCGACGGTGCCGCCCGGCCTGGCGGAGATGGAGTCGAGCGAGGTGTTGACGCCGACGACGCCCGAGGTGGCCAACACGACCGTCTGGTCGCTTTGCCCGTTGGAGGTGTACGAGACTGTGTGCCTGGTCCCATCGGGGTCGACCACCTGGCCCACCAGCAGCATCTGCGTGCGGCTCGTACGGCCCACCTCGAGCCACGTCGGCAGCTCGATCCGAAATGTGAACTGGTCGGAGTTGTCGGGGACCTTCATCGGACGGCAGGTGACACCCTGGAGATGCCGTCCCTGTGTGTCGGCGATGGTTGCCGTCAGCGGCCCCTTGAAGTCGCCGCGGACGATGGTGTAGTGACGATAAAAGGCAGATCCCTGCGGCCCGAAGCTGCTTTGAAAGACGCCGGTGAACTTGAATGGGACAGGGACCGATGCGGTCAACTTGACGCTGTCTCGGTCGGTGTCGTGGATCGTCGCCGCGAGAATCCTGGCCACCGAACTGACGTCGGCGTCGCCGACTTTTGCCTGGCCGACGATTCGGATATCGCGAGGTTCGACCTGGGCGTTCTTGGTCGCCTTGAGTTTCAGTTCGACGTTCGGTTTTCCCTTGGGAATCTTGTCTCCCCCGCTGACGGTGACGCCGGGTGGGAGGTTTTCGACAGACAGTGCGACCTCGTCAGCGAATCCGCCCTCGCGGATGACTCCGACCTTGAACTTGATCTCGCCACCGCGTGGCACGGAGATCGCATCGCCGGGAAGGGTGACCCGGAAGCCGGGATCAGTGGGGGGTGGCGGAGCGACTTCGATGCGATAGGCAAACCGGGGGCCGCCGCGCCCCTCTTCCTGCTCGCTGATCACGACCACGTAGGAACCGTCAGCCGGGAACTTGAAATTCACGGTCGGGTCCGACGTGCTCTTGGCGTCGATTCCGGACGCGACGACTTTGCCATCAGCGTCAAGGATCTCGAGCTTGGCGTCCAGGGGCGTTCCACGCCGGGCGGCCTGGACGTCGAGGATCAGCTGGTCGCCCTTCTTGCCCTTGATCCGCCAGGCATCCTGGTCGCCGGGATTCTCGATTCGCCCGTTGAGCACGGCCGGCAGAGTGACTTTCTGTGCGGTGGCTGGAGTGTTGTTGCCAGCCGGTGCGTCGGTTTCGAGCACATTGGGAAGGTCGCTGACGACGAGCTCCACGACATTGGTGCGGCCACCCGGCAGGTCGAACGTATGGCCGACTCGATCCGGAGCGTCTGCCGGAACGGCGAGCTGGACAGGATCTGAAGGCAGGTGCTGGCCGGCGAGACGCAGTGCATTGGCGGTGCCGCGCTGAACACCGAGCGGATAGACCTGTTCGACCCAGGGGCCGCCGCTGATCGTGAGCCGATACACGTAGTGCTGCAGGCCCATGAAGGTGAGATCATGGATGCGGACCCGGTAGACGCCGTCGGCCGGTGCGGTAAACCGGAGGTAGGAGTCGTTTCCGAAATGGTCGGTGTTTTCGGCAACGCGTAGACCGTCGGGTCCGACCACCTCGAGGCGAGAGTCGAGTGGTGATCCGATCCGGGCCGCGTTGACCTCGCAGATGTAGCTGTGCCCCTTGCGTCCCTCGAATGTCCAGATGTCGACATCCTCGCGAGGGAACATCCGTCCGTTGATGGTGACCGGGAGCTTGACCGGCGTCGGGATCGGCCGCCCGTCGATTTCCTGTTCCACGATCTCGGGAAGGTGCCCGATGACGAAGCGGCGGGTCGGCGTGACTCCCTCGGACGTCCATACCCGGAAGTAGCGGTGTCCGAGCCTGGCGTCGGCGGCGACGGCGACGGTCCCGAGTTGATCCTTCGGGTAGTCCTCGCCCCGCTGGGAGTCGGGCATGGGAATTCTCGGACCCTCGAACCAGATCTGCTTCTCGGCCAGGACGATTTGTTTCGACGCAGTGATGCCCGGCCCCGACATTTCCCAGGGTGCGGTCTGGTAGAGGTAGTTGCCTCCGACGATCACTTGGATCGAGGTTCCTCGCTGTGCGCCCGCGGGGAAGATGTACTTGATGGCCGGAGAGGACGCCACGGCGGCCGGGATGGTGGCCAGTGTCGTGACCGCGAGGGCTGTGACGAGTCGGCCGAGGGAGACGGGACGGGCGCGCATGCGGGGGGCTCCTGGTGAAGCGGCCGCCGCGAGGGTGGTCAGATCGTCTCCGATTCCTCGCGACTCAGGCAAACAGCTCTTCGATCACCTCGCCATCGCTGGGAACGATCGGGATCGGGCGTCCCTCGGGCGTCTCGAATTCCTTCTTCGGGTCGATGCCCAGGCTGTGGAAGATCGTGGCCGAGAGATCGGCAGGCCGGTACGGCTTGGTGGCGGGACGTTCGGCACGCTCGTTCGAGGCTCCGACGATGGTGCCTCCGGTGATGCCGCCGCCGGCCATGGCGATGGCCGAGCTGGGACCCCAGTGGTCGCGTCCGACGAGGTTGTTGATGCGCGGCGTCCGACCGAATTCGCCGGTCACCAGCACCATCGTCTTGTCGAGCATGCCACGGTCGTCGAGGTCTTCGAGCAGAGTCGACATGCCGCCGTCGAGCAGGTGCAGCAGGTCGTTTTCGAGGACGTGGAAGTTGTTGTAGTGCGTATCCCAGTTGGCGTGGTTGATCAACACGCAACGCACACCCGCCTCGACCAACCGCCGGGCCATCAGGCAGCTCTGTCCGAGCGTGTTCCGCCCGTACTTGTCGCGGAGCTTGTCAGATTCGCTGTGGATGTCGAAGGCTTGCTTGGTTTCCTTCGACGTCATCAGGTCGAACGCCTGCTGTTTGAACGTGCTGACCGTCCTGGCCTTGGCGTTGAATTTCGCCTCGCCTCGCTTCTGAAACCGGTCGACGGTGGCCAGCAGGCTGCGGCGTGAGCCGAAGCGGTTGGCGTCGATCGAGAGCGGTGGTGCGAGATCGGGGACGGCGAAA
>MDTE01100524.1_pt1 | contig 12138 bp, 7 predicted proteins | sample 811231 | NCBI WGS metagenome assembly MDTE01 (sample SAMN05326651, study PRJNA326480) | marine metagenome | isolation source: seawater | place: Indian Ocean: Red Sea | collected 2010
CCTGCCTGGGAAAGATCATCTAAGATTAGAAAAATATCTGAATTAATGAGAGAACGAAAAAATGTTCTAGCAAAATGGTTGGCTCTAGAAGTAGGAAAGCCTTTGGTAGAAGGTGTTGGTGAAGTTGGTGGCGCAGCAGATATTTTTGAATGGAATTCAGAAGAAACTAAAAGAATTTTTGGACAAACTGTTGAAAGCAGATTTGAAGACACAAGAGTTCAGGTGATCTACCAACCAATTGGTGTTGTTGCAGCTTTAGTTCCATGGAACTTTCCAATAATTTTAGCCTCAAGAAAAATTTCTACTGCTTTAGCAGCCGGATGTTCTGTAATAGTTAAACCAGATGTGATCACACCTGGCGCTGTTATGGAAATGATGAATATTATGAATGATGCAGGAATTCCTCCAGGAGTTGTTAATTTATTATCTGGAGATCCAGAACAAATTTCTAATGAATTAATTTCTTCTGATACTATAAAAAAAGTTTCAATTACTGGTTCTACCAGGGTTGGAAAACTTGTTCTGAAAAAAGCTGCTGACAAAGTACAGAGAGTAACCATGGAATTAAGTGGTCATGCACCTTTTATTGTTTTTGAAGACTCAAATATAGACAAGGTTACAGATATGGCGATTACCTCAAAATATAGAAACAATGGTCAAGTTTGTATTTCACCTTCTAGATTTTATGTTCATGAAAGTAAAAAGGAAGATTTTACTAAAACTTTTATTGAAAAAACAAAAAAACTTAAAATTGGAGATGGTTTGAAAGAAGGAACTAATTTAGGTCCTATTACCACAAAGAAAAGATTAGAAGAAATAGAAAAGATAGTAGAAAAAACAAAAAAAGAAGGTGGAAATATTTTATATGGAGGAAAGAGACCTTCAGGATTTAATAAAGGTTACTTTTATGAACCAACAATAATCGATAATATTAAAGATAACTTTACTATAATGACAGAAGAGCCTTTTGGTCCGATAACGGCAATAACAACTTTTAAAAAATTTGACGAAGTAATTGAAAGAGCAAACAAACATGATTGCGGTCTAGCAGGATATGTATGTACAAATTCTATGGAAAAGGCATTTAAAGCATCCGAACAGTTAGAAACTGGTATTGTTGCCGTTAACACACCCGTTGTAGCTACAGCAGAAACACCATTTGGAGGAATAAAACAAACTGGCTATGGAAGAGAAGGTGGTTCTGTTGGCATAAAAGATTATCTAAACATTAAGTACACTCATCTTGGCCTTTCTGGGTAATTAATGCGAAAAAATAAACTAAAAAAAATTTTTTCTGAAGGCAAAGCTGTGATAAATGGTTGGCTCCAAATACCTAATTCATTTTCTGCAGAAGTAATGGCACATCAAGGTTGGGATTCACTAACTATTGATATGCAACATGGGGCAGTAGATTACCCCAACGCATTACAAATGCTACAAGCAATATCAACTACTGACGTAGTGCCAATGGCAAGAGTTAATTGGAATGAACCTGGTCAGATTATGAAAATTTTGGATGCAGGAGCATATGGAATAATTTGTCCAATGGTAAGTAATAGAAAAGAAGCGGAGCAATTTGTTAAAGCATGCCTCTACCCACCAAAAGGATATAGAAGTTTTGGACCTATAAGAGGTCTTTTATATGGAGGTCCTGACTATGGAAAATATGCAAATGATGAGGTTTTGAAATTTGCCATGATAGAAACCAAAGAGGCATTAGATAATTTAGATTCTATAATGTCTACACCGGGCCTTAATGGAATTTATATTGGCCCTGCAGATCTAAGCTTAGCAATTGGTGAAGAACCAGGCTTTGATAAACCAGAAGGAGACAAAGTTTACGAAACAATTATGAAAATATTGGAACATGCAAAAAAAAACAAAGTAATAGCAGGAATACATAATCAAAAACCTGAATATGCAGAAAAAATGATAAAAAAGGGCTTTCAATTAGTAACAGTTGGTTCTGATCAAAGATTTATGTCGGGCGGAGCAAAGGAAACAATAGGTAAATTTAAAAAAATTAAATCTAAAGAAGACAAAGGATATTAATTTTTATGAAAACGAATATCGCAGTTCTACTTCCTTACAAAGATCAATTTGTTAAAGACAATGCTGGTTCAGCTTCAATTTGGGTTAAAGATTTTTCAAAAACAAGTAAGTTTAAAAATTCCATAACTGTTTTTGGTTATACTTCAAATACAAACAAAATATTTGATAATTTTAAATATGTAAATTTGAAATTTACTAATTTTGGAATTCAAAGTAAAAATTTACAGTATGTTAATCAATTTATTAATGTATTAAAAAAAAAGAATTTTTTACTTATAGAAATTCACAATCGTCCTTCTTATATTCTTCATATAGAAAAATATATACCAAAGAATAAGTATGTATTAGTAATACATAATAACCCACAAACTTTAAGAGGAGCTGTAACAGCAAAAGAAAGAAAACGTCTTTTAAAAATTTGCAGCAAAATTACTTTTGTTAGCAATTGGGTGAAGGAGAAATTTTTTGAAGGATTGGATATCAAAAACCATGAAAAATGTCAGGTTGTATATCCAGCAATCAGCAAAATATCAAAATTTCCAAAAAAAGAAAAAATTATTACTTTTGTTGGAAAATTAAATCATTCGAAAGGATATGACACTTTTGCAAGAGCTATTATAAAAATACTTAAACAATATAAAGATTGGAAAAGCATTGTTATTGGAGATGAACCTAGGGAAAAATATAATTTTAAACATAAGAGGTTATTTCATTTGGGATGGATAACTCATGATGAAACTTTGGGCATTTACAAAAAGTCCAGCATATCCGTTGTTCCATCACATTGGGAAGAGCCTTTTGGAAGAACTTCTTTAGAGGCTGCTTCTAGAGGGTGCGCGACAATTCTATCTAAAAAAGGAGGATTACCAGAAACTATACCATACGGTGTATATTTAAATCGCATTAATCAGAACGAAATTTATAAAAAGATTAAACAGTTAATCTTGAATAAAAAATTTAGAGAAGATCTTCAACGAAAATCCCTATCAAATGTATTTCACGATATACAAAAAAATACAAAAATTTTTGACTCAATAAGGGAAGAAATAATTAATGAAAAAAATATATTTATAAACAGAAATATATCAAATTTAAAAATTTTAAATATTTCTAATTTTGGTAGTCGCCAATTTAATAGACTTTATTACATATCTATTGCTAAAAAATTAGCAAATGGCTTTATAAGAAATGGACACGACGTTATTAATTTAAGTGATAGAGATGTGGGAAAATACAATAAATCATTTAGAGATTTTAAAGGAAAAAAATATTTAAACACAATGATCTACGAAACTGCAAAAAATTATAAGCCAGATTTGATTTTGCTAGGCCATTCCTATGATATTCAAAACGAAACTCTTGAAAAGATCAAAGATTATAGTAAAAAAACTATTATTTCACAGTGGTTCGAGGACCATTTGGCAGATACAGGGCCAGATTATTCATCTAACAGAAAAAAACTTTTAAAATACGATGATTTTATTACTTCTAATTTTATAACAACTCATCCATCTACTTTAAGTTTTTTGAAAAATAAAAAAAATTTTCACTATTTGCCAATTCCAGTAGATAAAAATATAGAAAAATTAAAAATTTATGAAAACAAAAATCAGATTTGTGATGTATTTTTTTCAATGAGTCATGGCGTTAACAGAGGAAAATTAAAAAGGGACAAAGAAGATGAAAGACACAATTTTATTAGCAATCTAATAACAGAATGTCCAAATATTATATTTGATATATATGGATACAAAAATAGAGAACCTGTTTGGGCTGAAGATTTTTACAAAGTTATAGTTAATTCAAAAATGGCTCTAAATTTGACCAGAGGAAAACCTATAAAATATTTAACAAGCAATAGAATTGCCTCATTAATTGGAAATGGATTATTAACTTTTATAGATAAAAAAACTAAATTAGATAATTTTTTTAATAAAAATGAGGTAATTTTTTATTCAAATCTACAAGACCTAGCAGAGAAAATTAAACATTTTAAAGGAAATGATAAAGAGAGAATGAAAGTCGCAAAAAATGGAAGAAAAAAATATTTTGAACTTTTTGAATGTCAAAAAATTTCGGATTATATTATTTCTAAATCTTTTAATAGAGAAAATTCAAAACGATTAAAATGGATGGACTAATTGAAAATAAAAAAAATAAAAACAAAAATTGTTGATTTAAAACATGGCAAAAATTGCACAATAGTTCAGCCGGTAAATATTTATGGATCAAAATTTGGCAAAAATGTTTTTGTCGGTCCTTTTGTTGAAATTCAGAAAAATACTAAGATTGGTGACAATACCAGAATTCAAAGTCATAGTTTTATTTGTGAAAAGGTTGAAATAGGAAAAAATTGCTTCATAGGCCATGGAGTGATGTTTATTAATGATGATTTAAAAAAAGGTAGAATTTCTCGAAATTCTTCTTCTTTTAAAAAAACTAAAATAGGAAATAATGTTGTAATAGGATCTAATGTTACTTTGTTGCCAGTATCCATCATTTCAGGTTCTGTAATAGGAGCGGGATCAATTGTTACCAAGAACATCAAAAAAAAGGGCATTTATGCTGGCAACCCAGCAAAATTCCTGAGAAAAATTTAGATTATGCAAAAAATTAAAGTTTCTTTAATTGGATATGGTTATTGGGGACCTAAACTAGCCAGAAATTTTCAAAATTCTAATTTTTTTAATCTAGCTTCAATTATAGACACCTCTAATAAAAGTTTGAAAAAAGCAAAAAAAGATTTTCCATTAGCCAAAGTCAGTAAAAATTATAATGATATTTTAAAAATCAAAAATTTATCTCTAATAGTTATTGCCTCGCCCACGAAAACGCATTTTAAAATTGCTAAATTTGCTCTTGAGAATAAAAAACATGTTTTGGTTGAAAAACCTCTTTCAATTTCTTTAAAAGAAGTCAAAATCTTAGAAAGTATCGCAAAAAAAAATAAGAAATTGTTGTTCGTCGATTACCCATTTTTGTTTTCAGGCTCTATAAAATATGTAAAAAAAATAATAGATACAAAAAAATATGGAAATTTGATTGGAATTGAATCTTTTCGAGAACAGGCTCCGGTTCGTAAAGATTGTAATGTAGTTTGGGACTTAACAGTTCATGACATATCTATATTAAATTATTTATTAAAAAAATCTCCAAAAAGTTATAATTCTTTGAAATTAAAAAACCTAAACAAATTTTTAGCTGACACCGCATATCTAAATTTGTTTTATGGAAACAAACTCAATGTTTTTTTGAAGAATAGCTGGATTTCACCAGAGAAAATTAGATTAATTAAGTTTAAATTTAAAAAAGCTATTATTTATTGTGATGAGAATGAACCTATCTATAAAATCAAAATATTTAAGAAAAAAAAGGGTAAAAATTTAGAATACAACCTTGAAATACCGGAAATTGATTTAAGAGAACCATTATCTCTTTTGGTTAACTATATTTACAAGTCCATCAATGAAAGTAGTAATAAAATATTTGATAATAATTTAAATTTAAATATAACCAAGATTCTTAAAAAATTATCCTAACTCATGAAATTTACTGACGTTAATCCCTTCGATAAAAAAATTCAAAAAAAAATTAATAAATCAATTCTTAGCACTATAAAAAAAGGTGATTTTATTTTAGGAGCAAATGTTAAAAAATTTGAAAAAAAATTTTCAAAATTATCAAATTCAAAGTATGCTATAGGATGCGCTACTGGTACCGATGCATTATTATTAGCACTAAAATCATTAAATTTAAAAAAAAACCAAGAAGTAATTATTCCAGGAATGTCATACATATCTACAGGTCTCTGTGCGGCATTGAATAATAATAAAATTATATTTGCAGATATTGATAATGAAACAGGACTAATTTCTTTTGAAAGTGTAAGAAAAAAAATATCAAAAAATACTAAAGTTGTTATTCCGGTTAATTTATATGGTCAAAAAGTAGATATAAAACTTCTTAGGAAAATTGTTGGAAGCAAAATCTTTATCGTCGAGGATAGTGCACAATCTCATTTTGCTTCTGATTGTAAAAATTGCGTAAGGTCCGATCATACCTACTGTTTCAAAAAGGAGAAGAGCCACAAATATGCAGATTTGTCTTGTTATAGTTTTTACCCTTCAAAAAATTTAGGAGCTTATGGTGATGGAGGAATAATAACCACAGATAATACAAATTTATATAAAAGAATTTCTATCCTTAGAAACTTAGGAAGCGTAAAAAAAAATATTCACCAATATGAAGGTTTAAATAGCAGACTTGATACTCTCCAAGCATCTATTTTGTTGGAAAAAATAAAATATACATCAAAGCATAATCAGTATCGTAGAAAAATATCAGAATTCTATGATCAAGAACTTTCTTTTGTAGATTCCATTCAATTAACCGATACGGACCCAGGTTCTTCCAGACATTTATATGCTATAAGGGTTAAAGATCGTAACAAGCTAGCAAAGTATTTAATAAAAAACAAAATACCTATACAATTTCATTACCCTTACAGTCTAAATAAAGTTGGAGCACTTAGAAAAAAAATTAAAAAAATAAAATTACTCAATTCTGAGAAATGGGCTAGGGAGTGTCTTAGTTTACCTTTGTATCCATATATGCCACTAAATGAGGCAAAGCGAGTAGTTAATTTTATAAAAAAATTTTACAATTAATTATTTATTCTAATGTTTATAGCGTGTATATACACTATAAACTTAAATTAGCGGGGCGTAGCGCAGCCTGGTAGCGCATCTGGTTTGGGACCAGAGGGTCGCAGGTTCAAATCCTGCCGCCCCGACCATGTATACCAATACTTATTTACCAAACAGAGACCAAAACAGAGACCAAATGGATTCAATCTATAATTTAAAATAATTGATTTGTTTTTTTGTAAGTGTTTTTTTTATCCTTTTACTTTTTTTTACAACTTCATGAAATTTATCTCTTTTTCTTTTAAGGATTTGGTCGTCTCTAACATTTAAATAAATTAAATCATAAAAGTCTACAAAGTTTCTAGATGAAATTCTTTGAGTATAAAGATTATGAGAAGGTACATATATAATTTTAGAAAAAATTTTTTTCTTTGAAAGAATCTTTTTATCTAAATCTAATAGAAAATCTTTATTTGCACAATAAATTGAAACGTTCTTTGATTGTCTTCTTTCATTATAAGACACAGTTCCATCTCCTTCAAAAACTCCTCTTAAAAAATCTCTATAATACTTTTTTGGTAATTTCTTAGGAAATTGTACAGTAAAGGTTTTTCTAGGCTTTAATCCTAAAGACAAACAATCTTGGAAAAATTTTGGATTACTTAAATTGAACATATAACTAGTTTTTGGTTTTTTTTTATATCCGTATTTGATTTGATAGGTACTATTATTAATTTTACTAATTGGTGACTCTGAATCTGTATATTTTTTAAAACTTTTTAGAATTTCTAAATCTGTTATTTGTAATACTATACCACCAAATCCTTTTGTTATTCCTTCCTTTACATATCCATCTGTAAATAACCAGCCTAAAAAATATGCTTTATCATTAGAGTCAATCTTAGAAAAATAATTATGATTAAAATAATAATCCTTAAATGTTGAAACCTTTAAATTGTGTTTTTTTATAAATTTTCTATATCCTCCTGTCATTGCTTTAACTCTTGCATTAAGAGTGTGTCGACTTCTTTTAATTCCCAATGCCTTAGGTATTTCTGTATTTTTTGGTAAAGATTTATTTTTCTTAAAGAAGTCTAATAATTTTTGTTCAATTAATTCGTCTGTTACATCCGATAATAAGCCACAGCCACACGACTTTGAATGACCAGAGGTTAAAGTATTACTTATTAAATGACCAGTATTTCCACATTCACATTTACAATACCAATAACCTCTATTTTTTATTTTTACATATTTTATTACTTGCCACTTTCCATAACTTTTACCACTAAGATCCACAAAAGATGGTTGTCTTGTTCCATCTCTTTTAACGCATCCACAGGAATTGTGTGTTCCTCTATTTAAATTACTTGTAGTAGCAAGAGCTTTTTTATTTCCACAATCGCAATGACATAACCAAACAACATCACCAGATTTAGCAACATGCGAAACCCTGATAGGTTTTAGCATGCCAGTTTTTTTATTTAAAAGAGGTTTTCTCTTTGCCGGCATAATTGAATTATACAGAGTAGGGTGGCAGGATTCCATACTATAGACATAAAATTAACAGAGACCAAAACAGAGACCTTATGAAACACTCAATAGATACATCTCTTGCTAAATAAGACTTATTTTACTTCATTTTAGTTTTATTTTTTTTTTCAATTTTATCTAGAAGTGTTATAAAAACTAATTAAATCGGGGTTGTAGTTTACAGGTTCAAATCCTGCCGCCCCGACCATGAGTATGAAAATTAATAATGTTGTAATTATAGGCTCAGGAACAATGGGTAGCGGGATAGCAGCTCATTTGTGCAATGCCAATATATCAGTCACTCTCCTTGATCTTAAAACAGAAATATCAAAAAGTGCGAGAGATAAAATTTATAAATCTAGACCTCCTCTCTTATTTGACAGATCTAAAGTAAACAATATTCAGGTAGGTAATATAAATGATAATTTTAATATGGTAAAAAAAGCTGACTGGATTGTGGAAGCTGTTGTAGAAAAAATTGATATTAAACATAAAATTTATGAAAAAATTTTTAAAACTAAAAAAGAAGATTCTATTGTCTCTTCTAACACATCAACAATTCCATTAAAAATCTTATCTCAAAAATTATCCGAAAAAGATAAAAAAGATTTTTGCATTACTCATTTTTTTAATCCAGTAAGATACATGGGTTTACTAGAGATAGTTACAAACAAAAATAGCGACAGTAAAAAAATTAATTTTTTAAAAGAATTTTGTGAATCAAATTTGGGTAAAGGTGTAATTATTTGCGGAGATACACCTGGTTTTTTAGGTAATCGTATTGGTGTTTATGCAATGCAAGTTGCTATGACCGAAGCTATTAAAATGAAACTTACTGTTGAAGAAGCAGATTCAATATTTGGTAGACCAATGGGAATTCCAAAAACAGGAGTGTTTGCTTTATATGATTTAATAGGAATTGATTTGATGTCAGATGTTTTAAAAAGTTTTGTCAAAGAACTACCAAAAAATGATGAATTTCAAAAAGTTGCAAAAGATGTTCCAATAGTTAATAAATTGATCAAGTCAGGATATACGGGCAGAAAAGGCAAAGGAGGATTTTACAGAATCAATAGAGCAGGAGAGAAAAAAATCTTAGAAGTTTTAAATTTAGAAACCGGAGAATATTCTTCTGCTAAAAAAATTGATATTCAGGTTGAGAAAGTTGATTTAAAAAAATTAATAAATCGAGAAGATAAATACGGAAAATTTGCATGGTCCGTAATATCCAAAATCATCAAGTATTCATCATCTCTTGTTCCAGAAATAACAAAAGAATTTAATGATATCGATGAAGCCTTAAGATTGGGTTTTAATTGGTCAAAAGGACCTTTTGAAATGCTTCAAGAAATTGGCCCAAAAAATTTTTTTAACAAAGCGGGTAATTTAGGTGATAATCAATTTTTAAAAAATTTACATAATAGTAAAGAAGAAAATTTTTATCATCAAAGACAGAAATATACAGATATTAAAACTCTTGGAAAAATTAAAAATTTTGCAGTAAAAGTTGATAAGAATAAATCTGCAGAAATATTTAGATTTAAAGATTTCAATATTGTTGAATTTACAACTAAAGCAAATGCCCTTGATTATGACTCAATGGATGCTCTTAAAAAAGCTACCGACAAACCTTTGATTATTATTAATGAAAGCATGCAATTTTCTGCTGGTGTAAATTTGAATTATGTTATGGATTTCGTAAAAGAAAAGGATTTCAAATCAATTGAAAAATTTATTGTGTATTTTCAGAAAACCTGCAAACACTTAAAATATTGTAACAACCCAGTTGTATCAGCACCTTCCGGACTAGCTTTGGGAGGGGGAGAAGAGGTATTATTGCAAAGCAATTTTGTGGTATCCCACACCAATATTGTTATGGGTCTAGTGGAGACAATTGTTGGTCTGGTTCCAGCTGGTGGTGGTTGCAAAGAAATGCTTTGGAGATGGTCTCAAACTTCTGAAGGTAAGAAGGATCCTGATTACGCTCCACTTAAAGTTTTTGATATCATAGGATATGCAAAAACAGCTTCTTCTCCCCAGGAGGCTCTTCCTCTAATGTTTCTTAAAACTGAAGATAAAAAAATAATGAATAGAAACAATCTCTTACCAGAAGCTAAACTTTTATTAGAAAAAAATAAAAAATTTACTCCACCTCAAGAATGTAAATTTAAATTATCAGGCGAAGAAGTGAGAAAAAAAATGTATAAAATACTTGAAAAATTATATCAGGATAAGAAAATACTGGATCATGGTCTAGAAGTCGGAAAAGAATTGGCATATGTTTTAAGCGGAGGAAAAACTGAAGAAAATAAAGAACTCAAAGAGGAGGACTTGTATAACTTAGAATTAGAGAGCTTCATGAAACTTATTCAAAAGAAAAAAACACAAGAGAGAATTGTTCACACATTAACAACAGGAAAGCCTTTGCTTAATTAATTATGCCAACATATACAGCACCTGTTGAAGAGATGATGTTTTTATTTGATTATCTAAAAGATAATAAGAATTACAACGAAATAGAAAAATACAAAGAAATTAATTCAGATCTAGTAAAAGATATATTACAACAAGCTGCAAAGATTAACCAAGAACTTATTTTACCTCTAGCAAAAATTGGCGATGATAAACCATGTGTTTACGAAAATGGAGTTGTAAGATCACCGCCCGGATACAAAGAAGTGTATAAAAAATTTATTCAAGATGGTTGGACTTCATTATCTTGTGATCCGCGGTATGGTGGTCAAGGTATGCCCAAAACTGTTAGTACTTTTTTTGAAGAAATGCTTTCTTCTTCTAGCTTATCATTTAAATTGTATAGTGAATTAAGTATAGGCGCATATAACTGTATTCTCCATCATGCAGATCAAAAAATAAAAGATAAATTTCTTCCAAAAATTGTTGAAGGCAAATGGAGTGGAACAATGTGTTTAACGGAGTCTCAATGCGGAACTGATTTAGGTTTACTAAAAACAAAAGCAGTTAAACAGAAAGACAATTCTTATAAAATTTCAGGACAAAAAATATTTATTACATCAGGCGATCATGATTTGACAGAAAATATAATTCATTTGGTTTTGGCTAAAATACCCGGTGCACCATCTGGAACAAAAGGTATTAGTTTATTTTTGGTCCCCAAATTTATTGTTAATGATGACGGATCGGTTGGTTCCAGAAATGGAGTGAATACTGCATCGATAGAAACAAAAATGGGAATTAAAGGTTCGCCCACTTGTGTTTTAAATTTTGATAATGCTATTGGATATTTAATTGGACCAGAAAACAAAGGGTTAAATTCGATGTTTACAATGATGAATTTGGAAAGAATAGTTGTTGGAATTCAAGGTCTTGGTATTTCTGAAACTGCTTATCAAAATGCATTATCATACTCCAAGGAAAGAAAACAAGGTGTAGCCAACAATAGTAAAAACAAGGAAGCTGATTTAATTATCAAACACGCTGACATAAGGAGAAGCCTCATGAACATGAAAGCGCTTATTGAGGGTCAACGATCATTAGCTTTTTGGGTTTCACAGCAAATTGATGTTGGTTTAAATCATTCTGATAAAAAAGTAAAAGACTTTGCGAATGATTTAGTTTCGTTAATGACTCCAGTTATAAAATCATTTTTTACAGATATGGGAATGGAAATAACTAATGATGCAATACAGATATTTGGCGGTTATGGTTATACAAAAGATCAAGGTATAGAACAATTATTTAGAGATAATAGAATAACACCAATTTATGAGGGAACAAATTCTATTCAGGCTATAGATCTTGTTTATAGAAAAATTTTAAATAATAAAATTTTTGATAAATATATTTCTCAAATAAATGCAGAAATAAAAGAAACAGCTAAAAATAAAAATTTATCATTATTTTCAGGTAAGCTAGAAAAATATATTGA
>MDTE01185642.1_pt1 | contig 12137 bp, 6 predicted proteins | sample 811231 | NCBI WGS metagenome assembly MDTE01 (sample SAMN05326651, study PRJNA326480) | marine metagenome | isolation source: seawater | place: Indian Ocean: Red Sea | collected 2010
GACGGTTTGACGCGTCAATCGACGCGCGAATCGGTGCGGCGACGGCGACGAAGGGCGCGTCACGCGAGCTACCGGGACGCGAGGGCCGCGATGCACGCGCTGGCGCGAAGCGGCGAGGCTCCGAGGACGAGCAAGCAGTTCCAGCTGTGGCGCGCTCGGCCTCGGGAGATCCCGCCCAACCCGAGGGCGACGTACCTTCGGACGGGGGAGTGGGCGGGTTGGGACGATTTCTTGGGCAGGGAGGTTGGGGAGGTGCTGGCCAGGGGGGTGGTGTCGTCCCGCGGCGGCGGGGCTAGGACTTAGATCGAATAGTTCAATGAGTACGGTAGAGTAGGTACAAACGATACTCACACTCGGCGACACTCCGCGGCGGGAGAAACGGTGGGCGGATTTCCTTTTGCACGGTGGTGAGGGGAAAAATCGGGGAAAATCCCAGCGATCTGATTGGTCAATGAAACGTGGCCTCGGGCCAAACAAACTGCCAAGAAATAACTCGTAAAAGAACCCAGCTTCCGACACCCGACGCACTCTAGATCGTGCAAGCTCGCTTCCGGTACGCGCGCCAAACCGCATCTAAACCGTCAATATCGCCCACCCGAGCGCGCGAGGACGCCGCGCGCGTCTCGCGTCACCGTTCGCGCGCCGATCCTCGCTCCCTCTCGACACCGTCCCACTGTCGGAGGATCGCGGGAATTATTCGACTCACGATCCGCCTCCCACTCCTCCCGCAGGTCCTGATCAAGATGCGTGTCGCGCTCCTCGCGATCGCCCTCATGGGTCTGGTGCTCGGCGCTAACGCCGGCGCCGTCGATCTCACCTCCTCCAACTTCGACGCCGAGGTTTTCGAGAGCGGCAAGGCCGCCTTCGTCAAGTTCCTCGCGCCTTGGTGCGTTCCCCACCGTCGAACCCCCGCGGCCCCACCTCGAGATCTCCGCCGCGCACGATCCGCGCGCGCCGCGGGGGCGCGACGGGACGATCGATCCACCCGCCGGGCGCGTTTCCCCGCGCTACCCCGGTGGATCGTTCGTCCCGTCGCGCCCGCGACGCGGTATCGGCGCGGACACCGACCCGCGCGTCACGGAACCCCGCCGACCGTCGATCCCCCCCCCGGGAGCCCCGATCGCCAAACGTCGCCTCCTCGTTCTTTTTTGAGCCTCGAAAATCGATCGATCGCGAATCCCTCGCTGACCGCCCCGTTCCTCTTCCCCTCCCGCTCGATACAGGTGAGGCCACTGCAAGTCGATGAAGCCCGCTTGGGACAAGCTCGGAGACGAGTACAAGTCCTCCAAGACGGTCCTCATCGCTGACGTGGATTGCACCAAGGAGCAGGATCTCTGCCAGAAGTACGGCGTCCAGGGATACCCCACCATCAAGTACTTCACCGGCGCCACCGCGGCGACGGGCGACTCCTACCAGGGCGGCCGCGACTACGACACCCTCTCCAAGTGGGCCAAGGATAACCTCGGCCCCACCTGCGGCGCCGAGAACATCGACCTGTGCACCGACGACCAGAAGGCGGTCATCAAGGAGAAGCAGGCGCTCTCCGACGCCGACCTCGACGCCGAGATTGCCGCCGCCGAGGGGGAGATCAAGCAGGCGGACACCGACCTCGAGGAGCTCCTCAAGTCCCTCCAGGCGCAGTACGAGGCTGGCAAGAAGAAGAAGGACGAGACCATCGCGGAGAAGTCCCCGGCCCTCGCGCTCCTCCGCTCCGTCAAGCGCGCCAAGACTGGCGGCGCCAAGACTGAGCTCTAAGCGCCGGGTTCTTCGGGAAAAGACGCCACTCCTCGAAGCGACGGGTGGGGCGGCGCGCGGCGGCGATCCGGCGACTGAAGAATGAGGCGAGCGGACGCGTCGAGGATGACGTCCACGCATTACAGACACTTTTCGCGAAGAAGTCCTTGCGTGAGACCGATACAGACGCAACGTCACGCTCGACCTCGACGTCGCACGGGCGGCGCCGCGCTTGGCTGGCCCACCCCACATATTTTTGTGAAATGAAATGATTTCTTCACCGACTTCACATCCTTCGCCTCCCAACTCTCTGGATCCGCGCGAAACCCTCGGCTCGCGCGACTCGGCCGGACCACGTGTCGATCGGTATCGAAGCTATTTGTTTTACATCGACGCGGGCAGCTGAGGTTCCTCACTCGCCGCGCACAGACCTAATTGTAGTGGTAAACCTAGTTTCAACTCTCAAGCCTTCTTGGTGGAACCCTTGGCTCGCTCCTTCTTCGACGGCTTCTTGATCTCCTGCAGCCCGTCCATGCTCGCCATCTGCACCAACGAAAGAGATCTAGAGAACTTCTCGGCCGCCTTGGTATCCACCGTGGTGCTGATCTTCTTCTTCCCGTCCGACGCCCGCACCAGCCGGACCCACTCGGGATCTGTGAACACCTGCTCGGGCGGAGGAAGCTGGTTTCGCTTGGGAAGCCGCTTGAGCATCGAGCGCTTGATCGTCACCCACACAGAGCCGGATTCCCTGTTCCGCTCGTACATCTTGGTCAGCTCCGTCAGAAACCGATCGTTCTCGAGGAGCACCATGTTCACACCGGCGTTCCCTCTCCGTCTCTGGCAGCGCCGACTGGTTGTTTGTTGTCGCCCCGATTCCTGTCCGCGGTTTTATTTGCCCGCGCAGACAAGACAATTTCACGTCAGTAGCGCCTCCACCGGAGACGCCAGGCCAGAGTCTTCCGTCATGGCGGCGGTCGACATGCAGGCGCGCGTCGCCTCGCTCGAGCAGGAGCTGGCGACCGTTAGGGCCCAGGCCGACTCCGACGCCATCAACGCCGAGCATCAGTCGCAGGCGATGGAGGCAAGGTACAACGCTCTGGAGGCTGAGCACTCGCAGGTGAGAGACGGACGGCTCTGCCCTCGCCGTACCGGGATTTCGCACCCTTCACCGGGCTTTCGTGCGCGTCAACGCATCCACGAGATACACGCGAGACACTCAGAGCATGCGCCGGGACGGATCGACGATCCAGCGCCGCGTGCACCGCGCCCGTCCCCGTCAGGCACGCGAAAATTAAGTGCCGCTTTCAAAATTCCTGACCCGCACCCCATCTGCCCCCCTTCCCCCAGGCAATCGCGGAGCGCGACGCCATCAAAACGCAGCTCACCTCCGCGCGCGATGAGCTTACCGCCGCGAAGGCTCAGTCCGCCACCCTGGACGTCTCGATCCTCCAGCTCACGGCGTCCACCGAGCGACTCAAGGTGAGCCCCGGATCCACCGCAGCCGCCGAACCCTACCGTCGGGGGTCATAAAGATTCATCCCAGCCGCCCGCCCGAACCCCGCGCCCGAACCCCGAGAACTGACCCGCGAACCCCCCGCGACGTCCTATCCACCCACGCACCGTCAGGCTGAGCTCAACGAGGCGAACGCGTCGCGAAGGGAGCTGGCGGAGCGTCTCGAGCTGAAGAACTCGGAGATTGCCGAGCGAAACAAAACAGCGGAGGAGCACCTTTCCAAGCTGGTCGCCGCTCAGGAGGAGCGCAGCCGCGTCGAGGCGCAGCTCCGCGACGCCAACAACAAGCAAGCCGCGTTCGAGAGCGCCAAGGCGCGGATGGAGCAGCAGCAGCAGCTCCTGCAGCAGCACAACGAGTGGCTCAGGGCGGAGCTCTCGAAGAAATCCGACGAGCTCCTCGAGGCGAGAAAGGCGGCGTCCGCGGATGCCCTCGAGGCGGCCAACGAGCTCGAGCGCGTCAAGAAGGAGGCCGCCGCCGCGGTCAGGGACCTGGGCGGCGCCAAGGAGGAAGCCGCGCGCGCGTCCGCCTCGGCTTCGCGAGCCAACGAGGAACTTCGGGGCGCCAAGGAATCCGCCGCCGCCGCCGAAGCGCACTTCGACAAGGAACTCGTCACCGCCAAGCGACTCGCGGAGCTGTACAAGAAACAGGCGGAGACGCGCGGGGCGAAGACCACCGAACTCGAGGGCGTCCTGCAGGCTCTGAGGGACCACCTCGCGGAGTTGAAGGAGGAACACGCGCGGGCGTTGGCGGAGGCCAACGCGGCTAGGGAAAAGGCGGAGAAGGCCGCCGCCTCTGCAGCCGCCGAGCTCGACGCTCGCCCGCACTCCGGCGCGCCCGCGTCCCCGAACGAAAACGCGCTGCCGGCGCCAACGTTGGCCGAGGACGGCGCGGCGAGCGGCAGGCAGGCGGGCGCGCTTCTCGCCATGCAGCTCCCCGACGTCGCCGCCGCGGCGCTGCGCAAGGAAAACCTGACGATGACCGAGCTCTACTCCAAGTACGCCGAGGCTGCCGACGCCTGGCGCAAGGAGTGCGCCGAACGACGAAGGCTCCAGGCCACGATCGACGGGATGCTCAGCGAGCTCGAGCAGCGCGCGCCCATGCTCGCGGAGCAGCGTCGCGAGTACGAGCGAGCCGTCGCCGCCCACGCCGAGATGCGCCTTCGACTCGAGGACTCCACCGTCGAGTTGAGGCGCATGGAGACGGAGGCCCGGGCGCACGCGGCGGATAAGCGGCACCACGAGCGCGTGGTGAAGGGCCTCGAAGCGCAGTCCGCGGACCTCTCCAGGCAGGTGCAGCTCTTGCTCAACGAGGTGACGGAACTGAAGGGGGGCGCGGCGACGGCGATTGCGCCCAAGTCAATCGCCGCCGGCGACGCCGCCGCGGTCGTCACCGCAGAGCTCGTGGACTTCCGGGACATCGCCGAGCTCCAGGAGCAGAACCGGCGTCAGCTCGAGGTCATCCGCACCCTCAGCGCGGACCAGGAGGAGCTCGGCCAGAGGCTCAAGGATGAGTACGAGGCTGAAGCCGCCAAGCTCCGCGCCGAGACGGCCAAGGCGGTGGAGGATATCGAGGGACGCAAGAGCAAGACCCAGACCATGATGGACGCGGTGACGCGCCAGCGCGACATGTACAAGGCGCTCTACGCGTCCGCGTCGGTTCCCGGCGGCGCGGCGACGGCGGACGCCGCGGCGATGTCCCTCGCGGCGGCGGCGGCGGCTTCGCTGGCCAAGACGGAACACCTCGCGCTGCCCAACGCATCCGGAACTTCGAACGACGCGGACGCGACGACGCAGCTCGCGGCGCTCAACGCGGAGCTGCGCGAGGAGCTCGCCAAGCAGAAGGAGGAGTCCGCCGCCAACGCGGATTTACTTCGCAAACAGGCGGATGAGCACCGAGGCGCCGCCGCCACCGCCAAGGCGGAGGCGGCGGCGGCCAGGGCGCAGGCTGAATTCGAGCGCAGTCGGTACGCCTCCCTGCAGGAGTCCGCGGACGCCGCGAGGAAGGACGTGGACGCGCTCGTGGAGAAGAACTCGCAGGCGCAACGGCTCGTCGCCGAGCACGAGGCTGCGCTTCGCGAACGAAACGCTCGCCTCGACGCCGCCGAGGACCGATGCGCCAGAGCCGAATCCGCCGCGCGACGCGCCGACGCCGAGCGCGAGCTCCTCACGCGCGCGGAGCAGCGCGCAGCGGAGGCGGCGGCCAAGGCCACCGCGGAAAAGTCCAAGATCGAAGCCGCGAGAGACGCGGCGCTCGCGCTCAAAGAGGCGAGGGAACGCGAAATCGGCGCCGAACGCGAGCGACTCGCGACGGAACTCGCGCGCCTGCAGAAGGACTGGGCCGCCGCCAGGACCGAGCTCGACACGGAACGCGAGCGCACGCGCACCGCGGCGGCGGCGGCGGCGGCGGCGGCGGAGAAGGCGGCGTCGCGCGCCGCCGCCGACGAAGCCGCCGCCGCTTCCCTTCGAGACGCTCGATCCGACGCGGAGACTCGCGCGGCGGTGGCGGAGGAGAAGTGCAAGATCCTGGAGCAGCAGCTCAAGAAGGCGGACGAGCGCGTGCGCGTCGCCGTGCAGACGCCGCGGGTGACTTCCTCCGTCGGGGGCGCGACCGGCGGGGCCCCGTCGGTCGCGGCGGAGGCGGCTGGGGTGGTCGCCGCCGCCGAGCACGGCCCCGCGGAGACGCCGAGGGAGATGGAGCTCCTCGCCGCCGCCATGCGCGCGGGTGAGGACGCCGCCACCGCGCGTGAGACTGCGACCGCCGCGGAGGGCCACGCCGCGCACTACCGCGCCATCGCGGAGGCGAACGACGCCGCCATCAAGGAGATGCAGACCGCCTTTGACGCGCTCAAGTCGGAGTCGGAGAAGGCCAAGGCGGATTTCGCCGCCGAGTCGGAGGCGCTCAGGGCTCGCGCGTCCGAGGCTGAGACCTCCGCCGCGGCCAAGTGGCAGCAGCGCGCGGAGGACGCCGAGGCGAAGGCTGCGCTCGTGGACGACGCCCGGGCGGAGGCGGCGGAGGCGAGGAGGCTGGCGGCGGAGGCGGAACAAAACGCCGCCGCCGCCGAGGGTCGCGTCGCGGCGCTCGCCGCCGACGTCGAGGAACACCGCAAGCAGTGGCGCCAGGCGCAGCAGATGTACGAACAGGAGCTGCTGCACCACGCGGAGGACGTCAAAAAGCTCAACGCGGAGGAGCAGAGGCGGTCTGAGGAGGCGGCGGCGGTTGAGGCGGCTCGGGAGCAGGCGCGAGCGGCGGAGGTTAGACTCGCCGCCGCCGAGTCGAAGTGGGCCGACGAACGCGGATCGATGGAGAAGGCGAGGCGCGACGCCGAGGCTAAGACCGCGGCGCTGAGCTCCCAGAACCGGCTCCTCCACGACCAGCTGGAGGACGCGCTGAAGGCGGCCAAGATGGCCGACGGCGACGCGGCCGGCGGCGAGGAAGCGGAGAAGTCGCTTCGCGAGGTGATCGCCTTTTTGCGTTCCGAGAAGGAGGCGGCGACGTGCCAGCTCGAGGTTGTCTCGCTCGAGTCGTCCAGGTGGAAGCGCGAGGCGGAGACGGCTCGGACGCAGGCGGACCAGGCGCGCGCCACCCTGACCGAGCTCGAGAACCAGCTCGGCGCCAGGGGCACGGCGGATGGGGAGGAAAAGTACGCCTCCCTGATGGCCAAGGTGGAGCACCTCAACGTGGTGCAGGAATCCAACAGCACCTTGCGCGCGGAGCTCACCGGGCTGAAGACGCAGCTCGCGGACGCGAAGAAGGCTGCCGCGACCGCGGCGGCGACGGCGGAGCAGGCGAACAAGGAGGCGGCGGAGGCCAAGGCTGCGGCGGAGGGCGCGACGGGGGAGCGCGAGCTGCTCGTCGCGGACGCGCGGCGATGGGAGGAGCGCACGCGGCAGCTGCTCGAGAAGTACGGGACGGTCGACCTCGCCGAGCACAACCGCGTCAAGGAGGCGCTCGAGAAGGCTGAGCAGTCCGCGAACGACAAGGTGGCTGCCAAGGTTGCCGAGCTCGAGGCGAAGGAGAAGGCGGCTCAAGAGACCGCCGCGCAGCTCGCGGCGGTCACGGCCAAAGCCGAGAAATCCACGTCGCAGCTGGAGATCGCCAAGAAGCACATCGCCACGTACAACCCCGAGAAGGATCCCCTGCCCCAGTGGAAGAAGAAGCAGCAGCAGCTTCGCGCCAAGCTCGCCGAGTTTGAGACCGCCGCCGCAGCGTGGGAGAAGGAAAAAGCCGAGATGGAGGCGAAGCTCGAGACGGCCTCCGCCGCCGCGAGGTCCGCGCTCACCGAGGGCGCCGCCGCCGCCGACGAGGCTGCCGTCGCTGCCGCCGTCGCCGCGGCGTCTGCGGAGTGGGAAAAAGAGAAGGCGGCGCTCGAGGCTCAGGTGAGCGGGGGCGCCGCCGATGGGGCGCAGATGACGAAGATGAAGAACATCGCGCTGAAGAACAAGCAGATGGTGACCAAGCTCCAGGAGCAGGTGCAGCAGGTCAAGTCCCAGGCGGACGAGGCCGCGTCGCTCGCCGCGAAGGAGAGGGAGAAGATGGAGCTGAGGGTCAAGATTCTCGAGCAGGAGAAGGCTTCGCTGGAGCGCAAGGCGGCTGGCGCGAAATCACCCGCCAAGTCGCCGGCGATGTCTCCGAGGCCCTCGTCCGGCGCGGGGGCCGCGGTCGCGGCCGTAGACGCCGGCGCAGAGGCTGCCACCGAGGAGGAACCCGCGGAGGAGGTACCGGAGGAGGAAGCGGCGGCCGCCGCCGTCGACGAAGCAACCGCCGAGGCTGACGCCGAGGCCAAGGCCAAGGCGGATGCGGAAGCCGCCGCCAAGGCTGCAGCCGAGGCTAAGGCCAAGGCGGATGCGGAAGCCGCCGCCAAGGCTGCAGCCACCAAGGCGGCGAAGGAGAAGGCGGACGCGAAGAAGAAGCAGATGGAGGAACTGCGCGCCAAGCTCGCGGAGGCTGAGAAGAAGAAGCAGGAGCTGGCCGCCGCCAAGAAGGCCAAGGCTGAGGCGGAGGCCAAGGCTGAGGCTGAAGCCAAGGCCAAGGCGGATGCGGAAGCGGCTGCCAAGGCTGAGGCTGAAGCCGCCAAGGCCGCGGAAGCCGCGGCGCCCGTCGAGGACGAGGGCGACGCGGCGGAGGGATACGACGCCGAGGCGTTCCTCGACAACCTCATCTCCTCGCCGGGCGACGCGATGAACGCGGAGGGCGGCGCCTCCGAGCCTGCGGCGCCCGACCCCGCCGCCGCGCCGGTCAACCCTTTCATGCGGGCGGCTGCCGGCGCGAGCCCCTTCGGCACCGCCGCCGCGACGCCGTCGCCCACCAACCCCTTCATGGCTGCCGGCGCCGCCGCGACGCCCGAGCCCGCCAAGAACCCCTTCACGGCGGCTGGAAAGCCCGCGGCCGAGCCCGAGCCCGCCGCCGCCGCGGCCTCCCCGGCCGCTGCGGGCGCCGCGCCAGTCGCCAAGAAATCGACCGCGGAGATGCTCGCGGAGAAGAAGAAGGCCACGATGCTCCAGCAGCAGAAGTCCGCCAAGGCTAAAAAGGATAAGGAGAAGGAGCAGCTCGCGAAGCAGATGGCGGAGCGCCAGGCGCAGATGGAGGAGATGCGAAGGAAGATTGCCGAGACGGAGAGCAAAAAGCGAAAGGCTTCCGGCGGCGCCGAGGGGACACCCGCCACGAAGCAGCTCAGGCCCGACGCGCCCGCGTTCACCCCGGGCGGCCCGGCGGGCGCAACGACCCCCGCGGGCGCGGGGGCCGCGGGGGCGCCCCCCGGCGGCGGCCGCGGCGCCGGTCGCGGCAAGGCGGCGGCGGGTGGCGGCGCCAAGGCCAAGGCTGCTACGCCTCCAAAGTCTCCGCCCGGAGCCGGCGCGGTCGCCGGCGACGACGAGGGGAAGAAGTCTCCAAAGGCTGGCGGCGCGTCCGCGGCGGGCGCGGGACGGGGTCGGGGACGCGGCGCGAAGGGCGGCCGGGGCGGGCGCGGGGGTCGCTCGCCGGGTCGGGGCGGCGACGGGGCGGGCGCGGGTGGGGGTGGAAACTCCTTCGCCGCGCTGGGCGAGTGAGAAGACGGGCGAGCGCGGTGGTAGAGGTACGACTTTTGATGAGATTAAACCACTCGGACCCTCTCAGTCCGCGAGTAACGGCGAGCAAAGCCGGCGCGCGCGCGTCGGCTTCCTCAGTACAACTTATATCGTCAGTCAAACTTGACGTAAGAGACTTGTCGCGAACCCACGGTTCACGCCGCGATGGCTGGAAGCGCGCCGCCAAAGTCATCCGCGTTTGAGATGAGGCTGGGCAGCTCGCGCGCCGGAATGGCGTACACGTAGTTCGGGCTCGTCACCCCCGCCGCCTTGTGCACGATCTTCAGCGCGCCGGACGCCTCGTCGAACGACATGGTCGCCATGCAGTTCGTGTTTTGGTTCCCAACCACCAAAAACTTCCCCCCGCACGTCCAGTTGAAATTCCTCGGGCACTCGCCGCCGCTCTTGACGATGTCCACCAGAGCGATCGTGCCGTCGCTCTGGTCCACCGAGTACAGCGCGATGCTGTCGTGCCCGCGGTTACCCACGGCGAAGTATCTTCCGTCGGGGTGCATGCGAATCTCCGACGAGTGCGACGCCGCCTTCCAGATGCCCTGCGGCGAGATCGTCGTCTTCCCCTGCTCAGACTCGGGCAGCGAGGAGAGGCACTGCGCGAGCTCCAACACCGCGCCCGGCTCCTCGCACCCGTCCTCCCTGCACGCGCCGGAGTCCCATTGATGTGGCGTCGTCCACTCCTCCGGAATGTTCACCTTGAACACGGAGACGGTCGAGTCGAGCTCGTTGACCAGGTACGCGGACCTGACGGAGGGGTGGAACACGAGGTGCCTCGGGCCTTTGCCCGGCGGGAGCCGCGTGGACCCCTTGGGCACCAGCGTGCCCGTCTTCGAGTTTACCCTGTACGTGAACACCTTATCGAGCCCCAAGTCCACCACGAAGTGCACGAGGCCCGCGTAGGGTTCGGTGACGCAGCAGTGCGAGTGCGGCCATCGCTGCCGAAACTTCCAGTGCTCCTCCCTGGTTGGCTTGGTGCGATCGACGTAATCCGCCCCTGGTTGCTGCAGCACCGACCTCGGGTCCTGACCAGCCTCGATATCCGGCCGGCCGTCCTTTCCGAGCTTGACCATGGACACCCTGGCGTCCCAGTAGTTGACGGCCATCATCCACTCGCGACTCGCGTTGAAGTTGAGGTAGCAGGTGGACCGCCCGCCAGCCTTGATCCTCGTCTCCTCGACCAGCCTGAACTCGGGCGTCAGCCGCAGGGTGATGATCTCCCCCTCGTCGTCGATGCGCTCGGTGGAGGCGTAGAGGATGGAGGGGTTGGTCGGTGAGCGCACGATAAACGCGACGTTGGGACCGATGGCGTTGGTGCTCAAGTGGGTGAGCCGCCCGGTGACGCCGCACTGGCGGAGCACGTGCACGCCGCACCTGGCCGGGTCGTCGCAGGGCGCGGGGGTGTGCGCGAGGAGCTCGGTGTTGGTGTAGCCGCCGACGACGATGATCTCGTCGTTCGGCGCGCACATTCCGAGCTCAGACGCGGGACTGACGATGGTGTTAGCCTGTGCGCCGCCTCCCATGACTCCCGTGCCCTGCGTCGGTTGTAGCGGCGGCGTGGTTGTGTTGTTACGCGGCGGCGTGGAAGATTCCGCACTCTTCCGCGACCCTTCCAACGTCCAACGCGCGGGGCTGGGCGCCGACGGCGAGCGGCGAGGACGCTTTCTATCGAGAACCTGCGCTCGGGGATGGGATTCAACGATGTTAGTGCACCCGGCCGCGCGATCGAAGCGGGGAGCGGAAGGTCGCGCGGGTGCGAGCGGCGCGCTCGCCGGCGACAGTTCGGCACGCGTCTGACGCGGACAGCTCGCATCGGGCGGGCGGGAGAAAAAAACGCCGGGAGAGGACGTCCGGGATTGGTCGAGGGGAGAGGACGCGAGGGCGTTCTCACCTGGCGGCTCCGAGATCCGGCGCCTTCGTGACCTCACCTCGAAGTCGCGAGCGTGGGTTCGCGCGTGCGCGTCTGCGTCCGGGCCGCCTCACGGTCCAACACCGCACGCCCCCGGCACGGGAAGTTTCTCGCGGTTGTTGGGTTGAACGGAGCAGAAAAAAGATTTTTTCACTCGGGATCCCCATTGGCCGCGGCGGCAGTTTTGGGCTTTTTGACCCGCGCTTTACGGATTCGGCACCCAAACAGCTGGCAGATATTTTGGAAGAAACCCAAGACCAAAAAGGCATACAACGGCCGGGAAAAGAAATCCGCAGAGATCTCCGCGATATCGTGCCACGAGCGGAAGCGGAGGGCAGGGGAACGGCGGAGCGTTTTCGTTCGTTCGTGGCTTTCTTCCACGGACAGAGAGAGCCGCGCCAGCCGGGTGCACGACCCCCCGCTCGCGCAACGCACTCGATTCCCTCGAAGCGCTCGACGCAGTGACCCAATCCGTCGCGCGATACGATGGAGGACAAGGAGAACGCGGCTCAGCGCCCCGTCAGCGCGAGGGCGCCAGGCGACGCCCCATCGTGGATGAAGGGCACCGCGAGTTCTATGCAGCGGGTCACCGCGGACGCGGGGTCCTCGCAGCAGCAAGGGCTCGCCGGCACGCTCCGACCCAACCTCAACGCCGGTAATGCGCCGCTCTCATACGCGGAGCGACGCGCGCGAGGCGAATTCCACGGCGCTCCAGGCGCGGTGGGGGGCGTCGACGCCCCCGCGGCGACGTCCTCGTCTTCGGACCCCTCGCGCAGGATGTCCGGCGTCGCCGACCTCAACTCATTCCGTGCGCGTCTCAACGTGGTCAAGCGCGAGAGCATGATGCGACAGTCCCTCGCCATGCCCTTCGAGCAGGACACCACCGGCGCGGACCGGCTCGGCGCTC
>MDTE01187031.1_pt1 | contig 12137 bp, 10 predicted proteins | sample 811231 | NCBI WGS metagenome assembly MDTE01 (sample SAMN05326651, study PRJNA326480) | marine metagenome | isolation source: seawater | place: Indian Ocean: Red Sea | collected 2010
TATGTCGCCCACGCGTCCGATACTCTGACCCACAAACATCGCCGGCGCCGCTATATCCATAAGTCGACCGACTGGCGCTTTAGCAAACCACGCATATATAGCACCACCGATCCATCCTCCTAAGATCCCTCCCCACAAACCAATCCCACCAGACCAAATAGCGAAAATCCTACCTGGGTCGTCACCGTAAATCCCCCAATGATCTACAACATGTACCATCCGTGCCCCAATGATTCCGCCTACTATCCCAAAAATTGCCGTGTTATAGACCAAATCTTGATCAAGGTTTTCGCGAACAGCGGCACGTCCCACCATCCAGACAGCAACAGCCACTCCTACAAAACTCAGAAAGCCATGCCAAGATAAAGAGAAACTACCGCCTCCCGCGACGATGTTCGGGTTAAACGGAATTTCAATTAGTGCAATAGGCATTTCGTGGTTTATATTCCTTAAATCAATTTTGCCATTCGGAGTTTAGACAATATTACGCGTAAAAACTGCTCAAGATGCACCTCAAGGATAGCTGTAGCGATGCTTACGCGCAGTAATCCAGTATGGTACTAACTTGATAAGCAAATTTATTGGGAATCCGGTTCGCAATCAAAAAGCAGTCTTTATCAGCGATCAAATAAACTTTTTATCTACCGAACGGTTACCCAGATCTCAGTTTGCCGAGGGAATGAACGCGTGCTTGCAGAAGTAGAAACGTTTGAAAATTATTTAAAATCTGAGCGAGGGATGTCCGGTCATACGCTTTTTGCTTACCGGAATGACTTGAACTCACTCGCCTACTTCCTACAAAAAGAGATCGATACAGTTTCGAGCTGGACTGACGTAACTGAGCAAAATATCCGTGAATTCATAACTGATCTCGACGAGCGCGGATATGCCTCAGCAACTCGCTCAAGAAAGATTGCATCTGCTAAATCTTTTTTCAAGTTCATGAAAGAAGAACAGATCATTGAAAAAAACCCACTCAGTGACGTTAGACAACCTCGTGCCTCACAATCCATTCCCAAAGTGTTAAGTATTGAAGATGTCGATCGACTGCTCGAGACTGTTTCCGCCACAACTACCATAGAGGAATGCCGCGATCGTGCGATGGTAGAACTCATGTACGCTACCGGAATGAGGGTTTCAGAACTCGTTGGATTGAATATTCGAGATGTTGATCTAGATGCTTTAACGGTGCGCACAATTGGAAAAGGTTCGAAGGAGCGCGTTCTCCCAATATACGATTCGGCTGCGGAATCGATCGCTGATTACATCGCTCACTCCCGGCCTGCAATCCTTCAAAACACTAGGCAACACGACGAAGAAGCAATTTTCCTAAACAGACGCGGTGGACGAATTACTCGACAGGGGTTCTGGATTCGTCTAAACAAACTAGCGATCAGAGCAGAAATATCAACTAAAGTTACTCCGCACATGCTGCGTCATAGCTTCGCAACACATCTACTGCACGGTGGAGCCAGCTTGAGGCACGTACAAGAACTACTTGGGCATTCAAGTATTGCGACAACACAAATATATACTCATCTAAATAACGATCACATTCGCAGTGAGTATGCAAAAGCTCACCCCAGAGCTTAGTACAATTATCGGAGGGTTATATTGACAGTAATCACCATCGAAGGAAGACTGGGTGCTGGTGCCCCAGATCTAGGTCGCATGGTCGCCAAAGAAATGCATCTGGATTTTGTCGACCGCCTAATGCTAGCTGACATTGCCAAACGAGTAGGGGCAACTGTTACAGCACTTGCAGACCAAGAAACTCGGCTTCCATCGCTTGCCAACCGATTTGCACAGACAATCCAACGAATGCTCCATAGATCAGCTGTAGCTGGAGTCGGCGGAGATCCTTACTTCGGACCCGGAATTGAACAATTACTTGCAAGGCCTTATGCAGAGATGGAAGATGCACCTCACACAAGTGCCGAAGAAATAGATGAACAACATTTTATTGACACTGCATCTGAGGTTATTAGAGATTTAGCACAAATAGGAAATGTTGTACTGCTTGGTCGAGGTGGGGCTGCGATTCTGCACGATAACCCTTCTGTGCTCAGAGTTGGAGTCGTTGCCAAGATGGAAGATCGAGTCGCACGGGTTCAATCCCAAATGCGAATTCAGAATCCTGAAGAAGCTGAATCGCTGATAGAACACACAGATTTAGCCCAACATCGCTACTTCGAACGTGCTTTCGACTCGAGCCCTATCGATCCTTTCTTGTATCATTTCATGTGGAATACCTCAGATGTGTCACTTGAATACGCGGCTCAGGTAACAATTGATGCAGCACAAGTAATGTCAGAAAAAGGGTTAAAATGGGCGGATTCAAAGTTCGCTCAAACTGAGACCACATCTGAATAAAGCAAACTACTAATAGCGAAGAAAAATGCCAAAAAACTCACGAAAGAATAGACGCACAACTAAACCAAATGTGTATGCGCAAACTAATATCCCTTCCGATGATAGAAAACCAAGCGAGACAACGATAAGAAGTACGGGTGTTGCCAGTGGTTCTGAACCACGTGAGCGGTTCCGTGATCAAAAAAACAACCAACGGGCTAGTGTACGCTCAGAGATATACACCCGATCACTATCAGGCGAACTACGAAAGATGGGGGCGCTGTCTGGCATTATAGTAGTTGTTCTGGCTGTGCTGACCTTTACACTATGACAAAGTTCAGTTCCAATGTGATGGTTTTTTCCTACCAACACTGATTGGAATCAATTAAAAAATCCGTGAGATAGCCGTCCATAATAAATTGATTAGGACGGTGTTTTTTTGAAATGTCACTAAGAATGGCATCATTTGCCACAAGACTCTCTGCCGTACCCCTAAAACCCGGGGTTTACATACATCGCGACTCTGACGGCAAAGTTATATATGTTGGTAAGTCCTCAGCATTAAAAAACCGTCTACGCTCTTATTTTGGTGCTACGAAAGGGCTCGATGCAAAAACCACAGAGTTAGTAAACAGAATTCATGATTTTGAATACATCGTTACGGACTCCGAACAAGAGGCACTGTTACTCGAGAATTCATTAATCAAAAAGCATCGCCCGAAGTACAACGTTCGACTGAAAGACGACAAGACTTATCCATACATAAAAGTTGATCTGAGCGAAGAATTTCCACGGGTTTATGTGACCCGCAGAACCATTAAAGATAATGCTAGATATTTTGGGCCTTTTGCATCAGCCGGCAGTGTCCGAAAAACACTGGACCTTCTAAAACGCCTATTCCCCTATCGATCATGCACCAAAGCAATAACAGGTAACGACGAGCGGCCATGTCTCGAGTATCACATCAAGCGGTGTGTGGCCCCCTGTACCGGCTACTCCTCGAAAGAGGAATACTCAAAAGTCATTGACCAAGTCCTTATGTTCCTAGAAGGCAACACGAAAGAAGTTGTCAAAGAACTTAAACATGCAATGCTCGAAGCCTCGAGCCAACTCGAATTTGAAAGAGCAGGGGCGCTCAGAGATCGGCTAAAAGCTATAGAAAAAGTCTATGAAGGCCAAAAAGTGGTGGGCCTAGGAAAAGAAAATCTCGATGTAGTCGGGATAGCGTACGGTGGAGAAGAAGCTTGGGTAGAAATATTTTTCATACGAAATGGAAATCTCACAGGACGTGATAATTTCACAATGAGTGGAACTAGAGACGAATCAGGACGGGAGATACTCGCCAGATTTATCGAACAGTTTTACGCTTCCTCGTCGTACGTACCGCGAAAGATACTTGTGCCCGAACCAACGGGTAGAAAACAGGCATTAATCACCTGGTTAGAAACAATGCGAAACGGCCCGGTAGATATAACTATCCCAAAACGTGGTGCTAAGAGACGTTTAATTGAGATGATTAGTGAGAATGCCGAGCAAGGTCTCGAACAGTTAAAGTTGAAATGGATTTCAGACTCGACGCGGATGGAAACAGCTATGTCTGAACTTCAAGAAGAACTGAACCTTCCCGAACTCCCGCGTAGAATCGAGTGTTACGATATTTCTCATATTCAAGGCACTAACACAGTCGCCAGTATGTCGGTATTCAATAATGGGCAACCTTTTTCATCAGACTATAGACGTTTTAAGATAAAAACCCACGATGGGAACGATGATTTTGCATCAATGCGCGAAGTACTCAGCCGAAGGTTTAAGCGGCTAAAAAACGCACGAGAAGGTGGCAGTGAGAACGCAAGTTTTGCTTCTACCCCCAATCTTGTGCTAATAGATGGTGGAAAAGGGCAACTATCATCCGCTGTTGAAGCAATGCTTCACCTTGGTTTACAGGATATCCAAATTGCATCTATAGCAAAAAGAGAAGAAGAAATCTTCCTGCCCGATTCAGCAGAACCAGTGATCATGCCTCGGAACTCACAAGGTCTATTCCTATTACAGCGAGCTAGAGATGAAGCACATCGGTTTGCGATTACCTTCCACAGAAACCTCCGGGGGAAATCCTCTATCAAATCAGCACTGGATCAGGTTCCCGGTGTCGGTCCAAAAAGACGTAAAATGCTGATACGCAGTTTCGGTTCCATAAAGGGCGTTCGAGAAGCTACTGAAGAACAGATTGCCGCAGTCCCAGGCATGACTGCCAAGATCGCCCGTCAAATAAAAGATCACCTCTAACACCTATAATGCAAGCTGTTTCGTTCCCTAGCCCAGGACAACTAGAACTAATCGAAATTCCTAGACCGCGCATTGCTGAACCATCAGATGCAATAGTTCTTGTAACCACGTCAGCCATAAGTGCGTGGGACATAGAGAAATTCAAACAGGGACCATCCGACAAAAAATTCGTTCCCGGTGGCGAATTTGCCGGAATCGTGGTCGAGGTAGGCTCCGCCGTACAGTTTATGGAACTTGACGACCTTGTCTGCAATACACAACGAATTATAAATAAAGAAGGCAAGAGCGAAGTATTCGGAACTAAAGCCTTAGCTGGTGGCCACGCCGAGTACGTCAGAGTCCCTAACGCAGATTTTGCGCTCATTAAGATTCCAGAATCAACAGAGGAACGCGCTGTGATGGCGGGGGGGACATTGGGTCTAGGAATTAACGCGACGAAAACGGCTATTAAAGTAAATCTATCTAGCACCTACGCAGTCGTTGGATGCGATCCAATCGGGATGAGCGCTCTAATTTCACTGAAAAACGCCGGTCATAGCGAACAAGTAATCGCAGTCGAAGATCATGCCGCAAGGAGAACACTAGCAGCAAAATTCTCTGGTAGGACGTTTTCAAGTTCAGATGACATACCGGGCGGTTCATCAAATGTCGTTATAGTTGGCTCCACTAGAGAATTCAATCGCCCTAATGTAATAGCGCACTTGGCTCAATCAGGTGGGGTCGTGGTATTTGCGGAACCTGAAGGCCCTAAAGTACTCGGAGATAAGATAATTGAGTTTAACGAATCTGTAACTATGGTAGCTGCTGAATGGCCTACTATCGAAGATGCACGCAAGATAGTCACCGATATGCACATCAAACGACTAGATCTTACACCATTAGTATCACACGTAATCCCCTTTGATGACGCAATTGAAGCATATCAGGCGGCGGCAAAACCCGGACCAGGGGTACAGAAAGTATTGCTCAAGTTTTAGCCGCTAAGATTGGATAAATCGGGTAGTAGCGTGTTTAGACACAAACAGGAATAATCAATCAGAACTACTAATGCCTTTTTGCGTAGATTCAGCTTTTATGAGCACCTGTCGTCGAGCCTGTAGAACCGCAATCACCGCGTCAAGATTATCTAATGTCTCAGGCAGAGATAGTTTTCCGTCAGGAAGGTGTAACTCTATTCGCCGGTCATTAACATTACTTTCTGATGGCGGAGTAAATGAATATGCATTCGTTAATGTCCCTACAAGGTCGTCACTTGTTTGGTCCGCAGATGAAATTTCTGGCCGTTGCCGCCAGCCAGACTCAATAGTATTTTCATAGGAAAAATTGATATCAGCCGCACCGCCGTACTTTTTTTTCGGCAAATACAAACGCGCTTGGTTGAATAAGCGATCAAGGAGTGCCAATCGATGCCGAATTTCAGATGGATTTGCGCTTGTCACATCTTGCACTAACACAGCAAATTGCTCTGGAGTGTAAGCAGAATCTCCTAAACGAACAGATAATTCAGTGAAGAGACCTATATTTTCCGCAAGTGAAACCCTCGCTGTTTCGCCTTCTCTCATTGATACTGGCGTAACAGCGCGTAAGCCATCTCGTGTGAGCCGGAGCCGACTTCTTCCTTCTGCGATGCCCCACATACGCAAAGCACCAATCCTCGCAGAGAATGCACCACCACGTTCCGACATACCTAATATCCTAGCGAGTCCTTGGCGAGAGATCTCTCCTGAAAACTCCCTTGATATACGCCTACCAAGATCCAAGCTTTCTTCAAGTGCTATTTCCGGATATTCATAGCTTCCTAGTTTTGCCATAATGTCAATTCCTGACTTTACGATGCAGCCAGCCCTCATTCGTACAGACAAGCGCTACGACGGCCGCGGACACCTTATTTCACGGCCTAACAGCCAGCCCGACGCCATAAAGCGAATGCCAGGACCATCAAGCGCAGCGTTTCGCTTATAATACCAGCACTTAGCGACACTTTACGCTATATATGCGCCGAAATTACAGCGTAAAGCCGGCGCATTTCAATAGAATCTAATTGTTTACCTGTTTAGGTGTTAGTCTTGAATTGGCAAGCTAGGCCTTTTGATACAGCTGGTCGGATTACACAATACAAGCGTGAATGATATAAACCAGGCGATATATCAGCGATGGCGGGTTTTATAGCCAACTAATTCACAATCGTGATCCGCTGACAGCTGCAATCACGCCTTCATGGAATACGTAGGTGAATCTTTTCCACCAAAAACGCTTGGCATGCGCTGGTATCTGCTAACAATTTATATCGAGAAATTTTTCACAAATTCACACTAAATATCAATATGAATTGAAGTGAACAGTCAGTCCAACCTATGACTATTGACCTACGAAATACTCCAGCTTATTTGACGTTTTGTTTTGCATGTCAGAATATGTAAGAAAACGTGATTTGAACTGAATTATAGTGCCAGCCACAATCTGTAAAAAATCATTTCAATTACTGTTAGACAAAGCCGCCAGATAAAAATGCGCCCCAAAACATGATTGTCTTAGAGCGCATTTTTCACTCACTTGAGGTGTACTGCGTGATTCTATTTATCCCTAGTACTAAAAATATTTATGTAAATATTCAACTATCGACTTTCGCTGCACCAGTGCCTAGATTTCCAAGTAATTTTGTCAGCTCTAGCGGCACAACAAACTTAGTCGAATCACCTGCTCCTAGCTCTTTAAGTGCGTCGACGTACTGCAATGTCATAGTGTTTGAGTCAACATCCTGAGCAACGCTATGGATCGCCTTTAAAGCGTCTGCGTAACCCTCCGCTCGTAAAACCGCTGCTTGTTGATCACCTTCAGCAGCGAGAATTTCTGCAGCTCGATCACCTTCAGCCTTAAGGATCGCTGATTGCTTTTCCCCCTCCGCAACGGTTATAGCTGCCTGTTTCGTACCGTCAGCTTCTAGCACAACGGCGCGACGTACCCTTTCAGCAGACATTTGACGATTCATCGCTTCCTGGATGTCGCGTGGGGGGTCAATCTCACGAATTTCAACGTTCGTTACTTTGATGCCCCAGCGCTCTGTCTCCGAATCTAGACGTGTGCGAATAAGTTCGTTGATCCGATCCCTTTGCGAAAGAACGTCATCTAGATCAATATCACCAATCACCGCTCTAAGGGTGGTAGTCGCAAGTCCGACGACTGCGGATGTGTAGTCCTCAACTTCCAAAACAGCCTTACGAGCGTTATCTAGATCCACCCGCAAATAAACAAGAAAATCTACATCTAGCGGGGCGTTATCCTTTGTTATGTTGGTCTGGCGGGGTATATCCAGCACTGTCACACGGGTGTCGATCTTCTGTATTTGGTGAATAACTGGAATCGCAAAAACTATACCCGGCCCCATCATCCCCTCAAACGTACCTAGCCTAAAACGAGCAAGACGCTCATAATCACGAACAAAATTTATTAATCCCATAACAATCTCCTAACTGTTTTTCCATCTCCTCGCAAGAATCCGGTTGGCTTAAATTTCGTTAGCCCCTCCCCTATCAAATTGGACATTTCGCAAAGGCTTCACTGTCAAATGATTTCCGTCTACGGAAACCACCTCAACTTCAGTCCCGTATGAAATCTCTGATGCAAAAGTGATGTCAACCTCCCCACTCCAGTACTCGCCATTTAGAAGCACCTGCCCCGATGGTGACATTTTGCTTTGAGCAACGCCGACAGACCCGATTAAATTGTTCAAAGTATTCGGACTTTCGTAGAGTATTACTTCTCGCGACCGGCGCAGTTCTGATGCAAGCCAAATTACAATGCTGCTCAAACCAACACCTATCGCTGCTAACAGCCAGCGATTTACGATCGGCACATCACCATAAACGATAGGACTTCCAAAAAAACCAACGAGGAATACACCTCCCAGTATCAAACAGATTACTGCAGCGACTCCAAAATACCCCACACCTGCAGCTGTAGACTCAAGATAAAAGAGTAAACCAGCAAGAACGATTAGTACTACGCCCGCCCAAGAAAACGGCATCTGACCGACACCCGCCCAACCTGTAACCAGAAACAACAAGCCAAGAGTACCGGGAATCCAAAGACCTGGATTCCATATTTCAACTATCAGGCCCAGGCCTCCAATTGAAATTAGCAAAAATGCGATATTTGGATTAGAAATAAAGGATAAAAAACTTTCCAGAAATGTGAAATCAACATTGGATGTGATTACGCGTTTCAATTCCAATGAACTAATCTCATCGTCAACTTGAACTTCAACTCCATCGAGCAGCTCAAGTAGTGAGTCGTAGTCGGGCGCAATTAGGTCAGCAATGCCTAAATCCAACGCTTCAGTTGATGAATAAGAATCAGCCGAAATCACGGAACTTTCCAGTGCGTCAACATTTCTGCCGCGCTGTTCTGCGATGCTCCGCATGAAGGCTGCTGCATCCTGTGCTGCCTTATCGCTCAAGGTCTCAGGCAAATCTTCGCCCATAGCTCCAACGACTGAGGCTGCACCAATGTTAGTAGCAGGAGACATTGCCAAAATGTGAGCGGAGGCACCAATAAAAGTTCCGGCGCTTGCAGCCTGGGCCCCTATAGGAGCAACGTAGACAGCAACAGGCACACCCGCATCCATTATCGATTCAACTATGTCTCTCGTAGCATCTAAAAGACCACCAGGCGTATCCAACACTATTACAGCAAGTTCTGCACCGTTATCGGCCGCAAAATCAAGACCGCGATCTATAAATCTAGACGATACCCCGTCTATAGATCCATTAAGATTAATACGCACGATAAGCTCAGGTTTAGGATTTGACTGCGCACTAACCTGATCAACAGTGATGCCGTATGCAAGACCCCAAAAACCAAACAGCAATAAGGCTATTGCAGTTAACAATCGGCAGACGTTAATCCAAGTTTTGTTTGAGAAGTTAGGCATCCTTCAACTCCGTAAGCGCATATTACCCAAAACCTGTCGGATGTGAGTTGACCATTTGGCTAAAAGTGCCAAAATACAGCGTAAGATAACAATATGTAGAGCGTGAACATACCGAACTGCTGTTTTTGAGTACAACAAACGCCATAACACTTACGACCACACTATGAAAATCACTGATATCACAACCTTCCACGCAAACGATGGCCAGAGGAACAACATTTTCCTAGAGGTAGAGACCGACGAAGGAATTACAGGGCTTGGAGAAGCATATTCCATCGGTCCAGATAGATCAGTCATCGAAATGATCTCTGAAATGAAGCCATGGTTTATAGGTCAGGAACACGATCGAATCGAATGGCTAATTCGTCGAGTAAAGAACACACTGCGTTTTCCTCTAGGTCAAGTTGGCTGGTCAGCAATCTCAGCAATCGATATAGCATTATGGGACATTGCAGGAAAAGCAGCCGCTGTGCCTGTATATAAACTACTAGGTGGCAAAACTCGTGACCGAGTGCGCGTTTATCATGGGATCTATGGTGATTCACCGGAAGCTGTCGGTGATAATGCCTTGGAACTCATGGAAGAGGGCTATACAGCGTTCAAAACTAGCCCCTTACCATCTAACTGGAGAGAAATACCTTGGCGACAGGCATTGAGAGAGGCAGATACACGTATGTCTGCTATCCGGGATGCAATCGGAGAAAGTCCCGATTTAGCGGTTGATGTTCATGTTGCTATCAGAGAAACAGCGCTGTCTCTTGAACTAGCGAGGACTATAACGCCATATAGATTGATGTTCATAGAGGAGCCTGCTCGCGCAGAATTTGTGAATTCGAGCGCTGAATTAAGGAAAGAGTTCCGGGTTGCACTGGCAACTGGCGAAAATCTGTACGGATTACACAGATTCACTGAACTCTTAAACGCTGATGGAGTAGATATTATCCAACCAGATATGCTGTGTTGTGGCGGTCTTCTCGAAGCAAAGAAAATTGCTGCGATTGCCGAGGCGCACTATGTCACTGTTGCACCACATAATCCGCTTGGCCTCATATCTACTGCAGCTGGTGTTCACCACGCAGCTTCAATAAACAACTTCGCGATCCTTGAGTGGCACGGCGATCACAAGAAACCTAAATCAAAGTTCATCAACGAGTCATGGGTGCCTGTAAACGGTCATTTTGAGCTACCTACAACGCCAGGTATCGGTATGACACTAAATCATGAAGCTATCGCTGCCAATCCGCCTGCACACTGGGATCGTGGCTTCGCAACTTATTCAGATGGCTCTCCAGGTTTTCTCTAAATAGAAGCCCCACTGGTAAATTCATCACAATCAAATCAAATACATCATGAAAATCACCAAAATCGAAACTCTAATCGGAACGGATACTAAAGATGGAAATCTAGTCTACGTTCGAACTCACACAGATGCCGGCATTTACGGTATTGGAGAGGTATATCACGTAGGTCCTGACATGGCATCCCTTTACTGGGTTGACTACTTCAGTGAACAACTCATTGGGCAGGACCCGACCGAGATTGAGCGAAACTGGGCACTGTGTTACCAAGGGGCCAGATTTCCGATAGGGTCTTCCGGTTTAGCAGCACTTTCAGCGATTGATGTATCCCTATGGGATATCACAGGAAAACTACTTGAAAAACCGATTCACGAACTATTTGGAGGACGAGTCAGGGATCGAATTCGAGCATACTGGGATATACATGGAGATACACCCAAAGAACTCGCGGAAGATGCTCGTAAATTCGTTGATCAAGGTTATACCGCTCTAAAAGCAAGCCCACTATCACCTAACTGGCGAGATATGCGATGGAATGACGCCCTTATTGACTCTGCAGCTAGATTCAAAGCAATTCGGCAAGCAGTTGGAGATGACATAGACGTTGGATTTGATGCGCACGCCGCTATATTCGAGCCAATCAGAGTACTTGAAATTTCCGAAGCTCTCATGGAATTCAATCCATGGTTTATTGAAGAACCGCTTCGAATGGAAAACCGTTATGAAATGGGGCGACTGCGACAAAAGATGAACTGTGCACTTGCTACAGGTGAATGCCTCTACACAAAATTCGAAATGTGGGACCTGATTAGAGAAGGAGGCGTCGACATCTTGCAACCAGAAGTGTGCATAGTGGGCGGCCTAACTGAAATGCGGAAAATTGCGTTTCTCGCGGAAGCACACGACCTAGTCATTGCCCCACACAACCCAATGGGCCCTCTAGCAACGGTAGCCAACTTACATTTCGATGCAGCTACGTCCAATTTTCTAGTGCAAGAATCTCGAGTGCAGAAGCCATTTGAAATCGCTTCGGTTACAAATGTTATACAGCCTATTGACGGATACTACCCAATACCCGAAGAACCTGGACTGGGAATAGATCTTGTAGAAGAAGAATTCACCACCCGCCCATACTCAAAATCGTGGCACAGGGGTGACCGCGTTAATCCAGACAACTCGATTGCGTACATTTAGGACGGCCTGTTGAAATCTAAGTGGAATTAACGCTTAATTTGAACCATCAGATCCCACGGTATCCGCCCATGCGCCCA
>MDTE01122050.1_pt1 | contig 12136 bp, 9 predicted proteins | sample 811231 | NCBI WGS metagenome assembly MDTE01 (sample SAMN05326651, study PRJNA326480) | marine metagenome | isolation source: seawater | place: Indian Ocean: Red Sea | collected 2010
AAAACAGTTAGTTATGGTGGTGGAACAAAAAATGGACCAAAAGAAATTATAAAAGCTTCACATCAAGTCGAGTTATACGATGAAGAGCTAAATTATGAGCCTCATAAGAAAATTGGAATCAAAACCTTAAAACCATTTAAAATTGATAAAAATATTAATAAAGCATTAAAAAGAATTTCTAACATCAACAAAAAAATTTTAGAAAATAAACTTTTTCCAATGACGTTTGGTGGAGAACATTCTATTACACCAGGATGTATTCTTCCTTTTGTTAAAAGATACAAAAATTTGTGCTTATTACATTTTGATGCACATGCAGATTTGAGGGAAAGTTATAATGGAGAAAAATTTTCACACGCATCAGCTATTAGAAGATGTTTAGATCACAAAAATGTATCTATAATTTCTTTTGGAATAAGAAATATTTCAACAAGTGAAATTACATATTATAAAAAAAATTCTTACAGAATTAATATTTTTTGGGCTAAAGATAAAGCAAAATGGGATTTGAATAAATTCAAAAAACTAATAAAAAATAAAACTGTATATTTAACATTTGATGTTGATGGGTTAGATTCTAGTATAATGCCTGCTACAGGCACTCCTGAACCTGGTGGGCTATTATGGGATGAAACTTTAAATATAATTAAGATTGCAGCAAAAAATTCAAATATCGTGGGAGCTGATATAAATGAACTATCTCCCATAAAAGGATTTGATTCTTATAATTTTTTGACAGCAAAATTGGCTTATAAAATAATTGCCTATATTTTTAATTTAAAAAAGTTAAATAGCTAATAAATCTTTTGTTTGCCATTTAATAGTTACCATTGCACCATTTGTTTTTTGACATTTTTTAAAATTTACAATTGCTTTCATTCTCTCTAAAAGAGTTTTTCCTATGAAAGTTCCGAGTCCCAGCCCAGATTTAGAACTAATAATTTTATTTTTTGATCTGATATAAGGTTCACCTAATACATTTAATATATCCAATGAAAAACCTGGCCCATCATCACAAATCTTTACTTCGGTAATCCTTTCATCGCTTTCTAAAATAATATCAACAGATGAATTACTATATTTAACTGCATTACCTATAAAATTTCTTAATCCATAAGTAATTTCCAATGTTCTTTCAATTTGTGGGTTTATTTTATTTTTTTTAGAAAGTAATGTTAGTTTTTTTTCTGAAATTTCTGTAAAAGATCTTATTATTTCGTGTAGGAGTTCTTCTATTTTTATACCAGATAAAAAATTATCTTCTTTGAAATGATCTTTGGAGAGATTTTTTAAAATCTCCGAACATCTTTTTGTTTGTGATAAAAGTAAATCAATATCTTTTGAATACTTAGCATCATTTCCAATTTCTTTTTCTAATTCTCTAGCTATAACAGTAATGGTAGATAATGGTGTACCTAATGAGTGAGCTGCTGCAGCTGCCTGAACTCCAATAGATTCTAATTCATGTTCCTTAGCTAGAATTAATTCCAGCTTATTTAAAGCCTCCGTTCGTTTTTTAGATTCAAGACCAAACCTAACTCCAAAATAAGTTAGAAAAACTAAAGTTATAATTATAGCTATTGGCATAGCATATAGATAAGTATCTGGTACGTGAAAATGCAATTCTCCGTAATGAGGCAAAGGCAAATTATAAACTGTCAAAACTACTAAAATTATTATTGTAATAATAGATAAATTGATGGTGCTTTTTAAGTTCAAAAATGTTGAGGCTACTATCGAAGGAACAATTAATAATATTACAAAAGGATTTGTTATTCCTCCTGTTAAATATAATAAAGCTGATAGTTGAAAAAGATCATACAATAAATAAAAAGTAGATGTAAAATTATTTAATTGATTTTTTTTAAATTTAAACTGCAAATAAAAATTTGTTAAGATGCCTAAAAAGATAATTATCGAGCAGTAAAGAAAAGGAAGTTCAAATTTAAAAACAAAAAAAACAATACTTACTGTTAAAAATTGTCCCACTAAAGCTATCCATCTTAAAATAACTAGAGTTCTTTTATCTAACTGAATATTGTCTTTTGATGCGAAAAAATCCGAGAAACTCATTCGGAAATTATATATCCAAATTTGAAACGTCCAAAGCCCTATTAATTATAAAGTCTTTTCTAGGCGCGACCTCATCTCCCATAAGTATTTGGATCAAATCTTGATCTTTTTTTGATTTTGCTTTTGTGTTATTTGAGTATTTTACTTGAAATAAAGTGCGTGTTTCGGGATTTAAAGTTGTCTGCCACAATTCTTCCGGATTCATTTCTCCAAGTCCTTTAAATCTTTGAATGTTAAGTTTGCTTTTTTCTTTTTCAAAAAACTTAATAAACTCCTTAGTATTTTTTTTGATTGAATTTTTTCCTCTGTCTGAAGATTTTATTAGGAAATTTTCTAACTCCTTATCATCTTTTATGTAATGACTCTTTGACCCCTTGGTAATTTTATAAAGGGGAGGTTGCGCCAAATAAACATGATTTTTTTCAATTAACTCATTAAAAGGATAGTTATTAAATAAAGTTAATAATAGCGTTCTTATATGGGAGCCGTCTACGTCAGCATCGGTCATTATAATAATTTTTTCATATCTTAGGTTTTCAATATTGAAATCTTTAGATCCTGTTCCAAGAGCATTGATCAATGTTACTATTTCATTAGATGACATCATTTTCGAAAAAGCTTTGGTTTGTAAATCTTGACCATTTCCATTTCTAGTTTTTGAACCGTTGGTATCAATATAAGTATTAAGTATTTTTCCTCTTAAGGGAAGAACTGCTTGAAATTCACGATTGCGTCCCTGTTTAGCTGATCCTCCCGCTGAATCACCCTCAACAATAAATAATTCTGTTCCCTCTGCCTTACCAATTTGACAATCTGCTAATTTTCCAGGTAGACCTGAAAGTTCTAAAGACCCTTTTCTTCTAACTCCTTCTCTTGCTTTTCTAGCAACATCTCGTGCAATAGCAGCTTGAACTATTTTTAATAATACTACTTTTTTAATACCAGGATTTTGGTCAAACCAAGTTGATAATTTATCGTTTATTATAGACTCAACAATAAATCTTACCTCGGAAGATACAAGTTTATCTTTTGTTTGTGATGAAAACTTAGGGTCAGGAATTTTTATTGACAACACACCAGTTAAACCTTCTCTAGTATCGTCACCAGTTAATGTAATTTTATTTTTTTTTAAAAGATTGCCGTCAATAGCATATTTGTTAATTACTCTTGTCAAAGCACTTCTAAAACCTAATAAGTGAGTTCCCCCATCTTTTTGATGAATATTATTTGCAAAAGGCAACATTTCTTCAGAATATCCTGCGTTCCACTTTAACGAACATTCTACTTCTATATTATTCTTCGATCCTGAAATATAAATTGGTTTTTTAAATAAACTAAGGTCGTTTTTATTAACTAACGTTTGTTTGTTTTTATCTAAAAACTCAACAAACTCTTGAATTCCTCCATCGTATTTATTTTTATATTCTTTTTCTTTTTTTCCTGATTTGTCTAGCAAAATAATACATAAACCTTTATTTAAAAAAGCAAGCTCTCTCATTCTTTTTTGTAAAGTTGTAGAGCTAAACTTGGTATCAGAAAAAACTTCTTTGGATGGTAAGAAATTTATTAAAGTTCCTGTTTTATTTGTCTTTCCCTTAGCTTTTAAAGGAGACAATGCTTTTCCATCTTTAAATTCTATAAAATATTCTTTTTTATCCCTAAATATTCTTAAAGTTAATTTTTCTGATAATGCATTAACTACTGAAACGCCTACACCATGAAGTCCTCCTGAAACTTTGTATGAATCATGATCAAATTTACCACCAGCATGAAGTTGTGTCATGATAACTTCAGCTGCAGATTTTTTTTCTCCCTTATGTAAATCTATAGGTATTCCTCTTCCATCGTCTTCTACCGAAACAGAATGATCGGGATTAATTGTAACTTTTATATTTTTGCAATAACCTGCTAAAGCTTCATCAATAGAATTATCAACAACTTCATAAACCATATGATGAAGTCCAGTGCCATCATCAGTGTCACCAATGTACATTCCTGGTCTTTTTTTAACTGCATCTAGACCCTTAAGTACTTTTATAGATTCAGCACTATACTTTTGGTTATCTTGTTGTTTTTTATTGGTCATATAAATGAATTTATATTTAGTATTTTAACATTTTTTTAAACCTAATTAAATCTGTGACAAACTCATTGCTTAAATTGTTGTTGATTTTAAATGGTTACTTAAGGAAAAAAATAATAATAATCTAATATTATCTTTAAACAAAATAAGTCAAATTTTCATTGGCATAACAACGTGAAAACTATTTTTGTCTGAAAAATCATTAATCAAGACAGGTGAACCTGCATCTTTTAAATTAATCACAATAGATTCATTCTCTATTTGAGATGCTATATCTGTTAAATATCTACTATTAAAAGTTATATTTAAATCATCAGAATTGAACTTTGCACTAATATTTTCAATTCCTTCCCCGCTGCTTGGATTATTAACTGATAACTGAACAGCGTCTTTTGATATAGCCATTTTTAATCCTTTGGTGCGATCCGAAGAAACTGTTGTAACTCTATCAATAGAATTTCTAAATTCGTTTAATTTTAAATGTAAAATCTTTTCATTACCTTTTGGAATAACTTTATTATAATCAGGAAATCTTCCATCAATAACTTTAGAAATTAAAACTCCGTTACCCATTTCAAATTTAATTTTTGACTTATTATTAGATATTTTTATCGAGTCGCTGCTTTGTTCAAGCAAAGAAATTAATTGAAAAATAGTTTTTTTTGGCAAGATAATAGGTTCAATATTAATATTTGACTCAATTTCTAAACTACTTGAAGAAAGTCTATGGCTATCTGTTGCTACTCCGCATAAAAATGATTTGTTATCTAAGCTTATTTTGTGAAGATAAATACCATTTAGGTAATGTCTGGTTTCATCATTAGAAATGGAAATTTTTGTCTTATTTAGAAGTTGTAATAATTTTTTAGAAGAAACTTCAAAATTTTTTTCTTTAATATCTTCACCTGGCAATGGAAAGTTATCTGAAGGCAAACATAGTAAATTAAATTTAGAATTTTCTGAAATAAGCTTTATTTTATTTGGACTTTGTAAAGTTAGGTCAACTTTTGCATTTGGCTGTAATTTCTTCAATATATCATAAAGTATGCTAGCTGAAGTAGTAGTAAGACCTTCCTTTTTTAAATCTAAAGGAGCTATTTCTTCAAAATAAATTATGTCTAAATCTGTAGAAGTAATTTTTATTTTTGAATTTTTAGCTTCTATCAATATATTTGATAAAATTGGAAGAGTTGTTTTTTTTTCAATTATTCCATTTGCGTGACCCAATGCTTTTAAAAAGACATCTCTATTAATTGAAAATTCCATGACTTATTTCAAAGGATTTTTTTCTTAATTTCTAAAACGCTTTGTCTTATCTCGTTATCTTTTTTAATTAATTCATCAATTTTTTTTACGGCATGAATTACAGTTGTATGGTCTCTATTAGAAAATTTTCTACCAATATCTGGTAAAGAATTTGATGTATGTTGTTTTGCCAAATACATTGCAATTTGTCTTGGTCGCGCCAAAATTCTTGATCTTCTTGCTGACAACATTTCCTGAAGATTCAAGTTAAAATATGAGGCTACCAGATTTTGTATAGTCTCTACATCTATTGATTTATGATTGGAATTTATAAAATCTTTAAGTATTCTTTTACACTCGTAAATATTTGGAGATTTTGTATTAATTTTACTAAAAGCTAAAATTCTATTCAAAGCCCCGACCAATTCTCTAATGCTAGATGTAACTTCTGTAGCTAAAAATTCAAAAACTTCATTACTTAAATGATAATTTTCTTTAAAATTTGATTTAATTTCCTCAAATTTATTTTTTAAAATTTTTACCTTCAAATCAAAATCAGGAGGCTGAATATCAATTACTAAACCTCCGGACATACGTGATTTTATTCTTTCTTGTAACCTATCAAGTTCTGAGGGTGCTTTGCTTGATGATATAACTATTTGTGAACCTCGTTCAATTAAAGCATTAAAAGTGTGAAAAAACTCTTCTTGCATCGCTTCTTTTCCGCTTAAAAACTGAATATCATCGATTATGAAGACATTTGCTGTTCTGAAAAAATCTTTAAATTTGACCATTTCGTTACTTTTTATTGATCTTATGAAATGATACATAAATCTTTCAGATGAGATAAACATTGTTTTTTTGGTATTTCCAATTTCCAACCCAATAGCATTTAATAGGTGTGTTTTACCCATTCCAACTGAACTATAGATAAACAATGGATTATAATGTGCCGACTGAACACATATCTTTCTTGCGGCTGTGTAAGCAAGTTCATTACTTTCTCCAACCATAAAATTGTCAAATCTGTTATTTGAATTAAATCTATTATAATTTGATAAAGAGTTTTCAATTAACGTTACTTGCTCTCTGCTGCTATAATCAGATTTTGTAGACTGTTCTTGACCCTGTTCAATCAAAAATTCAATTCTTTCAATGCTTGATTTAAATGTTTTGATTATATCTAATATTTTATCAGCATACCTAGAAACTATCCAATCTCTAACAAACCTAGTAGGAGCTGATAGAATAACATAATGATTAAATTCCTTTTTTAAATTAATGTTTTTGATCCAACTTTCATAAATATCAGTACCAAAATTTTTTTTGAAAGTTTCTTGAACCTTATTCCAATCAATAAGGTTTTCCTCCTTTGCTACTAGAATATCTATGTTTTGTTTTTGTGAAATTTTTGTCATAAAAATTTAATTGAGTTGAATAGTTCTATTTTTTTTTTACATTCCTTGCAATGTTTATAGGTTGTATTAGAAAAATTTTTTTTCTTTAGGTTGTATTAGAAAAATTTTTTTTCTTTAGGTTGTATTAGAAAAATTTTTTTAAAAAATAATAAATTTAAATTTTTTTATATATGCAACTAATAATACATTAACTATATATTGTTCATTTTTTCAAAATTAATCTTTATTTAGAAGATTTCGAAGTTGATTAAAAAACTTATCAACCCCTAATTGACTAATTGATTAAAAAAAAATTTATTTCTTCTTTGAATTATTTATCTTTGATGTGATTCTCGAAATTTTTCTTGATGCAGTTTTTTTACTAACTACTCCTGTTTTAACTACTTTCATCAATTGAGAGTGGAATTTTGGAAGAAATTTTTTAGCTTCAGCATTTTTTCCCTTTTCAAGATATGTTGTCATTTGCTTAATTGCTGATTTATACTTATTTTTTCTTATTTTGTTTACAGTTGTCTGTATCTTTGTTTTTTTTACTCTCCTTATGGATGATTTAGTATTTGGCATGAAAATGCTGATTTTATATCTGTTTGATCAATATGGGTCAATACCAAATTAAATTTGGCATCTATTACAATAAAAAGATGATCTGTTAGATATTGCTATTTTTTTTATTATTCCTTTACACGAATTACGAGAACATTTTTTATTTGTTTGCCCATAGACTCGAAAAAACTGCTGAAAATTACCACTTTCACCTAATGTATTTTTAAAATCTCTTACTGAAGAACCTCCTTTCAAAATTGCGAATCTGAGTATTTTCTTAATATTAAAAATTAAATTTTTGATTTCATTGCTGTTCAAACTGATGCATGGTCTTAAGGGATTAATCTTTGAAAAAAATAAAGCCTCATTTACATAAATATTTCCAAGACCACATATAAATTTTTGATCCATTAATAAATTTTTAATATTTTTTTTTCTATTTTGAATATTTTTTTTAAAGTATTTGATATTGAATATTTTACTAAATGGTTCCAAACCAAGTTTTTTCAAAAATATTATTTTATCTAGTCTGGTAGTATTATAAAGTTTAAAAAAACCAAATCTTCTTACGTCATTATAAATTACTGCTAAACCATTGTTTAGTTTAAAATAAATATGGTTATGTTTAGGATTTATATTCATATCATAATAAAAACTTGTCTTTAATATTGTTTTACCACCGTTTTTCATAATTAGTAATTTTCCTGTCATACCAAGGTGTGCTAAGAGTAATTTTGTTTTAAAATGAAAGATCAAATATTTTGATCTCCTTGAAATCTTTAATATTTTCTCATTATTTAAACTTTTACAAAATTTGTGAGGTATTTTATAGCGTAAGTTTTTATTATTTATTTTAACATTAATAATTTTTGCTTTATTTATCATTTTAAACAAAGATCTTTTGACAATTTCTATTTCTGGGAGTTCTGGCATAAGCAAATTATATATATTGTGTAAAAACTTAACATATGATTTATTAATTTAAATGGAAACACACCACAAAAATAGCGGAAGATTGGTAACCAAAGTTTTTGAAGATGTTTTTGATAAATATGATCTTATGAATGATCTTATGTCTCTAGGCATTCATAGGCTTTGGAAAAAAGATTTCATTAATTGGTTAAACCCACAAAAAAATACAACTTTAATTGATGTGGCTTCAGGTACCGGTGATATAGCTAAATTATATTTGGATAAGATTAGTTATGAAGGTCAAGTGTACTGTGTAGATGAAAATAAAGGAATGATAGATTTAAATAGAAAAAAATTGAAAGAAAATAAAAAAGTAAAATGGTTTTGTAACAGTGCAGAAAAACTACCTTTTAAAAATAATTGCTTTGATTATTATACAATCAGCTTTGGGATTCGAAATGTTGAAAATATAAATAATGCATTAAAAGAAGCGCATCGTGTACTTAAGCCTGGTGGTAGATTTTTATGTTTAGAATTTTCAAAAGTTAAAAATGAATTTTTAAATAAATTTTATCAGACTTATTCTAAATCTATCCCTTTTATCGGTAAATACATAGTGGGAAAATCAGAACCTTATGAATATTTAATTAATAGTATTAAAAAATTTTATTCTCAGGATGAATTTTTTCAATTAATTAAAAATCAAAAATTTGACAACGTATCTTATAGAAATTTGAGTGGTGGAATTGTTGCTCTACATTCAGCTTGGAAAATTTAATATGCTAAAAAAATTACTATTGTTGTTTAAAATTGGAAGAAAATTATCTACTTCTGGTGCTATTTCATCAATTTATGAAATTTACAACCCTCCTGTTATGGTAAAAATACTTTTTTTTGTAATCGGGTTTACTTTTAATAACAATAAAAATAACCACAGCTTAAATTCTGAAAAAAAACTATGTGATGCTCTTCAAAGTATGGGCACCACTTTTATAAAATTAGGACAATTTTTATCAACCAGACCTGATATTGTTGGAGAAAATCTCTCTAAAGAATTAGAAAAACTTCAAGATAAATTACCAGCCTTTGGATTAGAAGAAGCAAAAAGCATACTTAAAAAAGAATTAGAAAAAGAAAATTTTGAAAAAATTAAAATCATTTCTGAGCCCGTGGCAGCTGCTTCTATTGCACAGGTTCATTTTGCGCAAATTTTTGAAGATGATAAAAATAAAGAAGTTGCTATTAAAATATTGAGACCAAATATAGAAAAAATATTTAATGAAGAGTTGGATGCTTTGATGCTTCTAGCTTATATTGTACAAAATTTTGTTAAAAAAACTAAAAGACTAAAACTAGTCGAAGTTGTTCAGCTATTACGTGAAATTACAAATGTAGAAATGGACCTTAGATTTGAGGCTGCGGCCGCCAACGAACTTTACGAAAATACAAAAAATGATATTGGGTTTGAAGTACCAAAAATTTATTGGAACCATACAAGTAAAAAAGTTCTTTGCTTAGATAAAATTGAAGGAATTTCAATTAGAGAAGTTGAAAAATTAAAATTAGAAAATGTTGATACAAAAAAATTAGCAAAAGATGTAATACAACATTTTTTAAAACACGCTATAAGAGATGGTTTTTTTCATGCTGATATGCACCAGGGAAATTTATTTGTTTCAAAAGATGGAAAAATTAAACCTGTTGATTTTGGTATAATGGGAAGATTGGATAAAAATAATAGAAAATATTTAGCTGAAATACTCTATGGTTTTATTAAAAGAGACTACAAAAAAGTAGCGGAAATACATTTTTTAGCAGGATTAGTTCCCAAAGAAGTTTCTAAGGATGAGTTTGCTCAAGCTCTAAGATCAATCGGTGAGCCAATTTTTGGACAGTCTGTAAAAAATATATCAGGCAGTAAATTATTAGCACAACTTTTTGAAATTACAGAAAAGTTTAATATGCAAACCCAAATACAATTGTTGCTCTTGCAAAAAACAATGGTTGTTGTTGAAGGTGTTGCGAGAAATCTTGATCCTGATACAAACATATGGAATATCTCACAACCGATTTTAGAAGATTGGTTAAAAGATATTAAAGATCCAATAAACAAAGCTGGTGAAGTTATAAATGAAGCTTCGGAAGTTTTAAAAAGATTACCGGATTTGCCAATAATTATGGATAGAGCAAATAATGTTATGGCTTTAATAGCTGAAGGCAAATTTAATCCAAATACATTAGCTTATTACAGCTTAAAGGAAGAAAAATTAAAATTAGAATTAATGAGAAATAAAATATTAGGAGGGGTTTTAATACTTGTAATTTTTGTTCTGTTGGTATTCAAATAGTAAACTTATGAATAACTTATTAGAAAAAAAAATACTTTTAATTATTTGTGGAGGAATATCCGCATATAAAAGTTTAGAAGTAATTAGATCGTTAAAAAAAAAAGGAGCTAAAGTTAAAACAATTTTAACTAAAAGTGCGACTGAATTTGTCACACCTCTATCTGTAACCTCTCTCTCTCAAGAAAAAGTTTACCATGAATTATTCAACGTTGAAAATGAATCAGAAATGGACCATATATCTCTTTCTAGATGGTCTGATTTAATACTTGTCGCGCCCGCAACCGCAAATACTATTTCAAAGTTAAGTAATGGATCTTCTGATAATTTAGCTTCAACTGTGATTTTGGCTTCAGATAAAAATATTTTTTTAGCACCAGCAATGAATGTTAGGATGTGGGAACATCCATCAACAAAAGAAAATCTTAGTAAATTAAAAAAATTTGGCTATAAAATAATAGGTCCAGAAATAGGTGACATGGCATGTGGAGAATTTGGAGAAGGAAAAATGACAGAACCTGATGAAATCGTTAAACAAATTGAAAATTATTTTATTAATTTAAATAAAGGCAAAAGATTCAAAGCCTTGGTTACCGCAGGACCAACACGAGAATATATTGACCCTGTTAGATTTATAACTAACAAATCAAGCGGAAAGCAAGGTTTTGCAATAGCTAAATCACTATCAGAAAAAGGATTTGAAACTACACTAATATCTGGACCAACTAATTTAAAAGCAGAAAAAGGTATAAATTTTATAAAAGTTGAAACTGCTGATCAAATGTTCAAAGCGACACAAAATAGTTTACCTGCAGATGTTGCGATATTTTCTGCGGCTGTAGGTGACTTTAAAATTAAAGAAAAAAATAAGAATAAGATAAAAAAAGAAAATTATGTAAATTTAAATTTAGAAAAGAATATTGACATTATAAATTATGTCTCAAATCACAACTCTTTTAGACCAAAACTAGTAATAGGTTTTGCTGCAGAAACAAATGACATAATAAATAGTGCAAAAAAAAAATTAATACAAAAAAATTGTGATTGGATTATTGCAAATGATGTATCAAATAAATCCATTGGTTTTGACTCAGATTTTAATGAAGTTACAATTTTTTATAAAGACAGAAACATTAATGAAGAAAAGCTTTCCATGAAAAAAAAATCTGAAATCTCAGATGAAATTGTTGACAGAGTTATTAGTCATTTAAATTAAAATTTAATGGTAAAAGTATTAATTAAAAAATTAGATCCAACAGTAGAAATACCTAAATACAAAACCAAAGGAGCATCAGGTATGGATTTAATGGCTTTTATAAAACAATCAATTAAATTAGCTCCAAAGAGTTCATGCTTAGTGCCTACTGGTCTCTCTGTTGCTTTTGCAGAAGAGTATGAAATACAAATAAGACCTAGATCAGGACTTGCTGCAAAAAATAATATATCCGTTTTAAATACACCCGGAACAATTGATAGTGATTATAGAGGTGAAATTAAAATAATACTTTTTAACCATA
>MDTE01015047.1_pt1 | contig 12135 bp, 9 predicted proteins | sample 811231 | NCBI WGS metagenome assembly MDTE01 (sample SAMN05326651, study PRJNA326480) | marine metagenome | isolation source: seawater | place: Indian Ocean: Red Sea | collected 2010
GCATCTTTAGCATTCTAATACCTCCCAAATCAATTCGTATACGTTATGCAGTTCTCGTTACTCTTGACTGCAGCATACGCCAGTCTTACCAATTCTAGCTACGAAGATTGATAGGATTTGGTGTGATTTTGCCCAATCAATTGGTACCCTAATATCGTTTTATTATGCAGGGGTTGGGATAAGGGGTATAAGTAGGCTGGAGATAAACAATAAACCCATTAAAGCCACGAAAACTTTCCAAAGAGTTTCTCTTTGCATAGTTAGTTTTATACCTCGAATAACTGTATACATTCTGGACGTGATACGAACCCGTATGTATCTTTTACTGAGTAGTTCGGGAATTGATGATGGATTCGCTTATCACGAAGAGAATCATAGCTATTCCATAGATAACCCAGAGAATGCGAAAAATCCGTCCTTCTCCTCGTGACAATCCTCGGCCTAGACCCGATTTATGAATGAAGAACAAAATAACTCCTACCGATGCGAGCATGAGAAAGAATGGTATAGATTCATTATTCAATTTGGTTTCTCCATTCAGGTGGTGCAACCCAGCGAGTTCCCCGCGTTAATAGTTGTTTCCCTTATCCATTAGCATTAACTAGGTCTCTGGACCTGTTGGTATGTTTGAAAACGATAGTTTAGATATGGCTGATAGTACATTGCGATCTGATTGAGTTTACTTGGATCATCGGTTTCAACGATTGTAACTCCTGGGGCAGTATCACTCGCATTTTGTCCTACTGGAGTGTAGGAACCAACTAGGCTCACTCCAATCGAGCTGAGAAATTCAGGGAATCCACGAACTTTAGCAGCCATCGCAGCATCAGGGTTTTTGCCAGGCTCGGGTGCAGACCATTCTCCTGAAAGAATTTTTTGCGAACGGTATGCCGAATAGGCTTCGTTGGGTTGGAAATATCCAAAATATAGTGCCATTATATTCATTCTCCTTTTGCTAAAGCATAGTGTTTGGCGGACTACTGAATTGCACCAGCTATACCATACCTCATCGGAGATATCCTATGTACTTTTTGATAAGGCGTCGAGATTCTTGAATGCAGCCTTCACATGGATCAAGTAGTATACATGCGGAATCGTGTAGCAGGCAGTAAGCTGTGTAAAAGTAGTAGGCAACGGAGTGTAAGGTACGATGGTTATGGGCCTGGAAGCACTGTGGCTGGATAATAATAATAAGGAAATCAACCCCACGTCAAGAAGTGAATGGGGGGAGTGGATAGCCGCGACGCGCACTCGAAATTATGTTTTGGGAGACCCGTTATTGGATTGGTTGGCTATGCATGGTTCCCACAAAGGGTTTGTTCAGGATCGTGACTATCCTGGCTATGATGTGAGGACTGATTTCACGCAGTTTATTTTTGCTCAGGGACGCTTGTTTGAAGAAGCAGTAATGGAGCAAATCGAATCCTTGGCCGTCGTGAACAGAATATCTAGCGATCCATACGCTGTCAGGGATTTAGATGTCAGTATACAGACTGCACAAGCGATGCGTGATGGAGCGGAGATAATTTATCAAGGGGTGCTGCGAAATCCTGATACTAAGACCTATGGAACTCCTGATTTGCTTGTGCGGAGTGACATTTTAGTCAAATTGTTTCCGGAACAGGCTGCTGCGATTGATATAGGTCACGGAGCTCCGGGTATTGGCAATATGTCGCAGCACTATTGCGTAGTCGATATCAAGTTCACAGCGCTTCATTTAACCGGATCTGGCATTCTTATGAATGTTGGATCCGCCCCTGCATATAAAGTTCAGGTGTTTCTGTATAATGCAGCGCTTGGCAGGATTCAAGGATTTACCCCCTTGAATGGGTTTGTGATCGGGAGGAGTTGGCAAGTTCGAAAAGGCCGGCAAATGATTCGTGGGACGTCGTGTATTGAGAGGCTTGGCATAATCCCTATGGATACTACTGTTGGTCGCAATATGCTCATTGACGATGCTGCTCGGGATGCAGTTGATTGGGTAAGGAAGGTGCGAAATGAAGGCGGTAACTGGTCTGTGCATCCCACTCCCTCTGTTCCTGAACTGTACCCTAATATGGGGAATTCTCAGGATAGCCCCTGGCATCAGACAAAAGGTGAAATTGCTAAAGAGCTGCAGGAACTAACGCTGCTCTGGAATGTAGGGATAGCTGCCAGGAGTTACGCACACGCTCAAGGGGTGACGAAATGGACCGATCCTAAGCTCTCATCTGAAGTGGTGGGCATGACGCCTGGGAAGAAGTTCGAAACCTTAGATCAGATACTTCAGGTCAATCGGGATCAGGACTCAATTATTGTTTCTCCCCGGACCATTGAATCTGCTAGGGATCAGTGGTTACCTGAGAAACCTCTTGAATTTTATGTGGATTTTGAAAGTGTTTCTGATCTGAATGATGATTTTAGCAAAATGCCTGAGAGAGCGGGAACGCCTATGATATTCATGATAGGTTGCGGTCATATGGAGCGCGGGGAGTGGGTCTTTCGACAATTTACTGCCAGTTTGCTTACCCCTAGTGAGGAGAGGCGTATTTTGGAAGAGTGGTTTGCTCATATGGCTACGGTTAAAGATGCCATTGATCCAGAGGGTCCCCTGCCACTTATTTTTCACTGGTCGCCTGCAGAGCGGATGAGCTTAGCTGCAGAATATAATTCCGTTGCCTCTCGTCATCCGGATATAGAGTGGCCTGAATTAGCATGGTTTGATTTTTATACTGAAGTCATGACTGCTGAGCCAGTTGTGGTGAAGGGTGCTATGGATTTTGGGCTGAAGAGTATAGCGAAAGCATTCAAGAGTCATGGGTTTGTTGACACTCTTTGGAAAGAAGGCCCTGCTGATGGTCTGGGGGCTATGGTTGGTGCATTTTGGTGTCACGAATCAGCGAGTCAAGGTTCAGGGTCAATGCTCGATAACGAACTGATGCATCAGATCGGTGACTATAATGAAGTGGATTGCCTCGTTATGATGGAGGCAATAAATTATCTTCGGCAGGAACACTGAGGGTAACGATATGGTTAGATGACGTGTTGCTCCCGTAGTAACGGTAGGTCATCAGGTGCATACCCCAATTTGGCGCAGTAAATTTCTGAATTATGTTCACCGATCAAGGGGGCGCGTCCAAATTCCGCTGGGCTTTCACTTAGTTGAGCTGGGGTACCAGGGTAGCGGATAATTCCTGTCTCAGGATGGTCGATGTCAACGAAGAATTCCCTAAAATTGAATTGTGGGTCACTATAGACATCTTCCATAGAGTTGATAGCGCTACCTGCCATACCTGCTGCCTGTGCTTTTTCCATAACTTCTCTCTTGGTGAGTTGTGTGGACCAGCCCATGAGCAGTGCATCAATTTCGTCTTTGTAGTCTAGGTTATAGACGAAACTAAAATCTTTTTCTTGGAACCGAGGATCGTCGTTCAGTTCGGGCATCTCAATCATTTGGACGAAACGAGGCCACCACATAGGATTTATCCCAGAAAAATTGACATAGCCGTCTGCACACGGATATGGACCTGATGGCAGGATTCCGTTGGCGGTTGCTCCTGCTCTATTGATTGTCACGTTACCAGAATACGAATATCCAATTGCTTGTGTTGCAGTTCGGTCAATGGACCCCAATTGCGTCTCCATGAGAGCTATTTCCAGGTGTTGACTGAGCCCATGCATCTCCCGGCCTAGGTACGCTCCAACGGTTGTTGCAGCTGCAATCATTCCCGCCTGATGCTGAATCATAGTCAGTGCGAGTTTCTGGGGTTCCCTGTCGATTAATCCGGTTCCGTACATTGTCAAACCCATAGCGTACATAACAATGTCAGTGAGCTTGTAATTCTTGTAAGGACCCGTTGAGCCGAAATTTGATATGGATGTCATCATGATTTTGGGATTTAGACTGCGCAGCGTCTCATAGCTCAGCCCAAGTGACTCCATGGTATCGGGAGCAAAGTTTTCAACTACTATATCCGCATCTTTAACAAGCTGGAGGAATATTTTTCGCCCCTCCTCCGTTTTGAGGTTCAAAGTAATGCTCTTTTTCCCAGTGTTGAGATAGAGAAAAAGCCCACTTCTCTCTATGCCAGGGATATTGTCCATGAAGGGAGCGAGATTGCGGGCAGGGTCTCCGGAAGGAGGCCTTTCAATTTTGATCACATCTGCTCCGTAGGCTGCTAACACTTTGGTGCAATACGGACCTGCTATATATTGCGTGAGGTCAATCACCTTTATACCTGAAAGAGCACCCATGTCCTGCCTCCTTATCCTGCTATCCGTCGTTTTGCGAATGGGCAACATTGTAAATGGTTACTTGACGATATACTTGTATTGGATAATGTTAGAGATGATAGTAATCAACTCATTTGGATAATTCAAGGTGTACCTTGGTATTCCGAGTATGGAAGAGTAGTGAAAGGGGTTTAGCTAGATGACGGTTGAGCTTGTAGATAGACTGGCACTTGTGACGGGAGGAGGGAAAGGACTTGGGCGACAAATCGCTATCGAACTCGCTAGGTCTGGAGCAACGGTGATTATAAATTACCGCTCGGATAAGCTGGCAGCTGAAGAAACATTGCTGCTGGTTCATGAGTACAGTGCGAGTTCTCGGATAATACAGGCAGATGTTACCCAACCATCAGAGGTGGATCGTTTATTTGAGAGTATCCGGTCAGATTACGGCGAAGTTGACATCCTGATCAACAACGTCGGGGACTTCATATTCAAGCCACTCATGGAAACTTCAGACAGCGAGTTCTCGGCTACGATAGAAAGTAACCTGCACGCTGCATTTTTCTGTTCAAGACGAGTCTTGGAATCTATGGGACCGGGATATGGACGGATAATTAACATCGGTGCTGTTGGAGCTGATCGTTTGCTACTCAGGAAGAGAACCGCTCCGTATTACATAGCTAAAACAGGATTGTTCATGCTAACCAAGATTCTGTCTCTTGAGTGCGGTGAAGGTACGACGGTCAATATGGTTTCTCCCGGGGTATTGCCTAATGGAATCCGTCCCGATGGAGCACGGGTTGTGGCCTATGAGGATGTCACAAGGGCTGTGCTTTTTTTGGCAGGGGAAGATGCTAAAGAGGTGAACGGGGCCAATATTGAAGTATCTGGGGGGTGGAGTCTGGGAATGAATTAAGGCAGCAGAGTGGATCCTATCTCAATTGCCTTTTCCAGATCGTCCCCACTCGGTCCATCGTACGCTATTTTGCGGTCATTGATGTAGATCATGCGGCTAGCATATTTTTTCGCTAACGCAACGTCGTGGGTGCTCAGTATAACGCCGGATCCATCAGCAGCTAATTTTGATAGCATCATAAAGAAATCTTCTTTCGCCATAAAATCTAGTGCGTGCAACGACTCGTCTAGTAAGAGAAACGGTTTTTCCTGCACGAGGCAAAATGCTATCCAGACTCTCTGTTTTTCGCCCCCGGATAATTGGTTAAATGACCGGTTTCTGAATCTCTCGATCTCACATACCTCTATAGCATGGTTTACTGACTTGAGGCTGGCTGGGCTGATTCGGAGAGGGACCTTTTTGCTAGGATCAAACGTTCCAAGTTGCAGTACTGCTTCTGCGCTTAAATACGGAGGATCCTGAATTCCTTGAGGTAGGATTGAGAAATAGCGTTTCAGTGAATCGCTATCTACTTGTTGGCTATTCCTCTCAGATACCCTAATGGAGCCTGCAGATGGCTTCAGTCGCCCGCTTGTTATTTTCATCAACGTTGTTTTGCCAGAACCGTTTCTTCCAAGGAGGCAAACAAATTCGCCAGATTGCAAGGTAAGACTGACGTCTTCCAGTATGGTTTGGTCTGGATAGGTGAATGAAATGTTGTCTAGGTATATGTTCATGTTATGCGCCTAGCAATGTAGATCATTAATGGTGCTCCGAGAGCTGTGGTAACCATACCAACCGGAACTTCAGCAGGCATGAATGCGAGCCGGGCAACCTGATCAGCATACAGTGTCAGGGTTGCCCCTAGAGGTATTGAGACAAGGATTATTGATCTCGTGTCGTGTCCAACTGCAATTCGAGCTATATGAGGGACTAAGAGTCCCACGAACCCGACTAGGCCTGACAAGGATACGGCAATTCCTCCTAATATGCTTGCAGCTATCATTGCCAGAAGTCGCGTTTTGCTCGGATTGGCACCAAGGTTATGGGCGATTTCGTCTCCGAGACTCAGAAGGTTCAGCCGTCCTGCTATTAGTGCAGTGAGCCCCAATCCCAGTAAGACAAAAGGGATAGCACTTACTAATTCGTCCCACCCTCGATTAGTGAAACTGCCGCCAATGAAAGTGAGAGATTGTTGCGTGAATATTCTGGCAGAGGCCATGATTCCAGTAGCGATTGCGAGGCTGAGAGCAGCGACGGAAACTCCGATGAGAGCGAGACGGGCAGAGGTAATATCTTGTCTTGCGGAAAAGTAGGTTATGATACTCACCCCGATGACGGAGAATACTACCGAAATACTAGTGAGAGACCATGTTTCAGAGGTTATCCATCCTGCAAGAGCCATCGCTTGGGCTATGGTAGCTCCGCCTCCAACCCCGAAAATCTGGGGATCACCTAGTGGATTTCTTGCAGAAATTTGCAGGAGCGCCCCCGCTGTCGCTAATGATGCCCCTACCATTAAGGCTATGGCGACTCGTGGCATACGTAATTGCCATATGATGATTTCAGGGCTTTTTTCTCCGCTGTGCATCAGGGCTTCCCACAGTTGGGTGACGGTCAAACTGGCAGGTCCGTAGAGGAGGCCTATTAAAATACCTAGTCCTAGGCACATCATTGATATGACTAGGACATAGGTTATTCGCCGCATAAATATTTCCTGCAGAATCCTTATTTAATAGTCATGGAGTCTAGCAGGCCTCCTAAAGTTTCGATCGCATCGCCGATTCTGGGTCCTGGTGCTTGTAGAAAGAGTGATGGATCAATTTCGCCAACTTTACCCTGATTTAGGGCAGCTAGGCTGTTGAACCCGGGGATCATCCGCAGCATTACCGACAGCCTTGGGGCTGGTTCTGGAGCTGGGGTTATTGTAAGGATGATGTCAGGATTGCTTGTTATAGCCTGTTCCGCAGAGAATGACGCAAATCCTGGGTATGGACCAGATTGATCCATGCCTGCTGCGACGTTTGTTAGGCTCAAAGAGTTTGCTATTTCACCTGGATATGACGCTGGTAGTGCAGCATAGGTGTTATTTTCTGCATCTGCGATAAGTATAAGTACGGAGTGTGTTCCACGATCTGTGGCCGTTGCAGCGCTCACTTTATCTTCAAGGGTTTGTATAGCCGCACTTGCCTCTGCATCATTGTCGATCACGGAGCCTACTAGGCTAAGTCCAGTGGTCACATCTTTGACAGATGTCGCCCTCACAGCCAGTATCGGAGCTCCAAGGTTGCTTAGCATTGGGGCTAGATGCCCTTGAGTGAGTACTTCCATGATTATCAGATCAGGATTAAGTGCCGCTATGGCCTCTACGCTCGGATTGTATGCTCCCCCCACTTCGGGTATGGCCAGTACTTCCTCTGAGAATGTTGACGCTGAATCCCTTCCCACCGCTATGCCTCCGACTGCGTAGAGCATTTCACTGGCAGTTGGACTGATGCTGACTATTCTCATAGGTTCAGATTCGATTGTTACCTGTTGTCCCATCATGTCAGTCACAGTCAGCGGATAGGCATGATCATCATGCCCTTCGTGCTCATCATCTTCGTCATGCTCATCATGCCCTTCGTGCTCATCATCTTCGTCATGATCATCGTGTCCCGATTCTTTAACTGGCTCTGTGGTTGCAGTTGCTACGACTTCTGTCGCAGTCGCTACCGCAGCTGCAGTTGTAGGTGTGCTTGCGTCATCGCTTGAGCATCCAATTAGTACTAGAGCTATCACGCTTGTGATGATTAGCCAAGTGTTTCGTAGGTTTCGGCGCATAGTGTCCCTTTCTCTTCTGTTGGATTAGCAAGTGTGTTGAGGTTTTCTGAATTACATATAGCAATTGTTCGTATCGTGTATGTACACTTGTTAATTATTTCACTTTACTGCAAGTTTACGCTTAACGTCAATAACTGATAGCGTCCGTATCTCTAAACCTGTAGTCGTGTTATGACTTTAATGTTGATAATTTTTGGTTGCATGAGATGCCACAATTGATATTGATTTGTATAACGGGTCTACGTTATGAAAATTACGTAGACCCATTATTGTTAATGCTTTGGGTGGGTGTGACGATTTCCGTTTGCAATGCCATCTTCCTATGGTTGAGCAGCTTCAGAGAATTATGTTGACACTGCTGTGGTGTATTTATGTTTTCCATTTTCGTATAGGTGAATAGGAAGGGCGTCATTGATCCTTAGTGAAACGACTTGACCCACCTTGAGGACATTGTCGGGTGATAGATACTCAATCGTTTGCCCTGATGCTAGTTTGATAGCGTATGAATAATGAGAGCCCTTGAACGATACAGCATCGATTATCGCTGTTCCAGGTTCCGGGCTGAGGAAGACATTATTGCCACGGATCAACAGTTGCAGCAGCTTCTCAGTAGGATCAATTGGTTCGGTGATATGTATGTTGCCGATTTCTGTTGCCAAGGTATGTTGATCCTCGATGGATACGTTGAGGAATGATGCAGGATCCATGAACTCTGCGACGAATCGAGTGGCAGGTTTGTTATAGATTTGTTCCGGGGTATCTATTTGTTCGATTTCCCCATCGTGCATGATTGCTATACGATCAGCAAGGAACATAGCCTCTTCTTTATCGTGGGTAACGAATATAGTCGTGACTTCCGCTTGCTTCAGGATTTCTTTTATTTCCGCTCTGATGCTGACCCTTAAGGTAGCATCTAGATTGGACAAGGGTTCATCAAAAAGCATTACGGTGGGACGAGGGGCAAGTGCTCGGGCAAGTGCCGTCCTCTGTTGTTCCCCTCCTGATAACTCATTAGGTTTTCTATGTAGTAAGTGGTTAAGTCCTACCAGATCAATTATTTTTTGGACGTGTTCATCAGGGTTATTTGAAGTATCGACTCCGAACTGAATGTTTTTGGCTACGCTGATATGGGGGAAAAGCGCATAATCTTGAAAAACCATGCCTACTTTGCGACGCTCCGGCTTGACGAATTTTCCAGGTATTGAGACTAATTGTCCGCCAATAGATAAGGAGCCGCGTGTTGGTTCTTCGAACCCTGCGATCATTCTGAGAAGGGTTGTTTTGCCACATCCACTTGGTCCGAGAAGGACTAAAATTTCCCCATGGTTGACGGTGAGGTCGACATTTTGTACCGCTTCAGTTGCGCCTGAATACGTTTTCCCTATGCCGATACACCTGATGACCGGAAAATTTTCGCTGGCTAATTGAGTCGACATGACGTCCTCGATAGAGTGTTATTCGCTGGTATCTTTATACAGTAACAAAAACATAGGTAATGCTGTGAACAGCAATAGTATACCTGAATAGACTGCGGCCATCCCAAAGCTTGCCTCTGTTGCATGCGTCCAAACGGATGTGGCGAGAGTGTTGAAATTCAGGGGAGAAAGAATGAGGGTGGCTGGTAGCTCTTTCATGATCAATATAAAAACGAGTGCACAAGCACCTGTGAGTCCTGGCATCATGGAAGGGAGATGGACATTTCTCCATATTTTGAGATTAGAGGCGCCTAAGCTCTTTGCAGATTCCTCTAGTCGTGGGTTTATTTGTAAGAGTACCGGTTTAATGATTCCAATGGAAACAGGGATAAAGAGTATGATGTATCCAAGAGTTAGGAGAATAATTGTTTGATAAATAGGCATAGCTATATTGATGCCGAAATATACTACCGCTAGTGCAACAACTATACCAGGCAGTACGAAACCAATATAAGAAATTTTTTCGACTAGTATGCTAAACGAGCTTTTGTGTCGTGCTATCAGCAAAGCAACGGGAATTGACAATAGCACTGTGGTAATGGCTCCTACTGAGGAAGCATAGAGTGAATTGTACAACGAGGATAATTTGAAGAAGTCGTCGTAATTGGTTGTGAAATTGTAGCCCCAGTATATAAGGACCGCGACGGGAAGTATTACACTGACAGATACCAAGGCCATTATCATGGCTAGAATTATCCATTTATATTTACCTAGATCAATGACTCTAGTCGGTCGTGATATCGTCGCATTGGATCGAGATAAATTCGTATTGGCGGAGTTCGGCCGATAAAACCAAATGGATAATAATCCTATCAGTATCAGGATGCTAGAGGTGCTTGCAGCAGCGCTTCGTTGTATTGTTTGGTATTGATTGTATATCACATAACTAAATGATTTGTATTGCAGCAGTGATACAGCACCAAAGTCGCTGATAACATACAGCGTGACCAGTATAGCTCCAACTATGATTGATGGCTTCAACAGCGGCACGATTACTCTGGTATAGGTATGCCAAAAAGATTTGCCTAGACTAGCGGAAACTTCTTCATACGCATGGTCGAGTTTCAGTAATGATGCAGAAACACTGATTAATATGTATGGATAGCTCAAGAGCGTTAGGCATAAAAACGCACCCCAAAATCCGTATAAGTTGGGGAATGCTTCAATACCGAGTGATTGTAGTGCGTCGTATAATTCGCCTTTCGGACCGAACAATATGATAAACAGAAATCCATATATGTAACTTGGGAAAACTAGTGGGAGGCACAGCAATACTCGGAATAATTTTCGAAATGGCAAGTTAGATCTTATCGTTACGATAGCTAGTGGAACTGCTATACAAATACAACCGAGTGTGACGGCAAATGCAAGAGCAATAGTATTCCAAGCTAAGACAAGAGTTCTTTTATCGGAAATATACTTCAGAAACTCATCTGGCGATGATACTAAATTTATTGCGACATAGCACAGCGGTACTGCGATTATTAGCAGTACTGTCATGGACATGACGAGCAGTATTGGTTGCGATGGTCGAGATATATTCAAGCTGTCTTATTCCTAATGGATTGCATGTAGCACCATTGTTTCTCAGGCAGTGTCTTGTCGAGTTTTAAGGTGGATATGACTATAGTCTACTTAATTATTGCAAGAGCCCTGGATTATCCAGGGCTCTTGCAATACAGATTTCTTGGATTCTACGGATTTATTCTAGCACGCCAGCATCTTGCAGCATTTGTGCACTCCCGGCAATGTCACTGAGCGAAGCAAGTGAGATCGCAGGTTTAGTGATATCGTCCATAGCGGTAATCAGTGGATGCTTTTTGACTCCATCCACTAACGGGTATTCCCGGGTGGAATTCGCGAAATAGCTCTGAGCGACCTGAGATGTCATGAACTCGATGAACTTTTCCGCATTGTCTGTATTCTGGGAAGTTTTCAGGATACCTGCTGCAGATACCATAATCATTGCACCAGGGCCACCACCTCGTGGGTGGTAGTTTCGTGCTGCAAAGTCGTCACCTTCAGCTTTGTCCAGAACGAATTTGTAGAGGTAGTAGTGGTTCACAAACCCTACATCAATTTCGTCTTTGGCAGCAGCTTCAACCTGGGGAGTGTTTTTAGGATAAACAGCAGCGTCATTATCACGTATGCATTCGATCCATTCTTTTGTTGCTGTTTCGCCCCATTCCTGACGCATGGCAGTGATCATTGTTTGGAAGGAAGAATTGCTCGGTGCCCAGCCGATTCGCCCTTTCCATTCAGCATCGCAAAAACCTTGCATCGTATCTGGTAAGTCAGCTTCTGATAGTTCAGCGGTGTTGTAGACCACGACACGGGCTCGACCGGTGATACCAGTCCAAAGTCCTTGCGGGGATTTTGCCCAAGCTGGGACTACATCGACATCGGATGTTTTTCCATCGTCATCAGTAACGCTATCCATGAGGACGTCGTCGCTGATTTTCTTGAACATGTTCTCCACAGAACCGATAGCTCCTGGGTCTTGAGCATAGAATATGTCTGCAGGAGTTTTATCGCCTTCTTCCATTAATAATGCAGCCAGTGGTGCTGAAGAGCCATATTTGACTTCCACGTTAATACCGGTTGATTCGGAGAATTGTTCAATGATTGGTCCAACCAGAGACTCTTTTCTCCCAGAGTAAATGACCAAATTTCCAGGGTCAGCAGCAACCTCAACGATCTTTTCAACTTCGACTTCAACTTCTTTTATGA
>MDTE01054837.1_pt1 | contig 12135 bp, 10 predicted proteins | sample 811231 | NCBI WGS metagenome assembly MDTE01 (sample SAMN05326651, study PRJNA326480) | marine metagenome | isolation source: seawater | place: Indian Ocean: Red Sea | collected 2010
GCATCTTGAGCCGCTTCAAAAGTCCATCTAGCTGATAGCTTTCTGGTTTTTGCTTCGACTGTTTGCTTTAAGATCTGGATGCTTAAACGCTTACCAGCTTGTCCCTCAAGAGCAGAAGTAGTATCAGCTTTATCTGTACTTCCTCCACCTGAGTAACCAACACCAATTTTGAACGGTGATAGTGCTTCTTCACCAGCAGTTACGTCATCAAAGCCGTCTGCATAGCGAACTCTTAAAGTGTGGATTTGTCCCACTGGGCCTGTCATAGGTTGTACACCAACTAATTCGTTAGCAATAACCGTAGGCATAACCCTTCTGATTACTGGAAGGATCACACGATTAAGTGTGGCAACGTTTCCTGCACTAGATGCCCCAGCTGTAGCGGCCTCTGCCAAGTACTTACGAGTGTTCTCTAAGGTAACGCCCATAACTGCTTTTTTATTGCCGTCTAAGCCTTCGAGAAGTGCAGTTTTAGTATCCTGCCAGCGACTTTCTAATAGTTCTGACATGTTTTTCTCCTTAATTAATACCTGCAAGTCTTCTTATGTCTATAACATTATCAGATGTTACAGTTGCACTTGCATCTATGTCATTGTTTACTTTATTGCCTGTTACTTGTGTGCCTTCTACTAACGTTGCCTTAGTCTCCTTCGCTGGTGTGTCTCCTGCTATTACGCTCGGCATGTACTTGTCAAATTGCTTTTGCAATTTGTCAGTTTGTACAGATTCCAGCAAATCGGTCATGATATCTTTTTGCTTCTTATTTAAAGGAGCAAGTAGTTCATGCATAACTTCTTTTCTTTTAGCAGTATCTTTAGCAATTCTAATCTCAGCATCTTTGCTTTCAACTATTTTAATTGCTTTGCCTGCCATCTGTTTAGCTTCAGCTAATTGCTTATCTTTCAAATCAACGACCTTCAACAGTTTTGCAGTTTCAGATTTCTCATTGAGATAGCTGTTTTGATATTCGTTAGCAAAACTTTCAAATATCTTACGTCCGAAGTCATTTTTGCGAGCCGCATCAATGTCTTCTTTAAGCTGAGTAATTTCTTTATTAAGACCTTTCTCAACCGTTTCTGCTACTATTTTTGTCGCTTGTTTGATGAATTGACCTTTAACTTTAGCTAGATGTGACTTTGCTTCACGTACTAAACGTACTTTTGTTTCAGCAATGTCCTTTTTATCTTCGTAAAACTCTGCAATTTCTTTGGATAAAGAATCAACAACAAAATCTTCAAGTTTTTGGAACTTACCTGCCATAGCTTTCTGATCTTCATGCAGTTCGCCAATCTCTTTACCTAGCTGTTGAACAACAAATGTTTTTAGTAGGTCTGCGTTTTCACGCATTGCTACCGCATATTTGGCTCTTGCTTCTGCTAGTTTTTGACGATCATCTGCAAATTCAGAAATTTCTTCGTTAAGTTTTTCGTCAAGCATTTTATCAATGGCTTCAACCATTGTTGACTTGTCGTGTTCGTACTTTTGTGCGAACTCTTCACGAAGTTCTGCTGTAGCTTGTAGGCGGTTTTCTTTAACCCTTTCATTCCAAGCCTGTTCGATTTCTGCTCTGATTTCCTCTGAAATAGCGTTGTTTTCAAAGAGTGTTTTCAGTGCATCTAACATTTTTTTCTCTCCTAATTATTGGAGACCGTTGATAATGTTTACCAACGATTCCTTCAAGTATTTTTGTGCCTTTTGATCATTGTTTAGTTCTCGAGCCATATTGAAAGCCTTATAACCACCTCTGGTATTCATCAAATGCTCGTATATAGGTGTTGGATAGGCACCTGGAGCACTTGGTTGAGCGACACAGTCAACAGTTATAATTTCGAATTCGCTGACTTCTCCGCTTCCATCTTCTTTAACATTTCCTGAACCCCTTGATGAAACACCTAGTTTAACTCCGCTTTCAAGCATTGTTTTAACTAACTGTCCCATCGGGGTTGGAATTACTTTAAGTTTTCCGTAACCATTTGGACCGTCCATCCACATTTCGGTAATCATGTGGCTAACCCTGTCCAGGTTAATGTTGAGACCTTCGGGATGATCTACTTCACCAAGTACACTATATCCGCCTTGTATCTGATCGTTGAGCGTATTGACAGCTCTACCGATTTCATTTACAGGATATACTCTCTGGTTAGCATTACGTACACCACCTTGGATACATATACCTTTTAAGTAAAGGTCTTTTCCACCTTCACTATTTTCGGTATGCTCCACGACCATCTTTGCTTGGTCGAATGATAGTGTTTCAGTTAAGTTTAACATCTATCCTCAGTCCTCAATTAGCTACCGATAACACTTTTTTTATCAGCACCTGATTCGCCTGCGCCTTTTTTCTCAGCGCCGTGGCCTTTGGCGTTTGACATTGACTTTGAAGCTTTGCCACCTGGTACATTGACGTTTCCTGCATTGTCTTCTTTAGGAGTCATCGCTGAACCTTTGGTGTCACCTTCACCGCCTGCAACTATGTTAGCTGTTGTTCCGCCCATGTTATTAGCGCCGGCTACAGGGCTTTTCGCCTTGTTGTCTTCGCCTTTTGGCATCGCAATCTTGTTAACATACTCACGCATCACTTCCCCTTCGGATTTTTTGCCTTCATAAGCTGGCTCAATTTCTTCTACTGGGAGTTCGCCAAGTTCGGAAGTTGGCTCAAGAGCCTCATCTTCCTTCTCTTCATCATCCATATCCATATCAGCGGCATCGTCGTCGCCCATGTCATCCATGTCGTCGTCTCCACCTTCTTTATCAGACATCATTTTCTGAAACTGATCTTTTAGATCATCAAGAGCATCTTCTAGATCAACAACACGGTCTTCAATTTCTTCCGCATCGTCGCCATCCATATCACCTTTTTCGCCATCGTCTTCCATGTCATCGATCATGTCGTCCGCCGCGTCACCGCCCATTGGGTCAGCTTCTGGTGTAATTTCGCCGAAGTTTTCATCTGTTTTTTCGTCAGTTGCTTCTTCTACATCTTCATCTGAAGCTTCATCTACTTCTTCATCTGATGCTTCATCTACTTCTTCATCTGACTCTTCTTTAACTTCTTCGTCGTCTGAAGCTTCATCGACTTCCTCGTCGTTAGCTTCTTTCATGTCCTCATCGTCTTTTTTCGACTTCTTGTCATCTTTTTTAGATGCTTCATCTACTTCTTCATCAGTAGCTTCGTCTACTTCAAGATCGTTTAAATCATCTTCTAGCATTTTTTCATAAATGCCACGTGATTTTTCAATTACAAATTCGTGAAATAACGAATCAGCGCCTTCGCGATCGTTATTAACTAATTTTTCGAGCATTTGCTCTAGTTTTGATTTATCTGCCATTAGTTTTCTCCTGTTAAATTTATTGGTAAGGCTGTCTAGTAGTATTTACACTTTTGTTATAAAATACGTGGAAAATGGTGCCAAAACGGGCTTTTTTGGCACGTGAACCTAAAAATCATAGTATCGCTTGAATTCACTCATGGTGATATGCGAAATATTTTCAACTTTTTTCAGTTGTTTAGGTATAAAATCGTCTTCGTCTGCAACTACCCTTATATACTTAACACCTGCATGCGCTTCACATGTAGACGCTGTTTGCCTTTCCCAATTACCAAAATATGTAGGAGGTTCGTTGGTATTCTTGTAATTCTGTGTCCCTGCGTACAAATTATTTACCTTCGTACGCTGGCCTTTTGCGTCTAACTTACCATGAAAATCAAAGCCTAATATATAAATTGTATCATGACCGTGTGTACTAGCTAACCATAATGCTGTCGGTCCTGAGCTCCAACCCTTGCTTGGTTGGAAATAATGAAAGCCGTGAAAGCCGTGATATGCCTTGTTTGGGTTTGTCCATACTTCATTGTTCATCTGCCATTTATTATGATTGATTTCTAATATCATTTTTACATCTACTGCAACCAAGTAATCTGGTTGGTGTGTTCTATACACAGCATTACAGGCATATACCTTGCCATATTTCTTCATAGAGTGTAACTCAACAGGCTTTCGACTTTCGCCGTTACCTAAAACGAAAGCTACCGTCATTGGTAATGTTCCTTATACTTGTGGTTGTGCTGATATGCCATACATCTGTCTCACAAACTGTAGTTCTTTTTCTTGTTCTTCAGCGTGTACTTCAGATGCTTTTCTGGCTTTGTTAATTGCTTGTAGTGTAAGTCGTGTCTTGCGAGTATCGTCACGCTTCATAATGCTTTCATCATCAGTAGCGTCATACTTCTTATCCTCGATTGGTTCAAGGGTTTGTTTGTCAAAGTAAAATAGTTCTCGTAGTATCATATTATTATTTATGCCGGAGGGGCGTCTGCCGGAGCCTCAGCGCCTACATCAGCGGCTGGTTCTCCTCCTCCTGCTTCTCCACCTGGAGCCACTGTTGGGTCTCCGCCTTCTGGTACTTCGTCAGTTGCACCTGCCATATCACCTGATATACCTGCTCCGCTTATTCCTGCACCTCTCATTTCGCCTTGTGCATCTGTTGGAGGTTTGATTAAGTTTTCATCGTTTTCTTCTCTCCACAATCTTTCATTTTCTGCAACTTCGGCATCTGTTAATCCAAGGAAACGTTTCATCGCATATCTATTAGATACAAAAGGTATAGCTTGTATCTGTGCAAAAGTTCCTATTCTTTGATTGTCAAGTTCACTTTGTCTATAACTTGCAAAGTTTTGTGGTGGTTGGAATAATAAGTCAAACATGGCAAGGTCCACATTAATACCCTTCTCAAGTAGATAACGTTTAAATTCTTGATTGAAAACTTCAACTAATAGTCCTTGTAATCTTTCACAATATTTGTTAAAACGTAACTCTTGAATATAAGCTGTGCCTACTCTACCATCATTAAATTGACTTTGGCCTTCATCTTGTGCCGCCGCTGGTAGATAAGAACTTGGAATACGCAAACCTCTAACTAATTTATTTGTAAAATATTTGAGATCATCAATCTCACCTAAGTTAGTACCACCTGGCAGTGTTTCAACTTTAGATCCTCTTCCTTCTGCTGTTTGCGGAAAGAAGTAATCTTCGTTTGTTGAAAGAGGATTGTAAGCACTATCGATTACTGATGTGCCTCCACCAGTTTTTGACGGAATACGTCTCTGATGGATCTCTGTTTTTACACGTTCTACGAACTGCATGGCCAAGTGTGATGGCATGTTACCAACATCTACATAAAACACTCTACGCTCTGGAGCTCTCTGTGTTCTATATATAATGATGGCATCTTCTAATAATTCTTTTTGTTTGTATACTTTAAATATAGATTCTAGCAAAGAATTGCCAAACGGTGCGTTGTTGTCTAATCCTTCAGACAAACTTAAATGTACCATATGTTCGGCACTAACTGCTATTTCTTTATTTTTATCTACTCCGAATCTAGATGAACTGCTTTGAGTTTGCGTATTTCCAACCATGCCTCTTACGCCGCCTGTTAGATAGCCATCGCCGCCGCCTGTTACATTTCCGTTGGTAGTATAAGGAGTTGTAGCTACTTTGTCTACAAAGTTTAAATTAATATCTTTTACTATATATTGTTCTGGTTTCTTGCCTTCTGATTCATTAACAATTATGCTAGATACTTTTGCAGGATCTACATGAAACCATTTTTTTGTTTCTGGGTCTCTAATAAAAAATGCATCGCCGAACTTAAAAACATTACGCACTATTTTAAACATGCGTGTTTCAAAAGTGTTTAATTTTGTCCATTGTTGCAAGTATTGTTCTAAAACTTTAATTTCCGAGTTTGTTGCTGTCTGTTTAAAATCTAAAGTAAAACTGGTTCTATTCTGTGAATTCATTTGTGTACAAAATTCTGCAAGAATATCAAGTGCCGCATTTACTTCTGAGTCTTGATCCATTACATTGTATTGTCCGTAACGTTCTACTCTATTTGGTGCACCTGTGTACACATCAGGTAAAAAACTAGAATAGTTTGTTCTTGCTGGTCCAGGCTGAGAACCTGTAGCACTTAATGGACTTCTTGATCCATCATCGTCTACGGGTGTAAAGTATCTTTTCCAGCTCATTCTATTTCCTATCCAACTTGTAAGTTACCATTCAAGCTTCTTATTGCTTTGAGTTGTTTATCATTTAAATCCAGCATTTTTACTATATTACTATTTAACATCGCTAAACTTTCTTGTGGATTAAGAGTGGTTCCATCTTTGTTCTTAAATTCACCAGCCATTTCAGTATACTGTTTGTTAGTTTCACCAGATTTTATTGCTTCTTCAACATTAACAGCTTTTTGGACATCTTCTGCTTTTGGCACTGTCCCTGTTGCTTTTACTTTTGCAGATGCAACAACTTTTTCTTCTTCAGGTTCGTCACCACCAAATCCCAAGAAATCGAGAACTTTCCCCAATCCTGGAATCTTACGCAATATACTACCAAAATCTATGTCAAAAAGACTGCTAAACCAATCTAAAGCAGTGCCAAATATACTACTAATGGCTCCAGTAATACCTTCCCAAATGTTCTTTAAAATGCCAACAAATCCACCTTGATCACTAAACCATTGTTTAATCTTACTGAATCCAAAGATTAATCCTATAGCCGCCGCAATACCACCTATAACTAGTAAAGGTATTCCGCCTACAAGTGCTAATAGTGTAGTAGCCAAGAATCCTAAAAGTGCCTTACCGGCAAAAAATGCAACTATGCCTCCTATAAAGTAACCTACACCTACCATTAAGTTTTCTTTTATAAATGGCATCACTTTATCATTAAAGAAAGCGGCCGGATCGGCAAAAAATTCTTGTGCCATTTTAACAAGATTTTCTATGATCGGAGTTGCCTGTTCTTGAATAGTTTTCAATATCGGTAGTATAGCATCTTTTACATTGTTAAACATATCTCCAAACTTAGACTCTCCTTCACCTGTAAAAAAGTTTTTCAAGTCATCAAATGTAGATTCAATAGTAGGATACACATTAGTAGTGAACCAATCTTTGGCTTTATGATACATGTCCATTGCACTTTCAATACTTGGAATTAAATTTGTGAATCCGTCTTTTAATGATTGGAAAATTTTACTATCAATCAAGTCAGCCGCAAGTTGTGTTTTAATTGTGTTAAATGTTTCTTCAACCTGTGCCATCTTGGCAGTCGATGCATCTCTGGCTTTTTGTTCTTCGCTTACTGCTGATCTAGTACCTTCAGAAGTTTCTCTAACCATTTTTAATTCACCAGCAAGTCTTAAAAGTTCACCAAATGATTGTCCTGATCCTAATGCTACATCAACACCACCGTCTTTAAATTTCATTGCTAGATCACCCATTTCACTTCCAACATTTACCATGAAATTGTTTAGTTCTTCAGGACTCATGTTTTCAACGTCCTTGGCAAATTTTGCAAAGGTAGGAGAGTTAGCCATTAATTGTCTTGTTACAGGATCATTTGCTACTCCGTCTGCCATATCTAATAGTGCCGCTTCAAATGTTTTTGATTTACTACCTGCAAGTTCTAGGTTTGCACCGAAACGTAACTGTTGTTCTTCAGACATCTGTGCCATTGCAACTTGACGTCTAATGTCTGAATTTTTCTGTTTCATTTCGTCTTCAAGTTGTTTTCTACTTTTACCTGTCAGCTTTGAAACTTTATCTAATTCAAGTGCATACTTACCGCTCATTTCAACTAATTGTTGATCTGTAAGTAATCTATTTCTGCCTGTACCTTGTAGAAACTCGTTGTAGTTGATTAAGTTTTCATTAAGTTCGCCTGTAGTGAAACCCATTGCCATCAAGTCTCTACCCATTGTGCTTTGTCTAAACTCTTTAGATAGTCTTGCAAAACGTTGAGTACCACCACCAACAGTATCGCCAAAAAGTCTTAATCCTTCTGTATTGCTTTTTATAAGTTCTGTAAGTTCACCTTGAGGTATTGCCGCTTCTGCCGCCAATCTTGTAATGTTAAACATGTTGTTACCAAAAGATGCACCAACCTGTGATAGTTCTCTAAAATTATCAACTTGACCTTCTAGTAATCCTGTAAATGTTTGTAAACCTGGAATAGGAATAAACTGTGTAAAGTCACTTAATCTATTTCCACCTGTAAGTATTTCTGAAGCAAGTCCAGTAACAGCACCGGTTGCCATTCCAAGAGCACCAGTAAGTAAGTTAAATCCTCCACTAATGATACCAAGCAAAGCACCGCCGAGTTTATCAAGTGCATCTGCACTATCCTCAGCTTTTTCGCCCATTTCATCAACTTGGTCAGCTGTTTTTTTAGATACAGGACCTATAGGATTTTGTTGGCCACCGCCACCGCCGGTACCACCGCCACCAAGACCTCTACCTTGTAACGCTTTAAGGATTTCTTTCAGCGTGGCTTCTGTAGCGGCGTTTTCCGCCTCTACTTCACCTATTCCGGGAATATCTACTCTTACATCAGCCATTAATTAACTACTCACATAATAGCATACCATAAATACTATGCTATATTATAACTATATTTAGCAGGAGTAATTAACATGGTAGATAATTCTATCCCACAAATGGGAACAACGATTCAAGGTATTCCAACAGGATCACAGCCTGCACCTGCAGGAAATCCTCTTGCGAAGCACCTTAGACAACCCAAGATCTATCTAAGATTACCTAGCGGCGGCGCATACTGGCCTGCAGGGTCTTTAGAACAGACGGATAACGGTGAGTATCCTGTGTATGCTATGACAGCCAAAGATGAAATCACTTTTAAGACACCAGATGCTTTACTTAACGGTCAAGCAACTGTTGATGTAATCCAAAACTGCATACCTAACATCAAGGACGCTTGGAAAACTCCGTCGATAGACTTGGATGCAATTTTGATTGCAATACGAATGGCAAGTTTTGGTCAGTCATTAGACATGACCACAAAAGTGCCAAACACAGACCTTGAGAGAGATTTCACAATGAATCTCCAACAAATGTATGATAACATCATGAACATTGATTATCAAGATACATTTACAATTCCTGGTTTCACTGTAAAAATAAGACCATTGAGCTATAAATCAATGACATCGCAAATGGTAAAGGCATTTGAACAACAGAGAATATTTTCTATTGTAAATGACAATACTATCAACGATGTTGAAAAAATGGATAAGTTTCAAGAAAGTTTTAGTAAACTAACAGACTTGAACATTGCTGTTGTAATAGAAAGTATTGTTTCTATTCAACCAGATGGAGAAGATATAGTTACAAATCCGATACATCTTGAAGAATTTATCAAACAGGTTGAGGCAAAGGTGTATAATGATATTACTGCACATATCACTGCACAACGTGAAAAGTTTCAACAACCTCCTATTACTGTAGAAGCAACAAAAGAAGAAATAGAAGCAGGTGCTCCTAAAACTTTTGAAATTCCGGTAACGTTTGATCAATCAAATTTTTTCGGCTCCGGATCCTAACGTGGCCACTCGATAAAATCCTAAACGAGGCTAGGATCCTTGAAAGTCAGGTAAAGGAAATAAAACACGAACTGTTAAGAATCGTGTGGTGGATGAGGGGAGGAATCTCTATTACTGAAGCCTATGAATTGACTGGCGAAGATAGAAAGATCATAGCTGATATCATTAAAGATAATATCAAAACAGCAGAAAAAACTAAACAGCCTTTCTGGTAAAATTACGCTGTAGCTTTAGGATTTTTACTTTTCTTTTGTAAAGTTTTAGACCCAGGAGCATTAGGTTTCTTGTTATTTGACATGCCAAAATTTCCTGTCATAGGTTTGTATTTTTTTTGAGTCCCTGGAGTCGTAGGATCTACATCTTTAACTGGTTTTTTCTTAGGTGCTGTTTTCTTAGATGGTGTTTTAGTTGCTGGTGGTGTTTTAGTTGCCGGTGGTTTCTTAGCCGCTGTCTTCTTAGCAGGCGCATCGCCACCTAACATTTTTTGTACCTGTGCAATTACATCAGGTCCGTCATCTTTAATTTCTTTTGCAAGTGCATCTACAAATGGATTACCCAACTTGTCAGTAGAACCAATCTTACCTGTTTCGTCATTTACCCATTGTCCGCCTTGCCATGTATGTCCGTCTTTTTGAACACCTGCCATTCTATTCATTAGTCCTGGTTGTTTTGCGTCTTTAGGAGCACCTGTTTTGTCTGCACCTTTGCCTGCGTCTTTACTTGCAGGATCTGTTTTTGATTTTGCATCACCCTTAGGTGCGTCTTTAGTAGGTGCAATGCTTACTTTGTTTTGTTGACCAATTTGTCCGATCATATCATCTGACAAACCAAAGCTGTTTAGAATATTGTATATAGAACCAGTGTCAGTTGGTTCACCTGCTTGTGTCCAAGCCTTCATTAGTTTCTTTTGTGTAACTACGTTACCAAGTTCTTTACCAACAGATTTTACTCCGCCTATTGCAGATTTGGCGCCTCCTGAAATCTTTGATCCTACTTTACCTAACCCACGTTTGAATTTTGCACCGAGTGAATTAGGATTATCTAATTTTAGTTCGCCTTGTCTTGGATCTTTTTCTAATAAAAATTGTTCATAAAGATATTCAACAGTTTCCTCGTAATCTATAGATTCTTTCTTGTCTTTTTCTTTTTCAAAATCCAACTCAAGTTGTTTCATTTCTTGCGGATCAACTGCTTTACTCTTAACTGCATTTTCGCTTTTCGAATCAACTGTTTGTGCCGCACCTTGTATAGCCGCGGCTCCTACCTTGCCTGCGTTTTCTATAGTATCATACAGTTTATCAATGTTATCACTTGCCGCCATCAATGCATTAGTTTGAGCTGAAGTAAGTTCGCCCTGTGGAATGTTTTTGATTGCTTCTACGATTTCTGCAAGTTTTTGATTTTCAGGATTATCTACAAGGCCCTGCAAGAAATCATGAAATTTCATAGTAGCTTTTATCTGTGCATCGGAAAATGATTCAGTGTTTGCTACTGCATCTTTAAGGGCGTTAAATGTTGCTCTCTGTTCAGGTGCAATTATCACGTCATAGTCATAATAGAAAGCATTATAATTTCCAGTCAGTTGATATCTAGCCGCACCATCTAACGCTGTATCAACATTATCTAATCCAAACTTACCGGCAATCTCTGCCTTGGCGTCTGCCAGATTGGCATCCATGTATCCTTTTTCCATGGCCACCCATTCAGCTTCCTTTACAGTCATGACATTGTCTAACACTTGATCCGAAATGTATCTAAATGCCATACCAGCAAGAGCACCATATGCCGCTGTTTTCAATGATTTACCTACTGCTGTGGAAAGTTTTTCACCTTTTAAAAGTTCATTAGTTGAACGTAACAATAAACCAGCCGCGGCACCACCTGCTGGTCCGCCTGCAAACGCCGCCACCGCAGTCAATATACCTACTGCTAAACTGGCCTTGCCTGGATTTGCTTTTGCCCAATCACTTCCCTTTTTGACACCTGCCGCTATTTTTGAATCGCTGTCGCCTATTTTCTTTTTAAGTTCTTCAAACTTGGCATCCATGTTCTTGACTGGCCCGGCTTTCTGTGCCAGTCTACCAAGTTCGTTAACTTTTGCATCAACTGCCTTTGCTAATTTTACAGGAAGTTTCGCCACCGCGGCAACACCTGAACCTGCTTTGCCAAGCATGGTTTGATTTGATCCACTGTCAACTGCGGCCTTTTCTGCACCTGCAAAGATTGATTTGATTTGATCAGCTGTAAGCGTTGCTTCAAATGCCTTTGTTAGTTCCTCCATCAAAGGCCATAATTCTCTTTCGTATCTGTTAAGATATATTTTCTGTGATTCAGTTAGATCTTGATAACCTTCAGTAAGTATCTGACTGGTTCTGTTGTGATATGCTGTTACTTCTGTTAGTCTCATGCTATTGCTCTAGCCAAGCTAGCCTTTTCTGGTTTAGATAGTTTTCCTATGGCCGCGATAATGTCTTTATCAAGCTGTGTTTGTCCACCACCAGGACCTTTTGCTGGTGCTGTTTGATCCATAGGATCCTTGTCCATCGATGCAGGCAAGTCTCCACCCGCTTGTTGTTGGAATGGCTGTCCGTCACCCTGTTGTCCTCCGCCTTGCGGTTGTTGAACGTTTACGTTAGTAGTTGTGCTTGTGGATCCTCCTCCACCGCCACCAGCTCCGGCACCAGTTGAAGTTGTTGTGGAACTTGCAGTAGTTGATGCACCTGCTCCTGCACC
>MDTE01091919.1_pt1 | contig 12135 bp, 13 predicted proteins | sample 811231 | NCBI WGS metagenome assembly MDTE01 (sample SAMN05326651, study PRJNA326480) | marine metagenome | isolation source: seawater | place: Indian Ocean: Red Sea | collected 2010
GTTGATAGGCTGGATGTGGAAGCGCAGTAATGCGTGCAGCTGACCAGTACTAATAGCTCAATTGGCTTGATTTATGCACTGAAAAAAATTTTTATGTTATTGATAATTACAATGTTATCTTCATTCAGTTATTGTACTTATTAAGTATAAATTGAATTTATTTAAAAATATTCTTTTATAACTTTATCTAAAATGTTTTTTCTATCATCTATTAACATTTTTTTAAAAAAAAGAAATTTTACAAATTTAAATTTTGTCATAAATTTTACTTTATTAAGTAAATTTTGAGGAATAATTAATTTTATTGTTTTAAACAAAAAATTTTTATGCTCAAATTTATATAATTTGTTCTTTGTTGCTGTTGTTCTGACTTGAAAAGTTAGTTTTTCTACCAAATCATTGTTTATAGGGGATCCTAAATAATTTGATAAATCATTTATAAATTTTTTTTTATTATTTTTAATTTCATTATAATCGAATAAAGTTATTTTATTTTTTGGTATAATTTTTGTAATTTCCTTAAGGCTAAAAATATATAAAAGAGATAATAAACTTTTATAATTTTTTTTTTTACTATTTATGTAATTTAAAAAGTATTCAAAATTTATGAAGTTTTCCCCCCAACACATACTAATTGCATCATGTAAAGTTGCGTGTGAAGATTTAATCATAGTTTCTAAATCTCTTTTTACAAAAAAAAATTCATATGGAACATTTGATTTTTCTAAAAAAAAAATAAGTTTTCTAAGTTTAGTTTCTTGAGCAGCTAATTTAATTTCATTATTTGAGTAATTTTGTGTAAATGGAAAAAGCCATTCTTCTTGAGAAATAAGTATTTTTTCTTGATAATTGCAATATTCTTTAAAACTATTAATTAATCTTAACAAATCTGAATCAGAAAATTCCTTTTTATTTTGAACAAAATTATCTATTTCTATAAATAGACTTAAGTTTTCTGATCTTCTCCAAGTTTTTCCAAGATAGCTTATACCATTTAAAAATGGATATATATTTTTTTGTAACATAGTTGAACCAGTTTTTGGAAAACCTAAGTTCACATAAATCATTTAAAACTTTTATACAAATTTATTTCAAAAAAAAAGTGAAATAATTAAAATTTGGCATTATAGTTTTCATTAAATAAAAATAATTAAATACAAATATTATAAATGAAAAAAGTAATATTTCTTGGAAATTCGTACAAAGACTCTAAGCTAATTTTTTTTTTTAAAAAAAATATTGACATTTCTATAACTCAAAGAAAAAATTTACCAAATTTAAATTTTTTAAGAAAATTTGATTTAATTGTTTCCTATGGTTTAAGAAAAAAAATACCATCTAGTTATATTAAATTATGTCGGGGTAAAATGATTAATCTTCATATTTCATATTTGCCATATAACAAAGGAGCACACCCCAACTTTTGGTCTTGGGTAAAAAATACACCGAAGGGAGTAAGTATTCATTTAATCTCAGAAAAAATTGATGCTGGAGATATAATCTTTCAAAAAAAAATTAATTTTCCAAATAAAAATATTACATTCAGAAAATCATACAATATTCTTAGAGCTGAATTAGAGGACTTATTTATCAGAAATTTTTATAAAATATTATCAAGAAATTATACACCAAAAAAACAAAAAAATTATGGATCTATAAATTTTAAAAAAAATTTACCTAACAACTTTAATTCTTGGGATATTATAATTTCTGAATATTTAAAAAAAAAGAATTTTAGATGAATTTTTTAGATATATATAAAAATAGCGAAGGTACTAAAAATAATCAAAAAATTACACACATAAAAGGTTTTAGTTCTTGTTACGGTTTTGGAATAGATAGTAACTCTAATTTATTTATACCTGATTTTAATAAAGGCATAGTTTATAGAATAAGTAAAAATTTAGATTTGCAAGATATTTTTTTTTATTCAAAAAAATCTCTAAAAAAAAATAATTTTTTGAAAAACAGTTTTATATTTAGATTAGCTAATTTTTTTTTGAAAAAAAATTTTTTAAAAAAACCACATGATATTTTTTTTGATAAAGATGACAATTTTTTCATCACCGAAATGGGTATAGGTAATGGTGTTGGAAAAGGTAACGTAAAGTATTTTGATAGAAATTTTATTTTACAAGATTTAATAGGATTTAATTATAATAATGGCAAAGGATTAATTGATCCAGTCATGACATATAAAAAAGATAACACTATTTTTATATCTGAATACGGTAAATCAAATATTTTGGTTTATAAAAATAAAAATCTTAAACCCCTCTTTAAATCAAAAAATTTAAAAATTGACAGAATTCATGCTTTTAAAAAGGGTTTTGATAACAACTATTATCTTGCTGATACTTGGAATCATAGAATTATAAAATTCTCTAATGAATTTCAGTGTTTGGGCTGGATAGGAAAAACTTCAACGGGTGAAATTCTTGATACTTGGACAAAACAAAAAGACATTATTAAAGGAGACGAAAACGGTGCTTTCAACGCTCCTGTTGATATAGCATTCAATAATAAAAATATATTTATTTCTGACTGTTTTAATAATAGGCTCGTAAAGATAGATTATAATGGTAAATTTTTGAAAGTTGTTGATAAAAATTTAGTTAAACCATATGGAATTGAAATATCAAGGGATAGATTGTATATAGCTGATAAAGGAAATTATAGAGTAAAGATTATTCAAGATGAAGATTTTAACATATGAAAAAAAAATTCAATTTTAATAAGATTATTGATCAAATTCAAAATGTCAGAAAAAAAAATAATCAAAATTGGATGGATATTTTGAGACTTGCGTTTAAAAGTAATCCAAAAAAAGCATCAAAGATATTAAGTTCTATTTACAAAGAAGATAAAAAAATTAGTAATTTAGCTAAAAAACTTACAAAAATTTAAATTCTTATATTAATGTTATTTTCACTCAAAAATTTTTTTAAAGATAGTGGAGTTATTTCTGTAAAGTGAAAGATACTTGAACAAGATAAAGCATCTATTTTTGAAGATAATATTAAATCAAGGACATCTTTTTTATTACCTGCCCCACCAGAGGCTATTACTTTAAAATCATAATTTAAATTTGCGTATGAAATATTTTTTAAATCATAACCTTTCATCATTCCATCATGGTCCATTGATGTTAGCATAACTTCTTTTACACCTATATCATTTAACTTTTTTAAATATTTTTTTAATTCTACATTAGTATTAATTGATCCTGAGCAGATAAAAACACAAAATTTTGAGTTTATTAGTTTATAATCAACTGAAACGACTATACTTTGTGCTCCGAAAGTTTTTATTGCATTTTCGATAAAGACTGGATCTTGAAAAGCTTGGGTATTTATACACACTCTGTCAGCTCCAACTTTAAATAATTCCTCAATATCATATAAGGATTTAATTCCCCCACCGACAGTAATAGGCATAAAACATTCATCAGCAAACTCATCTATCAATTTAAAATTAATATTTCTATTTTTAGTTGCTGCAATATCCAAAAATATTAATTCATCTACTTCTCTTAAAGAGTATAATCTTATTGTTTGAAGTAAGCTTCCTGATACTCTCCAGTTGTTAAATTTTTTACCTCTAACTGCAACATTATCTTTATAAAGAACCGTAGGAATTATTCTTATTTTACTCATTTAATTTTAAAAAATTTTTAATTAATTTTAATCCATTTTTATGACTTTTTTCAGGATGAAATTGAATTCCAAATATTAAGTCATTATTTATTATTGCTGGAAACTCAATATTATACTTTGTGGTCGCTAAAATATTTTGTTTATTTTTACATTTGAAATAATAACTATGAATAAAATAAAAATCTCTTTCATCCAATATATCAAAAAAAAGTTTATTTTTTTTATCTTTGAATTTAACAGAATTCCATCCGAGATGAGGAAGTTTATTTGGGATTTCCTTTAATATTTCTACATTACCTTCAATTAAACCAAGACCCTTAGAGTTATTATTCTCAGAGCCATAATCACTTAATATTTGCATACCTAGACAGATTCCAAGTATTGGCATTCCCTTCTTTGCATATTCAATAATTTTTTCTCTCAAATCTAGTTTGTCTAATTGGGCCACTGCATAGTTATAGGCACCTTGTCCAGGGAGTATTATTTTTGAAATATTATCGAAATCTTTTTTTTCTGAGGAGAATACCACATCATAACCTGCAATTTTTACAGCTTTGATTATGGAATCTACATTTCCTGTTCTGTAATCTACTACTAAAATTTTTTTTGACACTTATAAAATTATTTCAATCTAATGGATTTTTTAGAATTAAACTTCCATCATCTTTTTTAATTAATTTTCCATTATTATCACATTTAAATAATTCTTTGTTTGTAAAATTATCACAAATATCCTCAAATTCCTTTGTGCTACAATCTATATTTTTTAAAATTATTTCTAAAGACACCCCAAGATACGATGATGGAAATTTTCCACTTTTTTCATTATTAATTTTTATTGCCTCATTTCTGGTAAGTCTATTTCTTCTAATATGCCAGCAACACCAATCTGTAACCCTGTCATACCCATATTTTAAAAATTTAAAATAATCATGAATTCTCATTTGTGCATTATCCAGGTTTTCATAATTAACAATTGAACCCTCTACATCTTTTTCATAGCATTCGAAACCATTTTTCATTGCTATTTTTGCATTTTTAAGACCATCCCACTCAAAAAAATATCCTAAAAAAATACCCTTTATTTTATTTTTTTTTAATTCTTCATCTGTTGGGTAGGTATATTGATATAATTTTTTTTCTGGAATATCTAATATATCTTTTAAATCACTTGTTCTTAATCCCAATAATCCACCAAATTCTTCTAACCAATTTCTATTAAGCTCAATCATATTTTCATTTTCTTTAGGTCCACCATTTTCATTCTGAGAATTTTCACCCCAAACAATAAGTGGGATATTAAATTTACAAGCAATTCTTACCGGGATTGTGAAAATAGTAATATGTTCTGCCCAAGAAATGTCTCCAACTGTTTTAAGTGAAAACTTATTTATCTTATTTCTTAAAATTGGGTCAGTAGAAACCTCTATATGATCGACACCTAGTTTTTTTATATTTTCAATATTCTTTCTCCCAATATCAGTTAAAAAATCTGTTTTAGCTGTTACACACAAAGGGTTGCAATTATATTCTAATAACTTAATAACCTGATAAGTACTATCTTTACCGCCACTTACTGGTATGACACAGTCATAGGTTTTATTTGTTTTATAATCACTGAGAATTTTTAGAAATTCTTTTTTTCTTTCAGACCAATTTATTTTTTCTCTATTAAAAAATGCATTACAACCCTGACAAACACCATTTTTATCAAATTCAAGATCAGGTTTTGTTGATGGCAAAATACATTTTTTACAAAATTTAATACTCATTTTAATTGATAGCTATATACTTTTTAGAATATATATATCTTAAAATATATATTTTTTTAATAAATTAACATATTTTAAAATAGTGAAAAAAACTACACCTTTCATAGTTGCAGAGATATCAGCAAATCATAATGGTTCATTTTCTAAATTAAAAAAACTTATTGATAACGCAAAAATTAATGGTGCCGATGCTATAAAAATTCAAACATATGACGAAAATTCTATGACTATTCAATCGAATAAAAAAAATTTTAAAATTAAGGAAGGTTTATGGAAAAATTATTCTTATTGGGATTTATATAAAAAGGCAAAAACTCCCTACAAGTGGCATAGAGAAATATTTGAATATGCAAAGAAAAAAAAGATCGTTTGTTTTAGCACACCTTTTGATATTAAAGCAGTGGATTTTTTAGAAAAATTAAATTGCCCAATATACAAAATTGCCTCTTTTGAAATCACAGACATCCCATTGATAAAAAAAGTTGCACAAACTAAAAAACCAATAATCATTTCTACTGGACTTGCAAATATTGATGAAATAGATGAAGCATATAAAACAGCAAAAAAAAATGGTTCGAAAAATATTACTTTATTGTATTGTGTAAGTAATTATCCTGCGAATATAGAAGATTTTAATTTACATAATATTTCAATTTTAAAAAAAAGATATAAATGCAGAATTGGTTTATCAGATCATTCAAAAGACAATACAATTGCAATTATTGCATCAGCTTTGGGTGCTGAAGTTTTTGAAAAACACATTGCGCTCGAGAAACAAAAAGTTGGTTTAGATATTGAATTTTCATTAAAAGGCAAGGAATTAAGAGAGTATATTAGAAGTATTAAAAGAACATATTTAGCAATGGGCTCTGCTAATTTTTTACGAAAAAAAAATGAGATTAAAAATATTAAATATAGAAGATCTTTATTTGTTGCTAAAAGTATTAAAGTTGGTGAAAAATTTACGAATAATAACCTAAAATCTCTAAGACCAAAATTAGGTCTTGAACCAAAACATATATATAAATTACTAGGAAAAAAATCTAAAAGAAATTTAGCATATGGAACCTCAATTACAAAAAAAAATATCAAAAAAATTATTTAATAATGAAGTTTGATATAATTTTACAAGCCAGATATAATTCAAAAAGGTTACCAGGTAAAATGTTATTGAAACTTGGTAATTTAACCGTCATTGAATTTTTGATTAAAAATTTAAAAAAGATTAAATTAGTGAATAAAATTTGTTTAGCAATTCCTGACGATAAATTTTGTAAAATTTTTAAAAAGATAGCAAAAAAAAATAAGATTATATTTTATGTTGGTGAAAATATTAAAGAAAATGATCTTCTCTCAAGATTTTATTATTGTGCAAAAAAAAATAATTTTCAGAATATTTTAAGAATCACTCCAGATTGTCCGTTTATTAATATTCACATAATTAGTTCTATGATAAAATATTTTAAAAAAAATAAGCTATCTTATCTAACAAATAAAAAACCAAAAAAATACATTCCTCATGGATTTGAATGTGAAATTTTCAGCTTTTCATTATTAAAAAATGCTTTCTCAAAAGCGAAAAAACTTTATGAAAAAGAACATGTGACTCCTTGGATTTACAAAAATAATTTTAAAAAAAATAATTTTATAAAGATTTTTGATAAAGATTATTCAAAACTTCGAATTACCTTAGATTATAAATCAGACTATTATTTTTTTTTAAAAAATTTTCCCATTTTAAAAAAGATATCATTATCAAAAAAACCTGAGGATTTGATTAAAAAGCTAATCTAATTTTTTAAAATATAGTAATTGGGTCTTATAACACTACATTTTGAACAAATTTTTGGAGGAGCATTATTTTCTATTTGTGATCTTAAAATTAAATATTTTTGACCATCCCAAATATTTTTAATACTATTTTTGTTAATATTGCCTGTAACTAATTTACTGGTTAAGTCGTAACAGCAAGCCACAACATCTCCATTTGCTCTTATACTAATTGTATTAATTATATGATCACAATAGTTTTTTTCCCCATTATCCTGATGAAAAATACTATATTTATTTTTAAGATCAATGTGGGGCCATAAATAAGCAAATGTTGGTTTAAAACCAACATTAAAATTTTCAAATACTTTTTTTAACCAGTTTGGGGCAGTAGGTTTTTTTTTTGGTTTTTTTGGATCAAAAAATTGAGTTGTTGTAATTTCTACTTTTAACTTTGACTTTTTTGAGTCTCTTTTTTTTAAAAGATAATATATATTTGATAAGATCTTATCAGTCTTAGAACCAATTCTAATTTCTTCACTTTCTTTTGCAGAATTACCATCAAGACTAAATTCTATTAAGTCTAAATTTGAATTTAATATTTTATCAGAGTTTTTTTCATTTAAAGCCATTCCATTAGAAACAGTTTTAATAAATAGATCACTTTTAAACTTTTTTAGTTGTTCAATCATATCAAACATTTTTTTATTTAAAAGTGGCTCACCACCATGATATAAAACAATCACTTTTACATAGTCTTTATACCTTTTAATTTCTCTTAAAATTTTTTCAAAAACCTGGTGATCCATTATACCTCTGTTCATATCAATGGTTCCTGTTGGACAATGGGAGCACATTAGATTGCATTGACTCGCTGGCTCTATTCTAATTACCTTTGGAAAGTGTGGAATTTTCATTAATACTTATAATTTATACATTAAAAAGGTAGACAGTTCAATAATTGAACACTATATTGTTCAAATAATGAACAAAAGTGTAAAATTGTCTTATGGGCGTCATTATATTGATCAAACTGATCTAAAAGAAATCAAAAATGCTTTGTTTAGTGGATATTTAAGTTCTGGTTCTTATATCAATAAATTTGAAAATCTTATTAAAAAAAAATTAAAAGTTAATTTCGTGAGTGTGTGTAATAGTGGCACCTCAGCTTTGCATTTGGCATATTTAGCCTGCAATCTTAAAGAAAATGATATAGTTATTTTGCCTGCTGTAAACTTTGTTGCCTCTGCAAATCTTGCGAAGTTAATGAAATTAAAATTTTATTTTGCAGATATTGAATACAATACCGGTCAAATTTCACCAAAGACTATAAATGATTGTATTAAAAAAAATAAAATAAAAAAAATTAATGCAATAGTAGTGATGTATATGGGAGGCTATCCTAGAAATATAAAATATTTTGATTATTTGAAAAAAAAATATAAATGTTTTTTAATCGAAGACTCATGCCATGCGTTTGGTTCAAAATATAAAATTGGTAAAAAAAATTTTTACATTGGATCATGTAAACATTCAGACATATCAACTTTTTCATTTCATCCATTAAAAACAATTACAACTGGTGAAGGAGGTGCGGTAACAACTAATAAAAAATTGCTTAATGATAGAATTTTAAAATTTAGATCCCATGGGTTTATAAAAAAAAAGAATTATTGGAATTATGACCTTGATTTTTCTGGCTATAATTTTAGACTAAGTGATATTAATTGTGCTCTCGGAATAAGCCAATTATCAAAAATAGATAAATTTATTAGTAAAAGAAAAAAAATTTTTCAAAATTATTTTAAAAAATTAAATAAATACAAAAACATTGTTAAATTAGTTACACCTGAAATTAACACTTCTCCATCATATCATTTAATCATATTACAAATAGATTTTCAAAATTTAAGAATTAATAAAGAAACCTTAATAAAAAAACTAATACTTTCAAATATTTATTGTCAATATCATTATATTCCAACTTATAAGTTTAAAAGTTTTAATTTGTTTAAACATGAAAAGCTTGAAAATAGTGAAACTTACTTTAAAAATTCAATTAGCATTCCAGTTTATTTCAGTTTAAAGATAGAGGAACAAAATTTTATAATAAATAAAATTAAAATGATAATTAATAAATATGCAAAAAAATATTAAAAAATTTTTCAAAAATAAAAATATACTTATTACAGGTGGCACAGGTTCTTTTGGAAGAGCAACTACAGAATATTTATTAAAGACAGATCCAAAAAAAATAGTAATTTTTTCAAGAGATGAACTCAAGCAGTACCATATGCAGAAAGATATAAATAATAAAAGATTAAGATATTTTATAGGAGATATAAGGGATAAAGATAGACTAAACTTAGCTTTTAGGGGAATTGATATTGTTATTCATGCTGCAGCACTTAAACATGTACCTAAAGCTGAGTTTGATCCTTCAGAGTTCATTAAAACAAATATTCTTGGAAGTGAAAATGTTATTTATGCAGCTTTGGAAAATAATGTTGAAAGAGTGATGTTTATTTCAACTGATAAAGCAGTTAATCCAATAAATCTATATGGATCCACTAAACTTTGCTCTGAAAAATTATTTGTAGCTTCAAATAATATTGTTGGTTCTAGGAATATTAAATTTTCAATTTCAAGATATGGCAATGTAATAAATTCAAGAGGATCTTTATTACCACTAATACATGAGAGGAAAAAAAATAAGAAAAATATGTTTTTAACACATAAAGAAATGACAAGATTTTTTATTACTTTAAATCAAGGAGTTGAATTTGTCTTGACTAATATTATTAGAATGAAGGGGGGTGAAATTTTTATTCCAAAAATGAATTCATATAAAATTGAAGAGATAATAAAAAAATTAACCAATCAAAAAAAAATTCCTGTAAGCGGTATTCGTATCGGAGAAAAAATACATGAAACTTTAATTGGCTTAGATGAGTCATCTAATGTAATTGATTTTGGAAAGTTTTATTTAATAAAGCCATTTAAACTATTTGACGATGATAAAAGAGACTATGAAAATAATATATTAAAAGAAAAAGGAAAAAAAATTTTGAAAAGATTTGAATATACGTCTAAAAATACAATCAGTTTTAATAAAAATTTATTAAAACAAAAGCACTAGGCTAAATCTAGATGAATTTGTTTCAAAAGTTAAAACAATTAAAAAATACAAAATTTAAATTTTTTTTACCAAAAAAAAATAGAATCGTTTTTTATGATTGTTTTATCTTTGGCGACCATAGTAAAAAATTTTTAAATCCATATTTCAAATTAGATGATATTAGTGACTTGGATTTAAGATTTAAAGAGATTAATTTATTAGTTCTTATAAAAGTAATTTTAAAAAAAGGTTTTAAAAAGGACATACTTTTTAATTATACCTTAGAGTTTATCCGATACGTAAAACCAAAATTAGTTTTATCATTTACTGATTCTGATTTAAAATTTTATGAATTAAAAAATTTTTTTCCTGAAATAAAATTTATTTGTATACAAATAGGTTATAGATCAATAAATAATCCTGATTTATTCTCAAAATTGATATCACAAAAAAATGAAAATTTAAAATCTGATTTTATTTTATGTTATGGAAAGGGGGTAGCAAAAGAATATGAAAAATATATAAAATGCAAAGCTATTCCAATTGGTTCGTTTAAAAATAATTGTTTTTCGTCAAAAAGAAAATCAAAAGATTTTAGAGATATAAAGAACATTTTTTTTATTTCTCAATATAGATCTTATAAAACCATGTATAGATCTGATTTAAATATTGAAGGAATACCAAGAGAAATTTTTTATAAACCAGAAAGTCTTTTACTACCAAAATTACAGAATAAATGTTATGAAAAGGGTTATACCCTAAACATTTTAGGATGTTCCACGGATGTAAAGGGGGAGTACGATTTTTTTAAAAAAATATTAAAAAACGATAAATTTAAACATCTAAAACTAACTGACTCTGCTACTGACAAAGAGTTAGATAATTTAAATTCTGGAAAATCAAATAAGATTGATCTTTTAAGAAGTTTAAAAGACGGAGGAATTGGAAGTTATATAAGGTTAAATGATGCAGATATTATTTTTTTTATAGACTCTACTCTTGGGTATGAGGCGTTGAGTTTAGGCCATAGGTGTGCATCTTTTCATTCTCGAGAAGCGACTTTTAAAAATTCAGATATATTAGGTCAAGCAGGCTTTGGATGGCCGTCAATTAAAAAAAATGAAACAGGTAAATTTTGGACTAATCTTTTAGATGAAAGAGAAGCAGACAGAATTATAAATTATATTTTGAATGTAAATGAAGAAGATTGGGCCAATGACCTAAATTCAATATCAGACGTTATGACTTATGATGATGGAAATAGTTTTTTTGTAAAAATGTTAAATAATTTAAAATGATATATGAATAAACAAAAAATAGTTGCAGGTACTGCACAATTAGGTTTTCAGTATTTTCATAAAGAAAAAATAACCAAAAAAAGATCCAAAAAAATACTTGAAACATTAGTTAAAAATAACGTCAAAATGGTGGACACTGCTAGTTCCTATGGAAAAAGTGAAGAATTTATTGGTGATTTTTTAAAAAAAAATAATCATAAATTTATTATATGTACAAAATTAAGAAAATCTTATTCTAAAAATCGTCTAAAATTCAGGGATAATATCAAAGAAAGTATATTTAACAGTTTGAGGAGACTAGAAGTAAAAAAAATCGATTATTTTTTCATTCATAATTATGAGGATATGAACACATTTGTCTCAAACGAACTGCTAAAATTTAAATCGAGAAAAGTTTTAAAAAATATTGGAGCTTCAATTTATACAATCAATGATTATAAGAAATGCCTTAATTTAAACTTTAACATATTACAAATACCTTTTAATTTTATTGATCATAGATTCTTGAAAATTATAAGAAA
>MDTE01021254.1_pt1 | contig 12134 bp, 8 predicted proteins | sample 811231 | NCBI WGS metagenome assembly MDTE01 (sample SAMN05326651, study PRJNA326480) | marine metagenome | isolation source: seawater | place: Indian Ocean: Red Sea | collected 2010
GAAAATTCATAATTTATATAATTTAATTTTTTGAGAAATTTATTTGTATAATAATATTGTTCTTCTTGAACTTTTTCATCAATATTTTTAATTTTTTCCTTTTTTATCATACTTTTTAAAGCTGTTTTATCTTCAACTTGTAAAGCATAGGTTGTTATGTGAGGAATATTATACTCCAATAAAGTTTCTATGTTATATTTCCATGTTTCAAGAGATGAATTAGGCATTCCATAAATAAGATCGACAGAGTAATTTTGATAAGACTTGCTAATAATATCTAGTGATCTCAATGCAATTTTAGAATCATGTGATCGATTCATAATATGTAACTCAGTATCGTTAAAAGATTGAACTCCCAAACTTATTCTATTGACATTGATTGAAATCCAATCGTTTACTTTTTTAAGACTTACATCGTCCGGATTACACTCCAACGTGATTTCGATGACCTCATCTATATTAAAGTTATCACGTAACGAATCAATAATACTTTCGATATCATTTTTTTCTAGTATAGAGGGAGTTCCACCACCAAAATATATCGATTTGACATTTTCACTCATTTCGGAAGATCTTAGTTCAATTTCACTACAAATTGAATTTATTATGTCTCTCTTCGAACTGGAGGAGGTGGTGAAATGATAATCACAGTAATGACAAGCCTTTTTACAAAATGGAATATGTATATATATTGATGCTATGACCCTTTAATTTTATCCTGATTTTTTTTTATAAAGCTCTCCCAATTCGAATACTTAACATCAAAACTTTTATTTTGTGAGTTGTAAAAGTGACATACCGCAGCAGCAAGACCATCAGTTGCATCTAAGTTTTTAGGAAGCTCTTTAATACTTAATAAGCTCTTTAACATTTTAGCAACCTGCTCTTTACTTGCATTCCCATTTCCAGTAATTGACTGTTTAATTTTTTTTGGTGAGTATTCTGTTATCGGAATTTCCCTAACAAGACCTGCGGCCATTGCAACTCCTTGTGCTCGACCCAATTTTAACATACTTTGAATATTTTTACCAAAAAAAGGTGCTTCTATTGCAATTTCATCAGGTTTAAATTTTTCAATTAGATTTATTGTTTCCTCAAATATTAACTTTAGTTTCAAATAGTGGTCTTTATATTTTTTTAAATTAAGTTCGTTCATCTCAATTAGTGAAATTTTTTTATTAATGACCTTTATAATACCAAATCCCATGATGGTTGTTCCAGGGTCAACACCCAAAATAATTTTTTCTTTCATTAGAATTTAATTAGTGTACAAGATTAGAGGAAATTCAAAAACCACATCAACCTCTTGCCCCCTTTTGACAGCTGGATAAAATTTTGGAAGACCTGTAGAATCTTTTTCAAAAAGATCAAAAATAGATTTTAGATAAACATCATTATTAGAATTAGAAATATTTTTGATTTTTGCTTCACCGGACTTTTTAAAATTAAAATCAATAAAAATTGTGTCATTCTTATTAATTGAAATATCTAGATTGGCTTTTTTAATTGTTTCAGTTATATAGTTTGTTGTTACTTCTAGAAAACAATTATTTTTATCATCATTTTCAATTTTGTTTAGACATACTTCATAAAGAGGATATTCGTCAACTGAACTAAAATCAATTAATCCAATTTCTTCACTTACAATCTTATCAACAGGAATTTTTTTGAAGGACAATGAGTTTGAATCACAAGAAAATGTAAATAAGTAACAAACTATTAAAAAGATAAGTCTCAAAATAGATATTTTTGATTTAATTAAGGTAAATTTAAAAATCTTTAAAATTTTATGGACATATTTTTATTTATTTTATCAATAACTTTTATGATTGTAGGCATTATAGGCAGTATTGTTCCAGTACTACCTGGTCCATTAAGCTCATGGCTTGGTTTATTCATATTTAGTAATATTGAAGTTGTTGAAGTTAATAATAGCATAATAGTTTTAACCCTAATAATTGCAATAACAATATTTATTCTCGATTACTTAATACCTCTTTACACATCAAAAAAGTTTGGTGCTAGTAAATTTGGAATTATTGGTGCTTCGATAGGTATAATTATCGGACTATTCTTGCCTCCGCTGGGTATTATTTTTGGGGCAATAATAGGGGCTATTTCAGGTGAGCTTTTTTTAAATAAAGATTTTGAAAGATCAATAAAGGCTGCAGCTGGTGTTGTTATTGGTTTAGCCATATCTGGTTTTACAAAAGCTGTAATATCAGTGGTTTTTTTTGTAATATATATTTATTTATTTATAAATAATTTACCCAACCTATTTTAATCTTTTAAATAAAACTCTTTATAATCTTTTACATCAGAACTTGAGCCAATAAATAAATGAAATTTTCCTGGCTCAGATTCCCAAACCTTATTAAAAGAATAAAATTCTAAAAGAGAATTATCTATTTCAAAAGTTACAGTCTTTGTTTCACCAGGCTTAAGCTCAATCATTTCAAATCCTTTCAACTCTTTCATTGGTCTTGCAATACTACCGACTATATCTCTTAAATATAATTGAACAATTTCTTTACCAGCATATTTACCAGTATTTTTCACAGCAATTGATGCATTAATTTTTGAGTCTTTTGTCATTGAATTGGTATCTATCTTAAAGTCAGAATACTCAAATGAGGTATAACTTAGTCCAAAGCCAAAAGAATAAAGAGGGCTGTTTTCAACATCTGCATAGCCAGAATTAGTAACCTGTTCAATTGAAGTACTGGGTCTTCCTGTATTTTTGTAGTTGTAATATATTGGTACTTGACCAACATTTCTAGGAAACGACATAGTTAGTTTTCCCGACGGGTTATAATCTCCGTACAAAACCTGAGCTATTGCATCTCCTGATTTGGAGCCTAAATGCCATGCCTGAACTATTGCAGGAATATTTTTATCCTCCCAAGTTAAATCAAGTGGGCGTCCACTCATCGTTACCAAAACAATATTCTGATTTACTTTTTTAATCTCTTTTAATAGTTCGAGTTGTAGTCCAGGTAAACCAATATTAGTTCTACTTCTACCTTCACCAGATTGATGCCCTTCTTCACCAAGTACCATAATGACAATATCAGATGAAGCAGCAACAGATTTTGCTTTTTCAAAGCCACTTCTATCATTAAAATTTAGCTTTACTCTGTTGTGAAAGTTTGTTTCACCATAGTATAAGTCTACACCTTTTTCATAAACAATTTCATTTCCCTTATATTTTTTCATGCCTTCAATGACAGAGACTGCAGAATTGTAAACTGCTTGAGATCTCCAGTTTCCTAATGGGCTATTTTTATCGTCTGCAAGTTGTCCAATAATTGAAATTTTTTGTCCTTCTTTTTCTAGCGGAAGAATATTATTATCATTCTTCAATAAAACAATTGATTTTTTGGCAACCTCTAGAGCAACTTCCATATTTTTTTCTGAACCAAGCTCTAAACTAGACCTTTTCTCATTACAATACTTATAAGGATCATCAAATAATCCTAGCTCATATTTTACAGTTAAAATCCTTCTCACAGCATCATTAAGAAGTTCCACGTCAACTTTACCTGACTTAACTAGGTCAACTAATTCACTTACATATAGACTTGATTCCATATCCATATCGGACCCGGCAATTACCGCTAGTTCTGCAGCATGCTTGCCATCTCGAGCAAATCCATGAGGTATCATTTGTTCAATTGACCCCCAATCTGAAACAATAAAACCATCAAATCCCCATTTTTCTTTCAAAATATTTCGCTGAATATATCTATGACCAGTAGCAGGAATTTCATCAAGCGTATTAAAAGAATTCATAAATGTTCTGACACCTACATCAACAGCAGCTTTAAATGGGGGCATTATGTTATTGTAAAGTGTGTACTCATTAAAATCAGTGGTATTATAATCCCTTCCAGCTTCAGAGAAACCATAACCAGCAAAATGCTTAGCACAAGCAACTATTGTATTTATATCACTCAAATTCTTCCCCTGAAAACCTTTTACTCTTGCCATGGCAACAAGACTACCTAAGAAAGGATCCTCACCAGCACCCTCCATTACTCGTCCCCACCTGGCATCTCTTGAAATGTCAACCATCGGAGCGAATGTCCAATTTAGACCATCCGCGCTCGCCTCGGTTGCGGCAATTCTTGCAGATTTTTCCATAAGTTCTAAATCCCAACTTGATGATTCAGCAAGAGGGATTGGAAAAATAGTTTTATATCCATGAATTACATCATGGCCAAAAATTAAGGGAATACCTAAACGTGTTTCCTCAACAGCAATTCTTTGTAGGGCTCTTATTTCATCAACTCCAATTACATTTAGCATTGAACCTACTTGACCATTTTTAAGTTCATTATATCTTTTTGTTTGGTAGTCACCCTTTGGCATTGGGCCTGTAGCATCCCAAAAACCATTGTACTGATTCATTTGTCCGGCTTTTTCAGATAATGTCATCTTTGAAAGCAAATTCTCTATAAATTTTTCTTTTTCAGAAAAAACATTAGATGGATTTTGAAATGAAACAACTAAGAAAAGGGCTGATAATATGTATATAAATTTTTTCATAATATTTATTGATAAAGTCTAATGTAATCAACTTCCATCGTTGATTCTGTAAATTGTGGATCTATGTCAAACCAATGACCTCCCATGGCGACATTTAAAATAAAGAATGCACTTTGATCAAAAGGCCAGTTTTCACTATTTTTTGGAGAAGGATTATATGTGTAATATAATATATCATCAACAAAAAATTGAATTCTATTTTCATCCCAATCAATTGAATAAACATGGAATTCTTCACTGAAATCTGAGACTGTGGTATGACCATTTGTCCAGGTGTCTCCATGACTCATTGGTGTGTGAATTGAACCTGCAATTACTGTGGGTTCATGACCCCAATGTTCCATAATATCAATCTCCCCACACTCAGGCCATCCTACTTCATAAAAGTTTGCACCTAACAACCATAAAGCTGGCCATGTACCAATTCCGATTGGCAATTTTGCTCTTATATCTACTCTTCCATATTGAAACTCAAATTTATCTCTTGAAACAATTCGTGCAGATGTATATTCATAACCAGCCATATTTTCCCTTTTTGCTGTAATTTTGAGAACACCATTTTCGACTCTGGAATTTGTTGTACTATTTGTATAATATTGAGATTCTCCGTTACCCCATCCCCATTCTCCATTACCTATTTCATGAGTCCAAATATTTGAATCCAAAGATCCATTATAATTAAACTCTTCTGACCAAGTGGGCAGTGCTTCAGCAGGTTCGATATAGAGATCAAATGTAACAAAAGTACTTATATAATTGCCTGTTGAGGAGTATGCGTATACATAGACGGTGTAGGAATTTATTCCATCGCCATTGTATGTGTAATTTATCTGGCCGGTATCTGATTGTTCTGCCACACCACTCCCAAACCTAAACTCATAGTTAACAGCATTATCAGCATAAGCGCTACAATATATTTCGCCGGTACCATCTCCAAAAGGGTTAGAGGTAGTTTCACCTATTCTAGTTATTTCAAGGGATAAATTTGTAGGAAGTATTGCCTCTCCATTATTTTCCTGACTTTCATTTTCATCATTTTCAGAGCTACAACTAGCAAAAAATAAAAAAGAAATAAAGAACCAAAAAATAACATTTTTTTGAATCATATAGATATTCTTAGTTACTCAGCATTTGTCAATTTTGTGTACCATGCAAGATTGTCAAAACCTACAGTTCTTAAATATAATTCCGACGAGTTTCTATTTGTGATTATATAAGTATGATCTCCCCCAACATAAAAACCTGCAAAACCATTCCCTGAAAATGAAAGTATGAGATTTCCTTCGTCAGACTCGGAAATTGACCATGTAGATGTAAAATTGTCCACAGGATAAAAAGGGTATTCATCATTAACAGGTGTTAAACCTTGATCTCCATAAAATTCATTTTCTAATGGTACAGATTTTCCTAGAATACTTCCCTGAGTTTGATATTCCATTGTGCCATCGCTCGAAAAAACTAACCTGTCATCATACATTGCAGTATCTGCCTTGTCATAAGGTGCCGCACTGTACCACTCAGGTAAGGAATTTTCGCCATCGTGGAAGGAATTAAGGTCATGAACTCCCAAATGACCTGGAGATTCAGCCATAACTCTCCAACTACCAGTTAATAATGCCTGAACTAAATCTGCAGGAGGTTCAAATGTATATAATACTTCAATTGATAAATCCAATACTTGAGTTAATCCACCAGTTCCTAAAGCAGTTACCTGTATATCATACATATTTGTTCCAGTATTAGTAAATCTTGTTGAAAATATTCCACTTGGCTCCATGTAATCAACACCGTTAAATGTGAATTTATAAGTAATTGCGTTTTCAGCCGTAGCCGTAAGAACAACATTTCCACTACCATCACCAAATGGATTATCATTGTCTTGGCCCTGAATATCAGCAATTACGGATAAATTTGAAGGATTGATTAAGTCTCCTAATTCATAGCTATCCGTTTCACAATTGTAAAATAGTAAAAGGGAGAAAAGAAGAATTATGTGATTAATTTTTTTCATAGTTTATAGATTAATTTTTATTAATAACCTGGATTTTGAGTTAATCCTGAAATGTCAACTTCCTGTTGTGGGATAGGAAAAACCTCATGCTTTCCTTCAACAAAACCTGGAATTACAGATGAAGCTTGATTAGTTCTTACAAGGTCAAAAAATCTGTGTCCTTCCATAGCTAGCTCAAATTTTCTTTCTTCCCAAATTGCTTCGGTTAGGTTTGAGCCCGTTAAATTATTTAGCTCAAATTCATCATCATCAAAAGCTCTGATTCTAACCTGATTTAAGTAACCAAGTGCTAAATCATCATTAATTCCACCTCTATTATTAGCCTCAGCAGCCATTAACAGTACATCAGAGTATCTAATGATTCGATAATTTGTTAAATAATTTAATTCAATTTGTCCTCCAGACTCTCCAGCTCTGGGGATATATTTATTGTTAAAGTAACCTGTATGGTTATATCCCTCGCTGTATGTTGCACCTGTTGATGCTGCAAATTCTTCAATATTTAAAATTGTTGCATCTCTTCTTAAATCTTGAGGGTGATATGAGTTATAAAAATCCTCAGTTGGCACATTAAAACTCCAGCCCTGGGCATATTCGGGTCCACTCCAACCTCTTGGACCATTCATAATTATTCCATAATTACCTTCACTACACTGAGGGCAGCCCCAATCATACCAGTTAGAAGTATTGGTATATTGAATCTCAAAAACTGATTCAGGCCCGTTTTCTCCAAATCTTAGAAACTGTGATCCATAATTACCTAGAAGAGAATATACACCTATTACATTGTCAAAAGCAGCAGCAGCTTGGGTGAATTTGTCTTGATATAACAATACCTTACCAAGCAAAGCATAAGCGGTGTATTTATTGACTCTTCCAGATTCAACTTGAGAATTTGGTAAAACTGAAATTGCATTTTGTAAATCCAACTCAATTTGAGCGTATACATCTTCTTTTGGGGATCGCTGTATATTTCCAGAATCTCCAGCCGTTAGTCTAGAATCAGTAAATAAAGGGACATCACCAAAGAACTTAACCAACTCAAAATAATAATATGCTCTCAAGAAATAGACTTCACCATACAATGCCTCTTTATTGTCAAAATCAATATTTGATTTATTTTCTTCCATGTAATTAGCTCTGTTTACTCCCTCATACAACCATTGCCAAATTCTAGTAAGAACATCATTTTCAGGATAATGAGTCATATTATCAATCTGCTGCAATCCTATATAATCCGTTGCACTCTCTCCACCACATAGTGAGATTTCAGAGGCTATTGTACCTATTTGTATGTTAAAGAATAACCACTGAAGCGGATCATAAGTTCCAACCAAAGCTGCTTCATAATCAGATTCTTGTTGTAGATAAACATCTGCAGTTATTTGGTATCCTTCAATAGGATCGTAATCAACGTGTTCTGTACATCTAATAAAAGTTATAGATGTGAGTAGTAAAATTATTATTTTAAAATTTTTCATAATTGTTATTTTTAAAATTTAATATCAATTCCAAGTGACCAAATTCTAGGTTGAGGATATGTACCGTAATCAATACCAGTATTTAAAACACCACCTACAGATATTTCAGGGTCATAACCAGAATAATTAGTAAAAGTGAAAGCGTTTTTTACTTGTAAATAAGTTCTTATTTCATCAAAACCTATCAGACTGTTAAATTCATCAGGAAATGTATAGCCTAATTGAATGTTTTTAATTCTAAAATAGCTTCCATCTTCAATATACCTGTCAGATGCACGATTATTATTGTTTGAATCAATAAAAGTAACGCGTGGTTCATCAAAACTTGTTCCAGGCCCAGTCCATCTAGCCAATATTGAAGAAAACCTATTAGTATAATTCAAATTTCGTTCATATGCTCTATAAATATCATTACCAACAGATGCATAAGTAAATAAACTAAAATCAAAGTTTTTGTAATCTAAATTTAGATTCCAACCCAGTGTAAAATCAGGAAAAGGATCTCCAATTTGAGTTCTGTCAAAATCATTAACTATGCCGTCTGAATTTATATCAACAAATCTTATATCACCAGGGGCAGCCCCATTTTGTGTAGCATGACTATCAATTTCGTCTTGAGATTGGAAAATTCCATCGGTAACATAACCAAAGAAATATCCCGGAGAGTAACCTTCTTCAAATCGAACTATGGGTTTATATGGAATTCCATATCCAGCTCCCCAAATGTACCTTTCACCATTATTAATAGAAACAACTTTGTTTTCAGCTGTTGTAAAATTCAAACTAGATGAAATTTTGAAATCGTTAATTTCAGTATTGAATGAAATAGAAGCATCAATTCCTGAGCTTTCTGTACTACCAATATTGGTAGTTGGGTAAGAAGGTGTACCAAGATATAAGGATAAATTAGGGCTAAACAGCAAATCATCAACAGTCTTTTTAAAATAATCTAAAGAAAGTGAAACACTATTATTAAAAGCTCTTAAATCAATACCCAAATTTACTTGCACTTGATTTTCCCATGAAACATCCTCATTTGGAATAGATCCCAGGGACGAACCAGGAACAATGGATCCATTAAACACATAACTAGGAAAGGTTGATATCAGTGAAAACTGAGGATTAATATTGTCATTTCCTAAAGTACCATAACTAGCACGAAATTTTAAGTAATCCAACGGAATGTTTTCAAAAAAATCTTCTTTTGAAAGAATCCATCCAAAAGATGCTGAGGGAAAGAATCCAAATTTATTGTTACTTCCAAAGGAAGTTGAACCATCAATTCTTCCAGAAAAGGATGCATAATACTTATCATTAAAGTCATATAAAATTCTACCGAAATAAGATAAATTTCTTCCAACATACTGCCATGAAGCTGAAGTCTGCTGAGTCGCATTTCCAGTTGCCGCACTCACATCAGCATATGCCCATGAATTAAATGGAACATCCTCATTTGTTGCAGAAATGTAACTACCTTTATTTTCTCCAATTGAAAAACCAGCTACAGCTTGAAAGTTATGATTTTCATCTATTGTAAAATCATAATTTCCATATAACTCAAAAGTATAGTTGAAGTAATTAGTATAGCTTTCGGAAACTCTATTATGAGTAGATGTTACATTTCCCTCTGAATCAATACTTGTTATTGGGGTTAAGTCAGGATTAGCATTAGTTTGATTATGACCAGCACCATAAAATTGAAATGGCACAAAAGACTTGTTGTATATATCTACATATGTGTAGCCAAGCCTAGATGTAACGAATAATTCATTAATTAATTCATGCTGTAATTCAATTTTTCCTTGAAGTTTATCAACTTTATTTTTGTTATAAGTATTATCAATTTGTGCTAGTGGATTTACAATTTCTTGAGTAATTGTTTCACTTATTCCAAAAGAACCATTTTCATAAGCATTTACAGTTGGATCAAAATTTAATGCATTTGACAACACACTTGTTATACCATTTTCAGGCAAACCCTTACTTTTAATATCAGTATAATTTGTATTAATTATTAATTTAGTTTTGTCCGTTAAATCTGTATCCAAGTTTGTTGTAAAATTAACCCTATTGAAAAAAGATTTATCCCCACCTGCAACAACTCCATCCTGACCAGTATAACCTGTAGAGACATAATATGAGGTTTTATCACTACCACCTGAAGCTGTTAATGAATGCCTAATTATAGGTGCATTTACGATGACTTCATTTTGCCAGTTTGTTCCAACCCCAAATTCCGATGTATCAGGGAAAATAATACCCAAACCTGCATTTGAACTTGCCTCGTTTAAAATCGTAACATACTCGTAAGCATTTAGAACATCAATGGTGTTGACTACATCCTGAGTTCCGAAAGATGAATTAAATGTAAAAGCAGTCTTTGAATTTCTTTTGCCAGAATTTGTAGTAATTACAATTACACCACTACCACCTTTTACCCCATATATTGAGGCTAGTGCTGCATCTTTTAATACATTTATTGTTTTTACATCATTGGGGTTCAAAGAATTTAAATCATCAATTGAAGCTGAAACCCCATCAATAACAACCAATGGGTCATTCCCTGCGTATGATGTTATACCTCTTATCAGTACAGTTGGTTTAGAACCCGGAGATCCACTTGATATAATATTAATTCCTGATGCCTGACCTTGAATTGCGTCTTCAACTCTTACAGGTGAAGAAGACTCAATCACATCGGAATTTACTGTGGAAACAGACCCTGAAATATCACTCAATTTTTGGGTTCCATAACCAATAACAACTACCTCATCAAGAACGCTAAGGTCTTTTTCCATCTTAACAACAATATTATCGTCGATTTCAACCAAAATCTCTTGACTTATATAACCCAGATAAGAGAAAATTAATTTTGATCCAACTTCAACATTGTTTATGGTAAAGTTTCCATCAAAGTCAGTGACAGATCCTTTGTTTAATCCTTCAACAAGAATATTTACACCAGCAAGTGGTTCGCTGCTTTCAGAATCAATTACATTTCCTGAAATATTTTGTGAGTAAACAAAAAATGTGTTAAATAAAAACGCAATTAAGAAATAAAATATTGTTTTTTTCATTTGGTGATTAGTTTGAATTTACGCTTCAAATTTAACCATTTTATACTAATGATTTGCAATAAAAACATCCTAAAATTGAAAATTATTGAAAAAATAAAAAAGCTCCCCAAAAGGAAAGCTTTCATTGGTATAAACCTACTTGTATTATACAAGTCAACACTTTTCAAATATACTTATTTTTTTTTAGTATTTGCTCTGCTGATGATATAATCTCATCATCTACAGAGTTTGGATACAAAGCTAAAATTTGATTTAAATTATTTGTATATAGCTTTTCATTGTTACCCAATCTTTTAGCAATTAACTTTAGATAGCTTGAAAATATCGATAAAATCTTAACAATAAAATTGGGTAATATTATATAAGGCTTTCTTTTATATCCTGATTTTTTGAGAAGATTTGCTAAGTATACTAAGTCAACTGTTTTTTCAGAAATCAAAAAGCGTTTTCCATTTGCTTTTGCTGATTCCATAGCTAATATATGTGCTTCTGCAACATCATTTACTCCGATTATACTGATTCTTACTTTAGGAATAAAGATTAATTTTAAGATTTTTTTTACAGTTAATTTGTTTGTTATACTTATTACATCACTTAAAGACGGACCAAGAACCAAAACAGGGTTAATAGCACAGGCATGGATTTTATTTTTAGATTCTTTTACAATATTCCACATTTCTTGTTCAGACATAGTCTTACTAATTTCGTATGGCAGTAAATCCTTTTTTCCTAAATCAGTCCAATCATTATCATTATATTCATTTTTAGAATTTCCATAAATTGCTGCATATGAGGATGTTAAAACAAATTTCCTAACATTATTTTTCAAAGCTGAGTTTAGACACCTTCTTAAACCCTCTACTGCTGGCTTAACTACCAATTCACTTTTAACTTTTCCAGGTATAACTGGAGATGCAGTGTGAATTACATAATCACAATTTTTTGTAGCATTATCCCAACCATCGTCTTTCAATAGGTCAAGAATACAAAAATCAATATTTTTAGTAGTTATATTTA
>MDTE01031411.1_pt1 | contig 12134 bp, 7 predicted proteins | sample 811231 | NCBI WGS metagenome assembly MDTE01 (sample SAMN05326651, study PRJNA326480) | marine metagenome | isolation source: seawater | place: Indian Ocean: Red Sea | collected 2010
CGGGCATTTTCCCATGCACCGGTCCCGGGCCGGTCTTTTTGGGCGCCAGCCGGAACCATATAGGGCGGAGAAGCAATCAACTGGCCACGAGAATTGGCAAATCCCTGATCAACATGTCCTTGGCTCGCCCGAATTTTATTGTTGGGATCGGGTACGGTCCGGTCGACAAGCTCGACCCCGGATCCCCAAGCTTGCGGATAAGTGATCCAATGATTCCGATTTTGAGGAATTGGTCTGAAAATGTTGGGGTTGGCCCTCCTTGGACGGGAAAAGTTCTGCAAGCTGACGGCGTGAAGGCCAAAGTCCCCGTACAGGTAATTGAATCCGGCCGCCGTTCCATTCCATCGGCGGGCTGGTATAGTCGGGAGATCAAGGTCGGCACTGGGAAATCCGCCCGCATTAAACCCGGCTTTGGCAATGGCAGCCTGTATCGGACCCCGAAGACCCAAGACCGTGTCCCTCGTTTCCTTCGGCCATTGCTGCTTGGGCAACCAAGCTAAACTTATGTTGCCGGATGGAAAGGTCATCCGGGAAAGCCTGCGGTTGACAAAATCCGAAAAAGAGAGGAATGGTCCGCGCAACTTCACTTCCTCAACCAATTTCTGAGCCAAAACTTGGATCTGCTCATCCGTAAGGGCAGGATGCCCGCTCAACGGATCATCCTGATTGGCTCCTTGTTGAAGAGTGAAGGTTCGCGGGAACGGTGTTTCGTTATCTCCGGGTTTCTTGAGCGATGCAAGCTGACTCACCCATGCTTCCACGGATGTCGAGTTAAGATTAAATGCCCCGTCAACCAACAGATTACCCGCATTCGTCTGATGTTTGGGGTCGGAGGAAGAGCTCTCAACGGTCTTCGATTTGTAGGGAACATAGCGCGGATTACTCGACTCTACCCCTTCCGTTCCCGTCTGATCGTCCCCTGACAGAAAATACCCATCGAAGAGCGCTTGATTCAGGTAGTAGTTCTGATCGAGAACCACGTTTTGGTGATTATATTCGCTGTTAGTGCTCCGTACCGTGCCCAGTTCATAATTCCAATTCCTAATGTCCCAAGGAAAAAGCCTAACCGTGACATCGCCGAATGGGGTAGGCACGACAAAGGTGAAGCGACTGTCCTGGCCTGCCGGATTCATGTCGGCATGGGGCTGGAAGTCGATCCTTCTGACTCGCCCCCAAGTCTTGTACCTTCCCACCTGTGTGCTGGCATAGGAATTCCCGACCTGATAAGCACTTCCTTGCAAGTAATAGTTAAGATTTGCGTGACGGAACTGCATGAGGGAAAGAACAGGCTCCCGTGGAACACCAAACAAGACCATTCGGGAAGAGTTACTGGTCGATTGGATCAAATTATTAACATCAATGCCCTCGTAATTGACGTTGTCATGGAAAAAGCCCACGGCATTTTGGTTCACCGGATCGATCCTTGGCATAATCGGTGCAGAGGTTGCGTTTCTAAGGCTTGGCGAGCGTGGAATGAAGTGGACTCCCTCTTCGAAAGGTGCCTCATCACCTGGGACATGAAAGAATCTCGCATTTCCGTTCATCCACCCGGTCATATTTTGATAGGTGCAACCGTTAAAGGTCTCCAAAACCCAATTGTCTCCCGATCCTGCTTGGTAGCTGTCCATCAGGCAACGCGGATTGTATTGCTGAAAAACCATCTTATCAGAATTACCCGGCAACTGCCAACGGATACGGAATCCATTGCCCTCCATCCGATTTTGGGCAAGAACGCTAGCTTGCCTAGTGTCTATATCAAGGTAAGACGCACGACTGAAGTCACGGGTCGAGGAACCAATTTGCAAAGCAAACTGCTTGTTAATGCGCCTTATAGGCCATTCGTTTCCACCACTCGGATGCATTTTGCTCCGAACCTCGTACATGGTGATTCCCCTGGTCGTGGAACTTCCGCTTCTGGTAGGAAGAAGGTTTCCATCGCCATCGTAATTTTCCATCTCACCACGATTCACGCCTTTGATTTTTTCAATCCTGTGTCTGAGGGATATCGGTTCGTTCGGATCGGATTGGTAATCAGTAACGTACCCAGCATAATTCAGGGGGCCCTCATTCCCCTTGTCCAAAATCAACTCCTTGACGGGTTGGTTCCAAGGTGCGGGAGATGGCATTGAGGTCAAAACGTAATGGGCTTTCTCACCAGGTTCAAGTTGCAACCTTTTGATTCTCAAGCGCAGAGGAATTCCCTGAGAGTTATTGCTCGGCGGGATGAAAATTCGGTATTTTGGGATCTGGCCTGCACCGAAGGAGTGTGGGTGGGCAAAGGCGAAATTCGTTCTGAAATTATAGAATGTCAGTCCGGTATCTGGATGTCTCATTACCCTCCCGACGTTAAAGCGTTGATTCCAAAAATGCTGACGGTTGTATCCCCAGCGATGACGATGCACTGATGCGCCTCCTCCTCCTCCTCCTCCTCCCGGTGGTCTGTAGACGGGAATCTGGGGGACGTGGTGCTGAGGTTCGCCGGGGTCCCGGCGTCCATTTCCGTTGAGGTCAAGAAAGGGTCCTCCGCCTCCACCCCAAGGGGGAGGATCGATCCATGGCTGACGGTCCGCCAACAATTTGCTTTCATCAATATCGAAATCAATATCGAAAGCTGAGGTGGGAAGACTAGTCCCCGATGGAGTGACGTAAACCGATTTCGGGCCGTGTGTATGGTGACGCCACCATTGGCGAAATATGTCCCAATCCTTGGTGTTATAAGCTTGAACCTCAGCCTGGATCGGAATCTCCACGATCAGATCATTTTCCATGGACAACCTAACGTCGTATGGGTTCCAAAGAGCAACGGAAGGATAAACGGCCAAGCCAAGCTTTCCACTTTTAAAATAAGGCTCTTGGGCATACTTGACCTCGAGAAGAACGGGTGAAAAGGAATGAACCGAGGGTTCGGGTCGAAATTTCATCTCGGAAAAGTAATTGTATTGCTTGGAAATATCTGTCTGATTTTGGTTTCTGATCTTTCCGTTCGGTCTACTATCGAAAATCACAGTGTTATCCCCAATAGTGCGAGGGAATTTGTCTACAGATGCATTGACACCATTTAGGCTGTCACCCAATGAAAGCGTGCCCGAAGAAACGGATTTGTAGGAATTGTAATAACTCCTCAACACCGACCATTTGGGTCCCGCCGCAAGCACTCCTTCATCGAAAATAAAGTCCGTTCCTTCGCGATCGAGCCACTCGTTTGCCTTGGGCCCGTTACGGTTGTTGTTAAGGTTGGGCGCGAAATTCTTCATGTAATGGACTCGTTCCTGAAAAATCCATCCTCCGAAACCATTGGCATCGAATTCGGAGTCCGACATGGCAAACGCAGCGCTTAAGTCGCGCTTCAACCCTCCGGCTCGAACGTCGGCAAGTACGCCATAGGAATCAGCGGTCAAAGAGTGATAGTTGGCAGCCATCTTGTCTGAGCGCTCAATTCTTTCAACTTCGGAAGAAATCGCTTGGGCATCCAGGGCTGCGTAGGAACGGGTGTCGAGAATCGCGGATTTGTCCCGGACCGAGCCATCGAAGGGTAAATCGAAGCCCGGTTCATCGTCCGCGGGCGCCAAATCCATATTTGGTTCCTCCGCCAGAATCGAATTTTCGTCCGAACGGGTTAGATTGACTTTTGTCTTCACTCCCTCGTCTCCAACCCAGTAAGCATAGACACCTGACTTTTCCTCTTTTTCGGAAAGGAGAAATGCGGTTTTTCTTACTTTGATAGGTTCGCCGGCCAGATGATTTTTCCAATCCTGCGGATTGTTTTCGTCATAGGTATCAAGCAACAAGGGCCTTTTGAGAATCCATACGGTCTCATTGCTATCCGGATCGATCGCGTTTTCGGGATCGGGCAAACCGATGAGCGGATGAGCATACGAACGCTCTCGCAGAGGTTTGGACTCGCCAATCAGGTTGTCCGTCTTGACAACGTTTTCGTAATCCTCCCAGGCATTATCTTTCAAGCCGTACGGCTGGGACCGGTCAGCGACAAAAATCCCATCCGGAACACCAAACATGTTCTTCATGGTTTGAAAAATTCCTCCGGAGGAAAAGATCCCGAGCTTTTTCTGATATCCTTCGTTCCCGCTGACCAACCAAGCAACCTCGACATCGGGATGCGGATCGTAATCGGTGTCGTACATGGTCTCCCGATTACCAACGTTACCAGTCTCTAGATTTTTCGGGTTTGGACTAATTCCGGGGGTCGATCCATCATTACTTGCCCGGTGTTTCCAGACGCCCGTCCAATACCTCTGTCCGAATGGCAGCTTGTCAATTTGCCCGTTTTCGTTCAGGTCGATCCCTTCCGTGGGGATCCCGTTCGGGTCATAGCGCGTATCGGTAAACTGAGCTGTCTTTTCTATCCTTTCGTCCAACAAATCCGCCGTTCCGGAAATCCTCGTATCCGGCCCGAGGTGTTTTTGCAATTCACCAAGGGCGACCATCATACCCATCCGGGCATTGGCTTGGGAAAGCACCCTTTGTTTTCGAAGTTCAGCCAGACTGAGATCCGTCCCCACCAAACTCACCAAGGAAATTACCAAGAGAAAGACCAAGCTCATCAAGGCAAGGGCCAACACGAGGGCAAATCCTCTTTTTTTGCTTTTAGAGAAGGTTTTGGGTACTGAAGGCATATTCTTCGAGCTTACTTAACAAGGAAGCCCCAAAGGATTAAATGCGCAACCTAAAAAGGGCGGAGCTAGCGTTGCGGAATGGCCTTGATATCTTCTTCCGACGGCCAAAACTTTTCCACTTCATCGATCGTGGGAATCTCACGGGGTCGCACGATACGGAAACCAACGAAGATGGCATCGGTGTGATACCACACGCTCTTGGGAATTTGCGGGTCTTGCTTCTTCCAAGCCTCCTCGGATCCCATTCGGGCCGCGCTCCGGTGACTCGATGCTCCATCGTCCCATGATCCGCCCTTGACGGCACGGGGGTACAAGGTATTGGGCGCAACAAGAGGATTAACCCTGACCTTCTTGGAAATTTCCTTGGCTGGGGGCGCATATTGATCGAGCACCCATTCCCAAACGTTTCCATGCATATCGTAGAGACCAAAGGGATTGGGCGACTTCTGCCCGATCTTCTGGTATTGGAACCGACTGTTACGGACATGCCAGGAATAATTGGACAGTTCCTTGGAATCATTACCAAAACTGTAGGCAGTTTCCGTACCTGCCTTGCATGCGTATTCCCACTCCGCTTCCGTCGGCAATCGGTAAAACTTACCCGTACGGGCACTTAGCCACATGCAGTACATTTTTGCAGAAAGCTGGGTCATGCAAATCGCCGGATAACCGCTTTTGCCCATGCCAAAGGACATGTCCACGTAGGGAGAAGTTGGCTTGGTCACCGCATCGGCAAGATCGTCGCCCTCACTCTTTTCAATTTTGTTGTACTCACGATTGTCCTTATCGAGGTTGAGCATCCATAACTCGTACTCGTCCCAGGTTACCTCATGCTTACCCATCCAAAAGTCGGAAACCTTGACGGGGTGGGCCGGAAATTCGTTTTTTCCACGGTTTGCATCGTCAAGAGAACTTCCCATCGTGAATTCCCCCCCCTTGATCGGCAGCATCTCGAAATTCACCTTCGAGGTTTTGATCTCCTCACGGTATCCCGTGAATTCATCCTGATCCTTTCCTGCGCTAAAGCCAAGCTCCCGGTAAAGATCCTTAGGCAACATGCCCAGGACCGTGAAATTTTTCTTCTTTGGGCTCAAAATGGCCGATTCGGGCCAATCCGCTCCCTCCTCAATCCAGCGCCTAAGCATGAAAAGGTCGGTGGCGGACAAGGGATCGTTTCCTTCGGGAGGCATAAACATTTCATCATCCGGCGGCAGTGTGCACAAAACCCAGAGATCACTGTCTAGTGGTTCTCCCGGGACAATGACGGTTTCCGAGGCAAAGGCATGCTCGAACGAATCAAGCCTGAGCTTTCCCTTCACTTTTTTTTCATAGTGACAGGCTACGCAATTGAGCTCGAGGATTGGTTGCACGTGTTCGACAAAATCCACTTGCTTGGGAAGCCTTTTCAAGGAAACAAGCTTTTCCCCGTCAGGCCAATTTGCTCCTTCCTTGATCCAATCGCTCAAAATTTTCTTCTCGAATTTCGTCAATGGGTAATCTTTTTCCTCGTTCTTTATCGGAGGCATGATCAAATCGTCATCCGCCGGCAAGGTCGTGGTCCAATACAAGGAGCTATCCTCGGGCTTGCCTGGCACGATTACCTCGTCACCGGCAAAGGCGGAAGCCTTGTCATCGAGTCTAATCTTTCCCTTGGCGTTGTCCTCGCGGTGACAACTGACGCAATTGTGTTCAAGAATTGGCTTAACGTCCCGAACGAAATCTATTTCGCAGAAGGCAGTGTGAGAACTCGTAAAAAAAAGCGCGGAAAGGCAAAGATTAATTTTGGGATACTTCATAGACTCGTGTTATTAGTAACTATCGAAAGCGAGACAATATCTCAAAAATATAACCTCGAGAAAAGAATATTTCCAATGATCCGCCACTTATTATCATGAGATACGTGCATTTATTATTGTTTTTCTTGGTTTTCAGTGAATGCATCGGCTATCAGGTTTTCGAAAAGGATTGCATGGGCGCGAGGTTCGTCGTGCTTATCGACGAGGACGACAGGGAGAAATCCGAAAAGGGTGCGATCGCGGCCTTCAAGGAGGGGGAGAGGCTCAATATGGTGCTAAGTGATTATGAGAGCGCAAGTGAGCTTGTTCGTTTTTCGGAAAGTTCCCAATCGGGCCGAAAGTTCACGCTTTCCGACGATCTCTTTAAAGTCTTAAATCATGGGCAAGAGTTGTCGCATGAAACGGACGGTTGTTTCGACGTTACGATCGGTCCTCTTTCCAGGCTTTGGCGCATTGCCCGTTTTCGAAAAAAAATGCCGCCTGAAGAAAAACTGGCCGCTGCGCTAGACAGAGTTGGCTATCAATCCATGCGCCTTTCCGCAAAGGATCGTACGGGCATTTTGACGACTCCGGGCATGGTGCTTGATCTCGGCGGAATTGCCAAGGGATACGCAGCTGACAGGATGATGGAAACACTTAGGGAGAAAGGTTTGAGCAGGTGTCTGATCGATGCCGGGGGAGATTTGGTAATAGGAGACCCCCCTCGGAATTCAAAGGGCTGGCGAGTCGAAATAGGTGGACGAAAGCACTCGTCCTTGCCCATCCTTCACTTGTCCAACCTGGCGGTTGCCACGTCCGGAGATCTCGAACAGTTCGTAACCCTGAACGGGAAACGATACTCCCACTTGATCGACCCGGGAACCGGACTTGGCCTAACGGCTCAATGTCAGGTCACGGTTGTCGCCCCGACCGGGCTACAGGCAGATTCGCTCGCATCCGCTTGTTTGGTAATGGGATTGGAGAAATCCAAGAAGCTACTGGAAAGCAAAGGCGGGATCAAAGCGTATTACCTAAGCAAAAACGATACTGGCACAACGCTTTCTCTGCTCGGGCGGAAAGAAAGAGAATGATTTTCTCTTGTCATCAACCTGACATTCGTACATTTTGACTCTTTACCCTCAATTTACCATGTCAAGAATTTGCGCAATAACAGGAAAAAGGCCCCGTGTAGGCGGTCGCATCATACGTAAGGGAGTCAGTAAGAAATCCGGCGGCATTGGCTTGCAGCTCGTCAAGGTCAACAAGAGAAAATTCCGGCCCAACCTGCAACGCATCCGGGTTAAGCTTCCCAGTGGCCAAGTAAAGAGGTTGTGGGTTTGCGCCAAGGCGATCAAAGCGGGCAAGATCCAAAAAGCCTAAGGCGCCAAGCTCCCACCCTTGCGGTTTTCGCATTAGGAAGTCCTCGTAATGGGTGAGGATATACGCTTCATGCACCGTTACAACGGATGCATGGAAACCGAGTTGGTTTTGGGAGACCGCTGGCTAAAGTTCATTTACTCATCCCCCCTCGGACGCTTGCCACTTTGGTTGGCAATCAAGAGAGCATGGTTTTCCAAATGGTACGGGCGGAAAATGAGTCACCCGAATAGCAAATCGAGGATACCCGCCTTCATTCGTGAATTTGGGGTCGACGAGAATGAGTTTGCGGAACCGGCAACGACTCATGCTTGCTTCAACGATTTTTTTATTCGAAGGCTAAAGAAAGAATCCCGACCGATATGCGAAGGCTCCGAGAAAATCGCGTTTCCGGCCGACGGCAGGCACTTGGGGTTTCGGAACGTTTCGGAGGTTTCCTCCATTTTCGTCAAAGGTCAACGATTTGATCTTCCCTCGCTCTTTGAATCCGGGGAACTGGCCAAGCCATACGAAAAAGGCACTTTGGTCATCAGCAGGCTTTGCCCGGTTGATTACCACCGGTTTCATTTTCCAGTCAACGGCTTTGCAACGCAGCCCACTTTGATCAATGGTTCGCTCTACTCCGTTAATCCGATAGCCCTCCGAAAAAACATCTCAATCTTTTGGCAAAACAAGCGCTACCTCAATTTCTTGGAGAGTCCGCGTTTCGGACGGGTCGCTCAATTTCTCGTTGGTGCAACCTGCGTTGGCTCGGTTACCATTACTGCAAAGCTACCCGGTGAGATAAACAAGGGTGAAGAGTTCGGATATTTTTCCTTCGGGGGCTCTACCGTGTTAACCTTGTTCGAGGAAAATACGGTTGTCTTGAGCAAAGACCTTTTGGAATGTTCTTCCCAAAGCATTGAGCTATATGCGCGTATGGGGGACGTGATGGGCACGGCAGACCAAGGGTAATCTCTCTACTTGCGCAAAACTGAAGATGCAACTAAGTGTAGGATAATCAACAACGCCCCGATGCAAAATTTGATGACTGCAAAATCCCAAAAACATGGGTTTACGCTCCTCGAGCTGCTTGTCGCAGTTTCGGTAACCGCGTTACTTGCGGTCATGCTCTTGAACATTACCTCGCAAGTCGTAACGAGCCAGACCGAAGCGTCCGGTGACCTGGAGACCAACCAAGCCGCTCAGTTCATTCTGGACCGCGTGCAGGAAGACTTGCAATGCGCCCTTTACCGTAACGACGGAAACGTCTGGCTGGCGGCTACCATTTTGAACGATGCCGAAAACAGCGGGGTCTGGGTAAAGGGTGACCGATCGAAACCAAGCACGACCTCAATACGGTTAACCGCGGATGATTGGGATGACGGTCCGGAAGACCCTATTGCCGAAGCAAACAACCAATGGCCGTTGATCGACTCAAGATTCGGGGTAGGGGGTACTTGGCTACGTTTTTTTTCACAATCTCCGGAACTGGATCCCGATGCAAAGAGCACCGGCGGGGTTCGAGCAATCGGATATCAAATCATTCGCTACGGACTGACCGGTTCGAAAACCTCGACACCAAGATATCAACTCTTCAGGTCGGACGTCGCCACAAGGGAAACTTTCGAGGCCGGATACGATCTGCATCCCGTTAATGGAGGTTATCGTTCCAATGCCAAGGGCGGCATTCGGGCACCTCAAAATATCCTCAATCCCATTTTCAATGACGTGAGTGGCCCGTCCACTGATTTTTCTCTTGCCGCCAATGTCATAGACTTTGGCATTCGAGCCTATCTGATCGACAAGAACAACGAAGGCACGGGATTCCTCCGGCAAATTTTCCCTGACGTCAACGCCAGCTCTTCGGGAAGCGCATCCCGTCAGGAATTGCTGTCAACCAGTAACCCTACCTACAGAACCGATGCAAACGAAGAACTTTATGCGTTCCCTGAAGTTGTCGACGTAATGGTGAGAATCCTCACGACGGAAGGAGCTTCCGCGATCTCGGCATATGAAGAAGGTCTTGTTTCGGCGCCCGACGGATTTTCCCAAGATGAATATTGGTGGGATATTGCCGAGCGTAATTCCGAAGTATACGTTCGCAGGATACGGGTCCTGCCATCAGGTATCTAGCCCGGAACGGTCTGGGTTTAGACAAAACCCTTTTGCTTCCGATATTTCAGAGGGGTAATTCCCATTTGCTTCCGGAAATGTTGAGTAAAGGAGCTTTGATCGTAAAACCCATTGTCCTTGGCAATGTCGGAAAGCTTATTACCGGTCGTCAGCAAATCGTCACAGGCCGCCTCGATTCTAGTTCTCGTAATGAATTGCATCGGAGCCACACCAAAAAGTTCGACAAAACCACGATGAAGCTTTCTGTGATTGAGTCCGGAAACCTTGACTAGGTCGGCGATGGCAAGCTCGGTTCTGAAATTCTTGCGAATGTAGCTGACCGCCCGACCTATCTCATCATCTCGTTCCCATTTCAACTCGCCGTCCCCGTAAGGTCGGACCGTACCAATGATCCCCGCAACATCACCATTACGATCAATCAACGGGTATTTGTTCGTCAGATACCAATCGGGAAGCCCTTGGTTATTAAAAACCAATTCCAAAATATTGAGCATTGGTTTGTTACTCTCTATGACCATGCGATCATCCCTGCGGAAATGTTCGGCTAATCGAGGAGGAAACAAGTCGAAATCGGTTTTGCCAAACAATTCATCTTCACTCGACAGACCCAGTCTGGGCAGGAATCCATCGTTGACCGTAATCAATCTATGATTTGCGTCCTTAACGAAAAAGGACACGCCTGGTATGTTTTCGAAAAGAATCTTCATTTGTACGGAATCACAATTCGTGGACTCAAACCAATCACCCAAAAGGTTGGGCTTGGGAATAGACTTTTTAATCTTCATTTTTTATGCTTTTACTGACAAATGGCATATATTTCAATAACTTTTCCAATAAATTTAGCTTATGCAAAACCCATGTACTGAAGAAAGTCCGATTTTTTGAATATAAAACGAAATGACCTATGAGCTATGGCTTTGATATCATGGTATTTGCGTATCAAAACAAAGAATGCCCGCTTTTAAGGGCACTTCCTTTTTCAAGTATCGCAGGAAGGTGGAGTGCCTGTCATGAAAACATTTGATTTTATGCAATTTTTACAATGTCCTGCCATGACATTATTTACCGCACACTCAAATTGTTCACTTTTGCAAGTCATGAGCGCACGCACCGCACAGAAGCAGCCGGCTTTGAACTCAGAACTTATTCCAAATTAAGTTTTTTGAGCTTGGGTCTGATCACGAAGGTACAATATCCCTGATTGGGATTTTTCTTATAGTAATCCTGATGGTAGTCCTCTGCAGGATAGAAAACCGGAGCCTCGACAATTTCGGTTACAACCGGATCAATATATTTTTCCGTCAGCTTTTTCTTCCAAGCGAGGGCGCTTTCCTTCTGCTCCTCACTTAAATACATAATCGTGGATCTATATTGCGTGCCAACGTCAGCACCTTGCCTATTCAAGGTGGTTGGATCATGACACTCCCCAAAAATCGAGAGGATTTTTTGAAAGCTGATCACGCTTGGGTCATAGACAATCCTAATCACCTCGGCGTGTCCGGAATTGCCCGTGCAAATTTCCTTATAGGTCGGATTTTTCGAAGCACCTCCCGCGTATCCGGAAACTACGTCCTTCACGCCATCGATCATTTCAAAAACAGCTTCCGTACACCAAAAGCAGCCGCCGCCAAGAATGGCAACTTCTTCCTTTTTCGGCACTTCCTTCGTTGGCTTATTTGTCTCTTTATTCATAATTTGCGGATCTGGCTTAAGATCGTAGGCTTTAACCGATGATTGCTCATCATTACTTTTGCACGAGCCTAGCGCAATCAAACTAAGCAAGCACATTCCTGTCACTATATCTTTCATTATCCGTACTCCTTTCCGGTAATCCATTCATGTCCGCAGGTTAATAATAATTTGTCAGCCGCCAAAGGCCCCCATGTCCCAGCCGAATAGCTTTCCAAGCCACTTCTTCCTTGATTTGCCCAATACTCCAGAACCGGACTCAACAATTCCCAGGAAGTTTCGGCTTCGTCTCCTCTGATGAAGAGCGTGCCATCTCCATTGAGCGCATCAAGTATCAATCGTTCATAGGCCTCGGGCGTGTTCGATCCAAAGGTAGTTTCGTACCCAAATGCAAGCTTGATGGGTTGTAGTTTCGTTTCTAACCCCGGGGTCTTGGAATTGAGGTACAGGGTAATTCCTTCGTTGGGCTGTATCCTGATCACCAACAAATTAGGGGCTACGTTAAAGCGTTTGCCTTCCCCGAAAAGAATAGCTGGGGGTCTAC
>MDTE01091412.1_pt1 | contig 12133 bp, 11 predicted proteins | sample 811231 | NCBI WGS metagenome assembly MDTE01 (sample SAMN05326651, study PRJNA326480) | marine metagenome | isolation source: seawater | place: Indian Ocean: Red Sea | collected 2010
GAAAGATTTCTTAATCCAGATAGAATTTCAATGCCTGATTTTGATATAGATTTTTGTGAGGAAAAAAGAGATTTAGTTTTTAAATACCTAACTACAAAATATAAAGACAGTGTAGCTCATATCATTACTTTTGGTAAGCTTAAGGCAAGAATGGTAATTAGAGATGTTGGTAGAGTACTAGGTTTGCCTTATGGTTTTATAGATAGTATTTGTAAAATGATTCCATTTGATCCATCTAGACCTATGTCTTTACAAGAGTGCATTAATGTTGAGCCAAGATTACAAAAGTTAATAAAAGATGATAAAAGGGTAGACCGTTTAGTAAATTTATCCCTAAAATTAGAAGGTTTAAATCGTAATGTTGCTACTCACGCTGCAGGAGTTGTTATTGCGGATAAAAAATTAACAGAAAGTGTTCCTTTATACAAAGACAATTCATCAGATCTACTTTTACCTTCAACTCAGTTTGATATGTACTCAGCAGAAAATGCAGGGCTTATAAAATTTGATTTTTTAGGATTGAAGACACTTACAGTTATAGATAAAGCTCAAAAATTAATAAATAAAATTAAACCAGAATTTGAAATTGAAAAAATAAATTACGAGGATCCAAAAGTTTACGAACTCCTATCAAGTGGTAAAACTGTTGGTTTATTTCAACTTGAGAGCTCAGGAATGAAAGAAGCACTTATAAATATGAAGCCTAATAGACTGGAGGATATCATCGCCTTAGTTGCGTTGTATAGACCAGGACCTATGAGCAACATCCCAATATACAATGAGTGCAAACATGGAAAAAGAGAACCTGATTATCTTCACCCTAAACTAGAGCAAATTTTAAAACCAACATATGGTGTTATAATTTATCAGGAACAAGTAATGCAAATTGCCCAAACTCTATCAGGATTTACAGCTGGTGAAGCCGACATTTTAAGAAGAGCAATGGGAAAGAAAAAAAGAGCTGAATTAGAAAAACAAAAAGTAAGATTTGTAGAGGGAGCATTTAAAAATGGAATTAGCAAGGATATTGCTGCTGGTATATTTTTAAAGATTGAACCGTTTGCTGAATATGGATTTAACAAAAGTCATGCAGCCGCTTATGCGGTTATAGCATATCAAACTGCATTTTTAAAAACTTATTATCCTCATGAATTTTTTGTAGCATCTATGTCAATGGAATTATCTAATCAAAAAAAATTAAGCGAATTTTATGAAGAATTAAAAAGACTTAATATTGAAATAATTAGACCTAATATCAATAGTTGTCAGGCCGACTTTTCATCAGATGGAAAAAATTTTTATTACGCTTTGGGTGCTATTAAAAATGTAGGATTTGAAGCAATTTCTAATGTTATTAAAGAAAGATTAATTAATGGAGAATTTAAAAATTTTAGTGATTTTGTTAACAGAGTTAATCATAAAGATATTAATAAATTACAAATGGAAGGATTGGTCCAAGCTGGTGCCTTTGATGTATTAAATAAAAATAGAAAATCACTACTCGAGTCTATTCCAAATATAATTTTAAAATCTAAAAATATACATGAGAATAAATCAGCTAACCAGATAGATTTATTTGTAGATCATGAAAAAGAAGACTTTCATTTATTAAGTAATACTAAAGATTGGGAAACAGATATAAAACTTACAAAAGAATTTGAAACCCTTGGTTTCTATATATCAGATCACCCAATCAATCAATTTAAAAATATTTTTAAACAATTTAATATTATTAATTTTGATGACTTTGAAAATAGCAAAGATATTCTAAGTTCTAACATTGCTTGTACTGTTTTAAAAGTACAAGAAAAAAAAACACAAAAAGGTAATTCATATGGAATTATTAAATTTTCAGACTTAACAAGTGTTTTTGAGTTGTTTATTTTTTCAGATATTTTTGAAATTAATAGAGATTTAATTAAAGTAGGCAATTCTTTAATGTTAACATTAATGAAAAGTTTTACAGATGCTGCTAAATCTCAAAAAAGAATTAATGTAAAAAAAATTATTTCCCTAAATGAAATTGCTAATAAACAAATAAGTAATATTACTTTTGAATTTAATGATATTAAAGAAATTGAAAAATTAAAAGGATTAGGAAACACATCTGGTGAAACTGAAGTAAAAATCGTAATTAATAAATCTCATGAAATTGTAAAATTACATCTAAAAAATAAGAGAAAAATTGACAATAATCTTCTCAATTCTCTAAATTTATTAGAAAATGTTGCTAAAGAGTAAAAAAATGCTTGTTTTTTTGATATAACTCAGTATCAATCTCTCAAATTAACACGCACACAATTACTGGTTTTAAACCTCCGGTCCCTTAGGGGCAATAATTGTGGTGGCATAACCGGGAATAAAAAATGAAAATACCGAAACTAACAATAGAACAACTTTTAGAGGCTGGAGTACATCTTGGCCATAAAACTCTTAGATGGAACCCAAAAATGAAAAAATATATTTTTGGAAAGAGGGACTCTATTCACATAATTGACTTAACTCAAACACTAGAGTTGACTAATACAGCTTTAGAAAAAGTTCATACTACAATATCCACTGGTGGAAAAATTTTATTTATTTCTACAAAAAAGCAGGCGTCAGAGGCTGTAGCTCAATTAGCAAAAGACACTGATCAGTATTTTGTTAATTATAGATGGTTAGGGGGCATGCTTACTAATTGGGGGACCATTTCTAATTCAATAAAAAAACTAAATAAGATTAATGCTGATTTATCATCAGAAAATCGTGGATTTACAAAAAAAGAATTACTGAAAATGAGTGGTCAAAGAGATAAATTACAAAGGTCACTTGGCGGCATAATAGATATGAAAAAAATACCAGATCTTGTATTCATAATAGATACTAATTATGAATCATTAGCTATCAAAGAGTCAATTAAATTGGGAATTCCAATAATTGCAATATTAGACACAAATTCTGATCCAGAGGGTATTGATTTTCCTATACCAGGAAACGATGATGCAAGAAGATCAATTGATCTATACTGTAATTTAATGAAAGATACAATTAAAGATGCAAAACAAAATATTAAACCTTCACCCGAAGAAAATAATTTAATTGAAAAAAATAAACTCAATCCAGTAAATAAAAAAACTGTGGATTTAAAGAAATTAAATTAGATTAAATTAATTGCCATTAATTAATGAGCGAAATAGAAAAAATAAAGAAATTGAGACAATCTACAGGAGCTGGATTTAAAGATTGCAATTCAGCACTAAAAGAATCGAATGGTGATTTAGATAAGGCGGCAGAAATTTTACGTGTTAAAGGTATCGCAAAAGCTTCAAAGAAAATGTCGAGAGAAGCAAAAGAAGGAGTTATCGCTATAAGTAGTAATGGAATAAAAACTTCTTTGATTGAAGTTAATTGTGAAACTGATTTTGTTGCAAAAAATAACGATTTTGTAGATTTTGTTAAAGAACTGAGTGAGTTAAATAACTTATGTTCATCTAGTCGTGAAAAATTAAATCAATCAATAATGCAGAATGGCATAACAGTAGAAGAAAACTTAGTAAATTTAATTGCAAAAATCGGTGAAAAAATTACTATTGGAATTTTAAAAACCATTGAGAACCAAAATTCACAAAATTTTACATACCAACATTCGGTTATCAAAGATAATGTTTCAAAATTAGGCGTAATAGTATCATTAGAAACTAATCAAAAAAATGACGAAATTAATGTTTTTGGTAAACAGTTATCAATGCATATAGCTGCATCTAATCCTCTTGCTTTGAATTCAGATGATATAGAGAAGGGGGTTTTAGATAAAGAAGAAAAATTAATTTCAGAAGAATTAAAAAATTCAGGAAAACCAGATGAAATTATAAAAAAAATTAGTTTAGGTAAATTAAAAAAATTTAAGGAAGAAAATAGTTTAATGACCCAAAATTGGGTAATGGAACCAAAGAAAAAAGTAAGTGAAATTCTAAATGAAATGAATATTAAAGACCTAAGAGTTAAAGAATTTATAAGAGTAAAAATAGGCGATTAATGTTTAATGAAAATTCTTATAACGAGAAAATGTTAAAATCTCTTGAAATTTTTTCAAAAGAACTTAGCTCATTAAGGACTGGTAGAGCAAATTCCAGCATGTTAGACTTAGTAAAAGTTGATGTCTATGGACAAAAAATGCCCATTAATCAACTTGCTACAATTACTACACCAGAAGCTAGAATGATCAATATACAAGTCTGGGATTTAAACAATGTTAATCTAATTGATTCTTCAATTAAAAAATCAGAGCTTGGATTAAATCCCCAAATAGACGGTCAACTAATTAGATTGCCTATTCCAGATTTAAGCGAAGAAAGAAGAAATGAAATAAAGAAAATGGTAAAAAGTATGGGCGAAAAATGTAAAGTTTCCATAAGAAATATTAGACGTGAAGCTAACGATGAGTTAAAAAAATTATTAAAATTAAAAGATATATCAGAAGATGACGAAAAAAAATTTGAGAAAAAAATTCAAACCCTTACAGATAAAAATATCAAACTAATAGATGAGAAGGTAGAGTTAAAAGAAAAAGAAATAATGACAATATGATATCTCCCAAACATGTAGCCATAATAATGGATGGAAATGGCAGATGGGGTATTGAAAAAAAGAATTCAAGAAATTATGGTCATAAAAAAGGATTGGTAAGTGTTGAGAAAGTTATTGATGCTGCAATTGAAAAAAAAATCAAATATTTAACATTATTTGTTTTTTCAACCGAAAATTGGAAAAGACCAATCGGTGAGGTTACTTACTTATTTAAATTACTGTCAAATTTTATTGATAAGGAAATAAAGAATTTATTAAATAAAAATATCAAAATAAAAGTTATAGGCAATATAAACCCGTTCCCAAATGAATTAAAAACTAAGATCAAAAAAGTTGAAAAGTTATCAATCAACAATCAAAAAATTCAGATTAATATGGCCCTTAATTATGGCTCAAGACAAGAAATACTTAATTCAGTAAAAATTATTAAAGAAAAAAAGTTATCTGCGAATAAAAAAAATTTTGAGAAGTATTTATATACAAATGGAATACCAGATCCAGATATACTAATTCGTACTGGAGATACTCAAAGAATAAGTAATTTTTTAATTTGGCAATTAGTATATACAGAGATTTTTTTTGTGAAAAAAATGTGGCCAGATTTTACAAAAAAAGATTTTTTTAAGATAATTGATAAATTTAAAAATATTAGTAGAAACTTTGGTGGTTTGAATGGCGGAGTTAAGTAAAAGAATTATTACATCATTATTTTTATTTTTAACTTTATATATCGCTATTAATAATCTTTATATAATGGGATCGGTTTTAATAATTTGTTTTATCCAAGTTTTTTATGAATTTCACTTAATCTTAAAAAAAATTTTTTTTAAAAAAAGTCTTATTAACTTTTATTTAATGCTTTTATTTTTACTGGTTTATTTATTTTTTTTTCATTTTAAAATATTTTCAATTTTTTACACAGATAATTACAATCAGAAAATACTTTTCTATTTTGTTATAACTATATGTATTTCTTCAGATATAGGCGGTTATATATTTGGTAAAATATTTAAGGGTAAAAAGTTATCAAAAATTAGTCCGAATAAAACATACTCCGGATTAATTGGTTCTTATATATTTTCATTAATTTTTTCCAATATATTTTTTTTTGAATATTTAAGTATAAATAATATAATAATTTTTTCTCTAGTTATTTCATCAATATCTCAAGCAGGTGATTTATGCATTTCTTTTTTAAAAAGAAAGGCAAAAATTAAAGATACTGCTAATTTTCTTCCAGGTCATGGGGGTTTGTTAGATCGATTTGATGGTTTAATGTTTGCTTTCCCAGGTGGGTTTTTAATTTTTAATACTATATGAAAAAAAAAATTATAATTTTAGGTTCAACAGGTTCGATAGGTAAAACAGTCTTAAAAAATATTAATAATCAAAATTTTAAAATAATATTACTATCGACAAACAAAAGTGTTAAAAAATTATTTAAACAAGCAATTTTGTACAAAGTAAAAAATGTGATCATAGAGGATGAACAAAGATTTAAAAATAACAAATATTTATTTTATAAAAATAATATCAATGCATATCATGGTTTAAAAAATATTAAAAAAATTGTAAAAATAAAATCAGACTACTGTGTAAATTCAATATCTGGAATAAATGGTTTAAAGCCTACACTTGATGTTATCCCTTTAACTAAAAATATACTCATAGCAAATAAAGAATCTATTATTTGTGGATGGAATTTAATTAAAATTAAATTAAAAAAAAATAAAACTAAATTTATTCCAATTGATTCTGAACACTTTTCAATATTTAGTTTGATTAAAGATGATAAATTATCTGAAGTAAAACAGATTATTATTACTGCATCTGGCGGTCCTTTTTTGAACACTCCTAGAAGTAGAATATCAAATATTAAACCAAAGATCGCATTAAAACATCCTAATTGGAGTATGGGGAAAAAAATATCAATAGATTCATCTACTATGATGAATAAAGTTTTTGAATATATAGAGGCTCTTAAAATATTTAACATAAAAAAAGAAAAATTATCGATACTAATCCAACCATCTTCTTTTATTCATGCAATTGTTATTTACAGAGGAAATTTAATTAAATTTTTAGCTCACGAAACTAACATGGGGATTCCAATATCAAATGCCCTAGAAATAAAAAATCAATACAATACCAAACTTACAAAAAAAAAATATTAATTTATTAAATAATTTAAAATTTGAGTTTCCTGATGAAAAAAAATTCCCTATTTTATCACTGATAAAATTAATTCCACAAAAAACATCATTTTTTGAGACTATTTTAATTACACTTAATGATGAGCTTGTAGATAAATATTTAAAAAATCAAATTAATTACATCTCAATACAAAAGAATCTTTTAAATTTAATTAAAAAGCCTTATTTTTTAAAATTTTATAAATTAAAACCAAAAAGTATTTATGATATAAAAAATATGATTAGTAATACACAAAAATATCTTGAAAAGCATATTAAAGTTTATGAAAAATAAATTAAAAACTATAAATATAAATATAATAATATTTTTATTAAATTTTTTTATATACCAAAGTGCATTTTCCGAAATTATAAAAAATTTTGAAATAAAAGGTAATTTTAGAGTATCTAATGAGACTGTAATTATGTTTTCAAATTTAAAAATTGGAGACAATGTTACAAAAAATGATTTAAATGAAGCTTTAAAAAATTTATATTATACAGATTATTTTAAAGATGTATCCATTAGTTTAGAAGATGGTTATTTAAAGATAGTTCTAATTGAAAATCCTATAATTCAATCCGTTGAAATAAAAGGAGTAAAACAAAATAATATTTATGAAAAATTAAGAGATATTACTATAAAATTAGAAAAGTATCCATTTGTTGAAAATCAAATTAATGACCAAGTTTCTTTAATAAAAAATACTTTAAAATCTAATGGATATTACTTTGTTGACTTAAAAACTTCTATATCAATAAATGATAACAATACTGTAGATTTAATTTACGATATAAATTTAGGTGAAATAGCAAAAATTAAAAAAATTAGTTTTATAGGTAATAAAATATTTCGCGATAATACGCTGAGAAATGTTGTGATTTCAGAGGAAAGTAAATTTTGGAAATTTTTATCTAATAATAAGTTTTTAGATCAAAACAGAATTTCTGCAGATTTAGCAAGACTTAATAATTTTTATAAGAATAGGGGTTATTACAACGTTAAGATTAAGTCTACCACTGGCATCATTACAGAAGATAAACAGTTTGAATTAATTTTCAACATAAATGCTGGTGAAAAGTTTTTTTTTGATAATTTAGAAATTGCAAATACTACCAATTATTCAATAGACAGTTTAAAGAAATTTCAAAAAAAATTTAAAGATTTAAAAGGTCAAAAATATTCAAAAAAAATTATTAATAATTTAATTGATGATTTAAATCAATTTATACTTAGAAACGATTTTACATTAATTAATGCTAAATTCGATGAAACTATAAAAGAAAATAATAAAATTGATATTAATATATTTTTTGATGAATTAGATCAAAAAATTGTAGAGAGAATTAATATATTTGGAAATTTCATTACTGATGAAAAAGTAATAAGAAATACATTAATAGTTGATGAAGGTGATGTATACAATGACGTATTATTTAATAAATCTATACAAAAAGTTAAAGCAAAAAATATTTTTAAATCAGTAAATTATGAAACAACTAGTTCTGATGATTTAAGTAAAACAATAGATATTACTGTTGAAGAAAAGCCAACAGGTGAGTTATTCGCTGGGGCAGGCACCGGTACAACTGGCACTTCTTTTACAGCAGGTATTAAAGAAAAAAATTATTTAGGTTTAGGTATTAAACTAGATACAAATTTAGTTGTATCAGATGATTCTATTAAAGGTAGATTTTTAGTAACTAATCCAAATTATAATAATTCTGATAAATCCATTAAAACCTCAATTGAAAGCTCCACTAGTGATTTTATGTCTACATCAGGTTATAAAACAAGCAGAACTGGATTTTCAATCGGAACAGAGTTTGAACAAAAGAATGATCTTTTTGTTAACCTTGAATTCTCAAATTTTTATGAGGATTTAGAAACAACCTCTTCCGCTACCGACATAGTAAAAAAGCAAGAAGGTAACTACATTGAGAATTTGTTAATGTATTCCATAAAATACAATAGACTTGATCAGGATTTCCAACCAACTGATGGTTTCATTACTAATTTTTCACAATCGTTACCAGTTTACTCAGATGATTTGTCAATTGAAAATATATTTACAAGTTCTTTATATCATTCGTTAGGAGATAATTTGATATTATCTGCAAACTATTTTTTAAAAACAATAAATTCTTTAGAAGATAATGTTAGAATTTCAAAAAGAGTTTTTGTACCGAGTAGAAGATTGAGAGGTTTCGAAAATGGCAAAATTGGTCCAAAAGATGGATCACAATACATTGGTGGTAATTACGCTACTGCTTTAAATTTAAATACAACATTTCCAAATGTTCTATTCGAAAAAGAAAACCTAGATTTAAATTTTTTCATAGATATGGCAAATGTATGGGAGGTTGATTATAATAACAGCTTGGATTCAAATAAGATCAGATCATCTACAGGATTAGCAGTTAACTGGTTTAGTGCTATCGGACCATTAACTTTTTCATATGCAATTCCATTAACAGACTCTGACACTGACGTAACAGAAAGTTTTAGGTTTCAGATTGGTACTTCTTTTTAAATGAAAAAAGTTTTTTATTTTTTTGTTCTATTTTTTTTTTATATAAATGTGGCACATTCTAAAAATAATATTGCTTATCTTGATGTTCAATTAATTATTGATAAATCAGATCTTGGTAAATTTTATAAAAAAAAAATATCAAATAAGTATGACACGATTAAAATTGAATTAGAAAAAAAAGAGACATCAATAAAGGACGAGCAAATACTTATTGATAATCAGAAAAATATTCTTAAAGAAGATGAAATAAAAAAAAAAATTAAAAAATTAAATAATCAGGTTATAAATTATAAAACATTAAGAAATGAATATTCAAAAAATATTCTTGAAGAAAAAAAAAAATATTCTGTTAAAATATTAAAAATATTAAATCCTATAATAACAAATTATGTTGAAATAAATAATATCGATTTAGTAATTGAAAAAAAAAATATTTTAGTGGGAATTAAATCATTGGATATAACTTTTAATATATTAGAAATTTTGAACCAAAAAACTAAAGAAAAAAATTTATTAAATGAAAATTAAAAATCACTTTTTTGAAAGACAAAAAAATATACCTATATCTGATATATTAAAAATTTTGGGAAAAAAAAATATAAAAAAAAATATAAAAAAAAATATAAAAATTAATAATATTAGTAATTTAATAAATGCTTCAAAAAATGATATATCATTTTTTAATAATATAAAATACCTAGACATATTGAAGAAAACTAAAGCAAAATATATTATTTCTAGTGATAAATATTTAAATTTAATAAAAAATCATTGTGAGCCCATAATTGTCTCAAATGTATTAAAATCAGTATATTCAGTAACAGCTCTTTTTTATCCAAATTCTCTAGATGATGTTATTGATTTTACAGCAAATACTCCAAATCAAAAAAATTTTAAGAAAGTTAAGTTTGGTAATAATGTCCTAATCGGAAAAAATGTAAAAATTGGTAATAATTCAATTATTGGTCACAATACAATAATTGAATCAAATGTTATTTTAGGTAAAAATTGTTCTATAGGAAACAATGTGCTTATAAAAAACTCTATTCTGGGTGAAAATGTAAGAGTTTTAGATGGTGCTGTAATAGGAAAAAAAGGATTTGGTTTTTTTCCTGAAAAAAATAAGAATACTAGATATCCACACATTGGCATGGTTATTATTCATGACAATGTTGAAATAGGTTGTAACAATACGATTGATAGAGGTTCGTTATCAAACACTATAATTGGTAAAAATACATTTTTAGACAATCAGGTCCATATTGCTCATAACGTAAATATTGGTAGTAATTGCATCATAACAGGTCAGGTGGGCTTTGCTGGCAGTTCAACAATAGGCAATAATGTTTCAATAGGAGGTCAAGCAGGTATTTCTGGACATTTAAAAATTGGAAATAATGTTCAAATAGGAGGTGGAAGTGGAGTTGTAAAAAATATACCAGACAATTCAAAAGTCATGGGTTATCCTGCTAAGGATATAAGAAAATTTTTAAAAGAACATAAATGACAGACAATTTGAATAAAAATCAGATTAAAGATCTACTTCCACATAGAGAACCTATGTTGCTCATTGATGAATTAATCAATATAAAAAAACTTAAATCTGCTACTGCAATAGTAAATGTAAAAAAAGATAGTTTTTTTGTACAAGGTCATTTTCCAGGCGAACCTGTTATGCCAGGTGTATTAATTGTAGAAGCGTTTGGCCAAGCTGCTGCAGCTCTTACAGCGGCTGGAATTGATAAAAAAACTTACGAAAATAAATTAGTCTTTTTAATGACTGTTGATAAAGCGAGATTTAGAAATCCAGTAATACCAGATTGTCGATTAGAATTAAATATTGAAGCCGTAAGATCCCATGGAAGAGTGTGGAAATATAAAGGTGAAGCTGTTGTTAATGGTAAAAAAATGGCTGATGCCTTGTGGGCAGCAACTATAGTTGATAGAAAGAAATAATTAGTAGCAATTCTTGATAAGCATTTAGGTAATAATTTGTTATCAATTAAATGTGATACATCATACATCAATTATAGACTCAAATGCAAAAATTTCTAATGATGTTGAAATTGGACCTTACTGCGTGATTGGTCCAAGTGTGGAAATTGGATCAAATACGAAATTACACTCTCACATTAGCATTAAAGGAAATACAAAAATTGGAAAGAATAATGAGATTTTCCCTTTTGTGTCAATCGGAACACCTCCACAAGATTTGAAATATAAAGGTGAAAAGAATTCTATAATTATTGGTGATAATAATAAATTTAGAGAATATGTGAATATTAATCCAGGTACATCTCAAGGGGGCACAATTACTAAAATAGGTAATAATAATTTACTTATGGTTTACTGTCACGTAGCACATGATTGCTATCTTGGAGATAACATTGTTTTGGCAAATAATGTTCAAGTTGGCGGACATGTCACTGTTGAAAATAATGCAATAGTAGGAGGCAGTTGCGCAATACATCAATTTTCAAGAATTGGAAAACTGGCAATGGTAGGTGGTATGACAGGGGTTTTAAGTGATGTAATTCCATTTGGTCTTTCATTGGGAAATAGAAACAATTTAGTTGGTTTAAACCTTATTGGTCTTAGAAGAGCAAAAATTTCTAATGACAATATTAAAATATTACAAAAATTTTACGATGAAATTTTTTCTAATCATAATTTTAGATCAAATATTGACAATTTAAATGCAGACCTGAAGGATAACAAATATGTAAAAATTATAATTGATTTTATAAATTCTGATAAAAAACGACCAATTTCTCTTCCACAAAATATTAAATGATTGGCTTATTTTTAGGTGAAAAAAAATTACCATTAAAAATTTTA
>MDTE01199702.1_pt1 | contig 12133 bp, 9 predicted proteins | sample 811231 | NCBI WGS metagenome assembly MDTE01 (sample SAMN05326651, study PRJNA326480) | marine metagenome | isolation source: seawater | place: Indian Ocean: Red Sea | collected 2010
ATGTTGATTTCTCTTGTTTCTGCAAGGTGCTGTAAATTGGGGTCTGCGACTGGCAATTAGCGTATGGCGCGACGTGTCGCCTTGGCGTTACTTCCGGGTGCTAGGCCTTGAAACTCCGTTACGATGGCTCCTATCTCTGCAAATGCCTGCTCGCTGTCACCCGCCGCTGCTGCGTTACAGAGACGGTCTATCTGAGTCTTGAGTCGCGCTAGATCGACAGGGCGCGAGGCGGCACGTTGGAGACCAGCGACAGATGTGCCGGTCAGGGGCTCTTTTTCGTGGAATAACTCCTCGGTCAATTTTTCGCCTGAGCGCAGTCCCGTATAGACAATTTTGATATCCCGCTCTGGTTTCTTTCCAGCAAGACGGATCATTTGGATCGCCAAGTCATTGATCTTCACCGGCTCTCCCATATCGAGCACAAATATTTCGCCCCCCTGACCACGTGCACCTAGCGCCGAAGCCTGTAATACAAGTTGCACTGCCTCGCGCGTGGTCATGAAATAGCGAGTGACCTCCGGGTCGGTTACCGTCACCGGACCGCCGTTCGCGATTTGCTGCTGAAAGAGCGGAACCACCGAACCCGATGAGGCCAGAACATTTCCGAAGCGCACTGTTACGAGGCGGGTATGAGCCTGGTCCCCTTCGGCAAGCGAGAGGCCGAGCGCCTGGCAATAGCTTTCGGCGATACGTTTAGTCGCGCCCATGACGTTAGACGGGTTTACCGCTTTGTCGGTCGATATCAGCATCATTACCGCGACGCCATGTGCGATGCAGGCATCAGCCACATTGCGCGTGCCGAGGACGTTGGTCAGCACACCTTCATTGGGATTGGTCTCGACCATATGAACATGCTTAAACGCGGCGGCGTGAAACACTAATTGCGGATGGGCGTTAGCAAAGATGGTATTTAGCCGACACCTATCGCGCACATCGCCCAGTAGTATGTCACGCGGTATGTCAGGGAACTTCCCTGTTAGCTCCATGTCAATGCTGTACAGATTATACTCCGAGTTATCGATCAGGGTCATATGGGCTGGTCTATGTCCCGCAATTTGACGGCACAGTTCCGAGCCGATGGATCCGCCGGCGCCGGTGATGCAGACGCGCCGTCCGTGGATGAGAGCTGCCATCTCCTTGTTGTCGAGTGCTGTTTGCGGTCGGCCGAGCAAATCCTCAATTGCCACCGGCCGGATATCTATATCGCCGACTACGCCGGAGCGGAAATCAGTCATCCGCGGCAGCCGAGAAAAGGGCATAGCGAAACCGTCCGCTAAATCAAGAATTTGGCGCAGACGATCGGACTCGAAACTGTCCGAGGTGAGAATCAGGCGTTGCGGTTGAGTGCCTCGTTGTTTCAGGGTCTGCAAGATAGCAACCAGATCATGTGCCGGACCATAAACCCTTACGCCATGGATATGCCGGCCGGTTTTAGCCGTATCGTCATCGACCAAGCCAACTACCCGGTAGTTGGCAGCGCTGCCGCTCAAACTAGAGCGGATAAAGAGTTCGGCATCGTCTCCCGCACCGAGCAGTAACACCGGCACCCGGTGCCCGTCATTCGTCCTCTGAAAAAATCCGGTGAGGCCACGCTCCATAAAGCTGCGATAGAGAATTCGTGGTCCGACAAGCAAGGAAACAAGGACCATCAGATTAATTGGCAGTGCCGAGCGTGGATAGGCCTCTAATCGGGTGAATACAAAGAGCAGAGCTACGAAGATTAGAATCGCGATTCCCGTTGCCCAGGCAATCTTGCTAACGTCGCGCGACGAGGTATAGCGCCAAAAACCACGATAGATGCGCATACGCCAGAAAACGATAGCTGAGATCGCACTGAAGGCGAGTATCGCCTCGAAGAAAAAACCGCCAGACTCATGCCAAAAATTATCAATACCGCGGCGCAGCAGAAGCGCCACGACAAAGGAAATAGCCGCCATGGCCACATCGAAGGCGGCGACCGCATAGGTCCTGTTGATGCCACTAGTCTGCATGGACCGCTCTAATTCGGGAGAATCGAAGATACCATAAAAGGACTGCTGTAAGCAGAATTCCAGCGCCGAATGCGCACCATGCCACATTGGGTGAAATCGTGGTTGCGGCTGCTAGTCCCACAAGCAGAAGATTGACCGCCGTTACCGCCATAACCACATTGATGTGGCTGCGTCCGGCCTCGATGGCATATTGGTAGTAATGTTCGTGATGGGCTTGCCAAATTGCTTTGCCGCGGACAAGGCGGCGTAACAGGGTAAAGGTGGTATCGGCGAAGAAATAAAGCACGAGGAGCAGCGCTGCCTGCCAAAGGCCGAAACTGGCAAGCGCCAGCAGAAGCCAGCCGACGCCGTAGCCAAGCGGTACGCTGCCGACGTCACCGAGAAAGATACGTGCTGGCTGCCAATTCCAAGGCAGAAAGCCGAGCGCCACAGCAGTAAGCGCGAGTCCATAAGGGCCGAGGCTGGAGGCGTCAGTGAAAATTATAGCGAGGAGGAGCAGGCCTAATCCGGCTGTTGCCGTCTGGCTGCTTGCGATGCCGTCAATCCCGTCCATGAAATTAAACAGGTTGATGAACCAAAGCCAAATGATTCCGGTAAGCGCCATATCGAGTGTCGTTGGTAGGATGCCCTGAAACACCGCGCCATCGCCGGGCAGGGCGAACAATCCGGCGCCGACAGCGGCTGCTTGTGTGCCAAGCCGAGGAATTGTAGGCAAGTCGCCACGCACATCGTCCATCCAAGAGATCACGGCAAGCGCTCCACCCGTCACCAGAATAATCCAGAAATTGGAAGTCGCCACGGTGTCGTCACCTATCAGCCAAAAAGCTAACCAGGTCATGAACAGCACGCTTACTACAGCGATTCCGCCACCTCGAGGTGTGGGCGTGCTATGGCTCGATCGCTCGTTGGGAATGTCTAGTATATCGTGCCGTTTTAGAGCGCGTAATACGGCGCCCGTCAAAAGCCAGCAGGCTCCCAAGGCCACGAGACAGCCTATTAGGGTCACTATTAGGCTCATCGCCGACGTCCGTAGACCGCTTGCTCGGTCACCACGTAATCAACTCGGTCGCCTGCCAGCGCGCGGGCGCATTCTTCGGGACGGTTGATGATCGGTTCTTCATGCACGTTGAAACTAGTGTTGATGATTGTGGGTAGGCCGCTGCGTTGTTTGAACGCGGCGAGGATATCGTAATAGAGCGGATTGTGCGCGCGTCGAATAATTTGAGGGCGTGCTGTCCCGTCGACGTGAACCACTGCTGGAATGCGCGCCCGCCACGCCTCTTTAACGTTGCAGGTGATAGTCATGAACTGGGCGGCGTAGCGATTGCAATCATCAATGTCGAACAGAGTCTCGGCATCCTCCGCAGAGACGACCGGAGCGAATGGCATAAATTCTGAGCGGTCAAGCCGCTCATTAAGCGAATCATTGATACTAGCATCGGCAGGCGAGGCGAGGATGCTGCGTGCACCGAGCGCCCGGGGTCCGTATTCCATGCCATGCCCAAAGATTGCTACCGCTTTTCCTGCCATTAAAAATTCTGCTGTCTTTCCCACCGGGTTGTTGGAAATTGTGACGAGCTCAGGCGTATTTTCCAGAACCTTGTCAGCGGTGTCACCCCAATCTCGGCCGCAATAAAGTGTCTCCAGTGGATAGCGTGCATCTAGCCATAAATTTATGCCGTCACGCTCTAATAAAAATTGTAGCACTCCTCCTGCCGGCAGGCCTTGGTCGCTCATCGCCGGGTAGACGAATATCTCTTCAACACCGGTTTTCTCTGCGAGAAGTTGGTTGAGGCGCACATTTCCAAACACTCCGCCGGAGAGACCAAGGTGATGCACGCCGTGCTGCTCCAACAGGCGCTGCACGGAAGTTAGCGTAATGCGCTCCAGCACTTCCTGAATGGAAGCTGCCATATCCTCTCGTGAGATTGTTTCCGAAATTTCGAATATGAATCTGCGAAGCTCGGTATTGGTTGAGAAGGCGCAGCGGATTTGCGCCTGATCATCGACAATAAATTGCGCCGCTATGGCGTCGGCAACGGAAGGTTCTCCGAGCGCGGCGAGACCAGTAAGTTTGCCTTCATGGCGGTTGATACTCCAACCTAATGCCTGGGTAGCATAGCCATAGGCGAGGCCAAGGCTGTCGATGCGGCCAGGATCGGCGAAACAATCGTCTCCGCCATAAAGAGTAAGCAATTCGCCGGCGCGGAAAATCCGTTGGCTGTATTGTACATTGTCTCCGCCGCCATCCGAGGTATAGAGCAGCGCATCCTCCCAGTCGGTATGAAAAAGGGTGGGAAGGGCATGGGCCAAGTGGTGATTAAAAAACGATAGCTGCGTCGTTTGGCGGAAGCCAAAGTCGGAAAGGAATTTTTTTTCGTTGAACAACGCCATTGAATCGGCATGGCCGGCGCGGACAAGCTCGCGCTCCATGCTTTTATGCTTCTCTTTACCGATTGCCTGACGGAGCTTTCCTTCAATCATCCGGCCGCCATGAAAATGGCTGTAATAGCGCCACGGAAAGGCACCGCGTCCGAGCACCACCGCATCGACTTCCCCGCGCGTTAGGCCGGCAATGGCGAGGCATTCGTCGATGGCTTCCTCTGGCACTCGCCCGCCATCAATTTTGCGCCGCGTCAGCCGTTCGAGCGAAACCGCCGAGACCAAGCGGTATTCGTCGAATAAGCAAGCAGCGGCCTCGTGATACCCGGGGTGGACACCGAGAATAATCATTCGCGTTTTCGGCTCGAAGATCTGGGAAAGGCTTCTAGATAAACCTACAGGTGAGTTAGGTTGCCCGTCAATCCGCTGCCCCTGATAACCTATGAGTAGACTTAAAATTCTGGCGGTTTGCTGCCCCCCCGGCTGCGGTGTTACATGACCATAAGCTAACTATCCCTAGCATGAAGGAGTCGGACAGGTGTCCGTCACGAACAATAATAGGTGGGCGATCGCCGCGGTTATTTTTTGCGGCATTGGCGTGCCGCTCGCATCGTCGAGCCCAACCGTATTTGGTGTTGCCCTAGCGCTCGGCGTGCTGTTGTTGCTCGCGGCACCGGGCCGACTCGAGTTGTTTTTGCGCTTTTCTCAGGGACTGCGCTCACCACTGGGCCTTGCGATCATTTTCTCCTTCCTCCTATGGCTGCCTGGCACTGCCGAGTCGCCAGATTTGGGACGTTCCTTCTCTATCTGGGGGCGTATGGTCGGTATGTTGGTCATCGTTACCTTTATTCACTATTTTCTCCGGCGCGGTGGTGTCGACACTTGTCTCCGTGCGATGATCGTCGCGGCTTTGTTTTGCGCGTTGATCACCCTTCTCGGGCTCTATGCCACAAGCCCGATCTATGGCCTTTTTCGCGGCAAGGGCTGGGTCGAGGTGAACACGGCGCAAATTCTCAAATATTATGGCTCCGCGCTAGCCTGTCTTGCGCCGGCAGTGATTTGGGCTGGGCTGCGTCTCGGCAGGCGGTGGCTTTTTGCTGGTCTTCTCCATCTTGCCGCCGCATTTGCGATTATTCTCGCGGTTGATAGTTTAGCCGGGTTGCTTGGCCTTGTTGCCGGTATGGTAATCGGCAGTGTCGTCTATGTTTGCCAACGCTGGAGGTTGCTAGGTGGGCGCGCGGCGGGGCTGTTCCTGGCCCTACTGGCGTTGTTTCTTTTGGCGGCAATGGTCTGGACGTTGGATCGGTTGCCAACGCTGCCGGACCCAGATCAGATTATAGACCGTGTCTATGGTGGCCCAGTGGAAACCGAAATACCTACTTCATTGGTCGATGCGCATCGGCAGTATATATGGGGTTTCTCACTCGATAAGGCTCTGGAGGCGCCCTATTTTGGCCATGGCATCGACATCAGCAATTATCTTCCTGGGGCATCGGTATTGGTCGCAAAATTTAACCAGACGTTTATTCCATCTCACCCCCATAGTTGGTTTCTAGAAATATTTCTTGAGACCGGTGCATTCGGTCTGGTGGCGCTGCTCGCGGCTTTGGCGCTTTTGGTGCATCTCTGGCTAAGGCTTGGTGCGACATCGCCGAGCACAGCAGCTGCCGGAATTGCCGTTTTTGTTGCTTTCTGGTCTTCCTCGATGCTCAACTTCTCTATTTGGTCCGCTTGGTGGCAGGGGGTCTTTCTCGTATTGACCGCTATATTGCTTGCCGCCGCGCTGCGCGACGCGCAAACCAGTCCTTTGCCGAGAGAAGAGCGACAGCCCCCAGGATGACGGTAAAGGGTTCGATTGGAAGGCGGTATTTGGGCGAAGCGATAGGCCCGTTCACCAGTAATATGTAGAGCATCCACAGCATCATGAGAGTGAGGAGAATGGGCACTTCCCGCCCCGTTCTGACGAGGATTCCGCGTGCGAAACCGCCAAACTGAACTAGGCGCATTAGTAAAATAGTAAAAAACCCGACCAGCAGCACCCAGCCATAAGTGGAATTGTCGTTGTCTAACAGGAAGGCCGATATTTTCTGCCACTTGCTGTCTCCTGGCATGTCGAAAAATCCAGTGCGCGGCAGGTTACTCACTGGTGGCGAGAGAATGGCGGCAGGTGAAAACAGGCTGATCGCTGCGCCGGTAAGCCAGGCCTTAATTGTGGCGCCGGTGCCGAGATCGCCGATGGCGCGCCACGCCGCTTCCGACATCTGTGCAGACCGCTCAAATGGATTGACTGATTGCGGTCCGCCTAGTCCTTTTTCGTAGCGCGTCTGCATGATCCGCGCGCCTTCCGCATGCGGTGTGCCGTCGACTGCTTCCAGAACTGCTGGTGCAAGCCAGAGTAAAGTGTGGGCGCCTGCTTGGCTGGTAAGCTGCACGGATCCGTACATGCTAACATTGCGCACTAATATAGGCGCTTGAAGCGTAACGCAAATAATGACAAAGGCGACAACATGGGCAAGTGCCGCCACACGGAAGCGCCGTAACCAAACAAGAGCGAGCGGTAGTACGATCGCGAGTGCGGCAACCGCGGGCAGTAGCATGACTCTAGTGGAGACGCCGAGGCCCAGGGCGAGACCCAGCAGCAGTGTCCAGCGCCAATTAGGCTCGCGTAGCCATTTAATGGCGGCATAGAGCATGAGACAGACGAAGAAAAAGAAAAGGGAATCTGTGAGTATCATAGCGCTGACCACAAATTGCGTCGGATTGAACGCGGCAATTAATCCTGCAGGCAGCAAGAGGCGAGGATCAAGTAACGCAGCGGTCCGTGCAATCAAGACGCAGGCAAAGGCGTCCACCGCACCTTGTGTCAGTGCCGGGAACAGAGGAGTCATTGACCCGCTCAGCCATTGATGGATCGCTAGCCAAATGATGTAGAGTGGCATGCGCTCAGTCTCAACCCGATAGCCGGGCTCTCCATCCAGCAGGCGGACAAAATCGCCTTCCGTCACGAAGTCCCGTCCGAGAGAAAGATAGAGGTCTGAATCCTCGACGAGGAAGGTTTCGGCGCCCAGGGCGATATATAGTCCCAGCGTATAGGCAAGACGAACCAGGGTTGCGGCAGTAAATATGAGCCAAAGCGTGCGTTTTTCGATCATTATGCTGCTATCACGCTTCTATCTCCGCTCCAAATGGACCAGGAGTCGGAAAGCCATGGCTGGGCCGAGAAGCTTGAGGAGCGCGTCTTCGCCCAACAGAATTGGACGGACCAGAAATGCCGGGACTAGACTCCAGCGCCGATATCCGCCGGAAAGCGGGTAGGCGAAAAGGCTCAAATAGCGCACTTCCCGTAGTCGGAAATCCGGAAAATAACGTTCGAATCGTTTGCGGTGGCGGTGAAATAATAGAGTGGGCACCGCCTGATTGGCGTCATAGGGCGATCGATTCGGGTCTGCTTTTGGGGTGATGAACGGATCCGCGCGCATATCGACCGGCTCGGGATGCATATAGCGGTAAAAGAACCCGCTGAGGGGTGTTATCGCCGGCTCAACCATCGCTACCCGCCCACCGGGCTTAAGCACGCGTGCCGCCTCGGCGAAAAACCGCGGCGGATTCTCGATATGATGCAGCACATCCAGCATGAGAATACTTTCGAAGCAGGCGTCATTAAAGGGAAGCATTTGCGCGTCCGCAGCGGCATCGAGCCAGGATGCTGGCTGAATATCAGTTAGCACCGCGTCGCTGAGATGCTCGCGTAAATGTCCGCTACCCGCGCCTAATTCGAGGGTCGGACCGGCTTTCAGTCCCTTCACCATGCGCCGGTAATAGTCACCGTAGATCGCACGAAGTGCCGCCTTGCTGCGCCATGTTCCTCGATAAATATCAAGATGCGCAGCCGCTGGCGCGGCGCCTAACATCATAATGCCTTGAGTTTGCGGAAAGCGAAGATCACCATGCGCAGGAGCAGCACGCCGTGGCGAAAGCGAGAAATCTGCGTCGTGCCATATGTTCGCTCGGCATAGCGTATGGGAATTTCGATCACTTTGAGGTTCAGCTTGGAGGCGCCAAAAATCAGGTCGAAATCGCCGAACGGATCGAAATTTCCGAAATAGGCGCGGTTCTTCGCGATGTTAAGATAATGTGCCTTGGATAGCACCTTGGTGCCGCAAAGAGTATCGGTAAAGCGCTGATTCAAAAGCCAGGAGAATATCACTGAGAAGGAAAGGTTGGCGATCAGATTGAGTGGCCGCATGGCGCGTTTTTCCATCGGATAGACCAGTCGGGTGCCATTTATGAATTCGCCCTTCCCGCTGACGAGCGCTTCGTAAAATTTGGGTAGCGCCTCGGGTGGGACGGTGAGATCAGCGTCGAGGATCATGAGAACTTCGCCGCGCGCCGCGTCGAACGCCTCGCGCACGGCGCTACCCTTACCTTTTCCTGTTTGTGTTATCAGCTTGATATCAAGCTCTGGATTGCTATGAATGACTCGTTCGATTTCCTCTTGCGTGCCGTCCTTGCTATGGCCTTCAACGAATAGGATTTCGACGTCGCTGCAGAAGTCTGGCAACCTGGAGATCGCAGGCGCGATATTGCCACGCTCATTACGGCACGGAATGACGACAGTGGTCGAGGGATTGTCGAGCCCGGCAAAGCGGCGCGAGCGGGCGATTACGTAATGGCGCACGCTGAGGCGACGAAGGATAGGCAGGGTGGCCAGGGAGTGGTTGATAAGCGGACCGAGGCCGAACAGTCGTTTTGGCACAAGCTGGCGCCAATCGCGTTTGATGACGTCGAAATCGGCGAGTTCCAGGAGTCCCGACACATCCTCAGGCCCTAGTCGGTTAAGCGGGACCTGGCGCATTTTGGCACCCAAAAACTCGGCAAAAGTAATGGCCGGCGTCCACAGCCAGGAATAATAGGCGACCACAATCCGGGTTTCTCTGGAAGATAGTCGGTGAAGACTCGCGAAGGTAGCTTCGACATCCTCCAGGAGACCAACGGTATCCGACAGGATGATCACTTCGAATGGGCCGTCCAGCGCATCGAGAGTCGCGGGGTCCTCAATATCGCCGGCCATAAATTCAAGGTTGGGGTAGCTCTTAGCCGGGTAATTTCGCTGTGCTGCCTCGATCATTTTTGGGCTAATATCGATGCCGACGCCTTCAGACGGTTGGAGTTTGGCCAGCATATGTCCGGTGCCGCAGCCTAGATCCAACACCTTAAGCCCGGAAGGAACAAGAAAGCGCGTATAACGGCTGTCCTCATTGTGAAAATAGGCGTTTCGCGCGATCCATTTATCACGGTTAGGTGCTAATCGATCATAGTACTCGCGGATCTGGCTGGCGCGACGCACGCGCGCTTGTTCGGCAGTGTTATCGGTGTTGAGACGGAGTGGTTTGGTATGTGAGTTCATTGCAGCGCGGCCTCGTTGCCGGATTTCTTTTCATTTACCCGTGTGAGCACTGTGCTGCGCCGCTGGAACAGCCAGAAGATCGCGCCAAATAGACTGACCGTCAATAACGAGAGACCAAACAGGATCGATAGTGTCAGTGCTTCGCTCGATGCGACACCGGCATAGCTCAGTGCCGTTACCGCTGCTCCTTCACGTACGCCCCACCCTGCGAGGGATATTGGCAGCGTGCCCAACAAAAGAACGATGGGCATGAGCGCCAAGCACGCCTCTGCTGAAAGTTCGAGATCAAGCCCGAGCGCAATCAAGTAGGCAGCCAATACCGCAGTGAGGTGCATTGATAATGAAAGCAGGAAAGCCGTTGCGGCGGGTTTTAGCATAAAGCTAGCGCGTCGCGCTTCGCTCGCGATGTCAGCCAGCCTGGAAATCATGGCTACGCTTCGCCATTTGGTCATTAGATGTGGGAGAAAAGAAATTCCAAATAGGGCAAAGATTCCAGCTGCGCAGATGGCGACGACCAAAATGACAACCAAACGGATGCTGGTGTCGTCGATATAGGTAAAGGTGAGGGGCAACAGGGCAGCGATTAGCACAATATTGCCAATCAGTCCGGTAAGACGCTCCAGAACGACACTCGAGGCGCTCGGTCCGACGGCATTTCCATGTCGTGCCAAAAGCCAGACGCGCACTGCATCATTTCCGATTCCTGCAGGCAAGACCTGGCCAAGAAACTGGCTGATAAGATAGATACGAAAGGCAATACCTTTGCCGAGCGGTATTTTTAGCGCTCGCGCATAAATTCTCCAGCGCACTGAAGCAATAAGAAAAATTAAAGCCAGCGCCAATACTGCGAGCAAGCCCCACCCGACATCGAAAGATGCAAGATGCTCGCCGCTTTTTGCTAAATCTACCTTGCTCAGCAAATACCAAATCAGAACGCCAGTGACTGCGAGTTTAGCGGCGATCATCATGAGTCGCTTGACAGAATATTTTGAGCTTGCGGTAATTTGTTCCGGGGGCATGGAATTTGCTTGATTGCGCGCCGCGCGAAGTCTACTCGGTTCAGGGGCTCGTTGGAAACGGAAACTGTTCGGAAGACAAATGCGAAATTGGTACGTGGTTCATTGTAGGGCCAACTCGGAACGCCGCGCTGAGACCAACCTCTTGCGCCAGGATTATGAAGTCTGGCTACCGATGTATTATAAAATGCGTCGTCATGCGCGCCGAGTCGAAACTGTTCTGCGACCACTTTTTCCGCGCTATCTCTTCGTTCGCCTCGATATGTCTTCCGAGCCCTGGAGGCCGATCCTTTCAACTTTTGGTGTGCACACGATTGTGTCCGGCGCCGACGGTCCACTCCGTATTGGCGATGACATTGTCTCGGGTTTGCGCGCCCGGGCCGGCGAGGATGGCAACTTCGAGATTTCACGCAGCGTTGTCAAAGCTGGTGACCAGGTGCGCGTACAGGGCGGGCCTATGGCCGATCTGGAAGGCATATTCGAGACCGAACTCGATTCCGACCGGGTGTTGATTTTGTTGAAACTGATGGGCCGAGAGGTGCGGGTTTCGGTTTCCGGTAACGATATCGAACCACTTTAATAAGGGGAGTTTTGCGACGTGAGAAATTCTCTGAAACGCCGCGCCACTTGGGATGGCGTTATCGTTGGTCGTCCAAGTGGGCTGAGCGAGCCCGGCGCGATAAGGAGATGAATCAGGCAAGGCTTGGCGCCTGCCAGTCCATCTTTTAGAGCGGCTGCGAAGCCGTCGATCGAATCGCACGAGTGGGATTTCGGATACCCGCAAGCTCCGGCGGCGGCGGAGAATGAGACACTGGGCGAGGCCGTTGCCTGACCGCCTGTCGAATCGTGCACGCCATTGTCTAGCACGAGATGGACGAGATTTTCTGGCCGGTAGGCTCCAATGGTGGCGAGTGTTCCCATCTTCATAAGTGCTGCACCGTCGCCGTCGATGACGATCACGGGGTGGGATGTGTTGAGTGCGACGCCAAGCCCCATTGCGCTTGCACAGCCCATTGAGCCAACTTGGTAGAGTTGCTGGCAGCGATCGTCCAGAGTAAATAGTTCTCGCCCGGTCTTGCCCGTTGTTGCGATGATAGCTGTGTCTTCCGATACAATATCGAGTAATTTCTGCAACACAGTGGCACGCGCAGGGCGCGGACCACCTTTCGATCTGTCCTTTAGGAGGCTTGCAAGTGGTGTTGTTGGTTTGGGTTGGTCGAGCGGTTCATCGCCAACCGAGCCCTTTTCCATGATCAAGGCGAAAGGGAGGCCAGTCTCAGAAATGTGTTGCTCCGCCGTTTCCAGCGCGCCAGGGATTTCTCCAGGCGACCTGGGGA
>MDTE01132366.1_pt1 | contig 12132 bp, 10 predicted proteins | sample 811231 | NCBI WGS metagenome assembly MDTE01 (sample SAMN05326651, study PRJNA326480) | marine metagenome | isolation source: seawater | place: Indian Ocean: Red Sea | collected 2010
AATCACGATATCTATTTTCGCGACACTCCGATACCGCGCGAAAACCTGCTCGAAAAACGCGATTCGCCCCATAAAATGATCCAGCCCTGGGCCCCGCTGATCTTTGCTTCGGTCTATCTCGGCATCGCCATCGCCGCGCGCGACGCCGTCGTGCGCTACGCGCTCGAACGCGTACCCAAAGCGCTGGGCAAAAGCATCGCGACCCTGCCCAAGATCCAGCGCCTGATCGGCGAAGTGGACATGGCGCTGATGGCAGCCAGGGCGCTGCTTCTAGATGTGGGCGAGGAGGAGGGCCGAGGGTCCTTCGCCCGTATCGCCGCTGCCAAGCAATACGCCGTCGAGGTCGCAAACGAAGTCACCGACAAAGCCATCCGCATCGCGGGTGGCGCCGGCATCACCCGCACCCTGCCGCTGGAGCGCTATTTTCGCGATGTGCGCGCCGGACATATGCAGCCGCCCAATGGCGATACGGCATTGGAGGCCGTCGGACAAGGCGCGATCGACTCGCTCTCTGCTCGACGCGAAGCCTTATGAGGAGACTCGCTCTGATGTCCTATAAGCGGCAGATCCAATCCGACGGCGAGAATGAATACTAGCCCATGGCCGAACTCGAACCGAACCCGCTCAAACGCGCACTCGAACAGGCCATCCGCTTCGACGATCGGGAAGCCGTCGAAGCCCTTGTCGACCAACACCCCGAACTGATGCAGAACCCCATCCACCATCGCAGATGGAGCCTGCCCCTCGTTCACGCGGCAGACTTGGGCAAAGTCGCCATCGTCAAGGCGCTCCTGCGCCGCGATCCATCGGCCGTCGAGCAGGCCTTCGGACGCGCCTGTCTTCAGGGCCATTCCGAACTCGCCCACGTCCTGCTGAGCACCCACCCCGAGTTGGGCGAGAATCTGCACTACGCCCTCTTCGGGCCCTGCGAAGCTCTCAAGGCCGGAGCCATCCCCTTGCTCATCGAGCTCGGCGCCGACCCCAATGCCGTATGGGAAGACGGAAGCACCCCGCTCGACATGGCGATCTGTACCTATTCGCACCAGGGTCGCCCGGCCTGCATCGAGGCACTGGTTCAAGGTGGTGCCATTTACGAAGACGGCCCCGAAATGGATATCCACCGCAATCGGCTCGATCTGCTCGGCGCGCGCCTCGACGCCGACCCGGAGCTGATAAACCGCCCTTCTCAGTTCCGCGCTGGCAAGGAGTACGGCGGTCGCTACGGCGGAGCCCCGCTGATCCGCCCAACTCTCCTGCACATCTGCGCTGAGTTCGGCGCACTGACAGCAGCTCGGATGCTCATCGAACGCGGGGCCGACCCCAACGCGCGCTGCCTGCCCGACCAGAGCGGCATCGGCAACCAGACTCCTATCTTCCACGCTGCCACCTCCAATCGCAACCACGCCTTTCCAGTCCTCAAAATCCTGATTGAGAACGGAGCCGATCTAAATGCCCCTGCCAGCCTGCGCGTGCCGAGCGCCGGTCTACAAAGCGTCTCGCCCGACGATCCCGTATTGAAAAACACAACCCCTCTGGGCTATGCGCTCAAGTACCCCAACAGCCTCCATCACAAGCCCCACCAGGACGCCATCGATTTTTTGCGCCAACACGGAGCTCGCGAATAACGGGACTGGGAACGAGCATTCTCTGACATCTATTTCCTATTTGCATCGGGTTTAGATATATTTTCATAGTTCCACGGCAACGCCGAATATGACACCTTTATCAATTCCCGATGAATGCACCACCGACCATGAGAACGATCCGCACCGCCACTTTCGACGGACCCGGCGCAGCACCCGAGATTCACTCCGTTCCCTATCCCGACGTTCCCGCCCGGGCCGGGCTCATCCAGGTCGAGGCCTGCGGCGTCTGCGGCACCGACCTGCATATCCTCCAGGGCCACTGGCCCAAACCATTGCCCTGGCCTTTCTCCCTCGGCCACGAGGTCGCCGGCGTACTCGCCGACAAGGGCGACGCGTTGTGCGAAGATTATATCGGGCAGCCGCTCGAGATCGGCTGTCGGGTCATGATTCCGCCGCTGATGCCCTGCGGCCAGTGCCACTACTGCCTGCACTACCCCCAGCACGCCAATAAATGTCTCAGCCCCACTTATTACGGCCGCTATATTCCCTTCGCCAAACGTCCCCACCTGTGGGGGGGCTGGGCCGAGATGGTCTACCTGGACCAGGAGATGCATCCAGCCACCAAGGTCTGGCGACTACCCGACTCGATCTCGTCGCTGCTCGGCTCGCTCTCCGAGCCCTTGGCCTGCTGCATCCGCGCCCTCAACCGCGCGGTCGATGCCAACGGTTTCTGGGCCGGTGACACGGTAGTGATCCAGGGATCGGGACCCATCGGCGTACTGATGGTCGTTGCTGCACTCGAAATGGGAGCCGGGCGCGTGGTGATGGTCGGCGCGCCCGAGGAACCGCGTCTGGCACTCTGCCGTGCCTTTGGCGCCGATGCCACGGTCTGCCTCGACCAGTACCCAGAGCCCCATGAGCGCATCGGTGCAGTGCACGAGATCGTCGGCAAATGGGGTGCCGATCTGGTCGTCGACTGCAGCGGCCATCCCTCGGCCGGGCCCGAGGGCATCGAAATGCTGCGCGAAGGAGGTACCTACGTCGAAATGGGACAGTTCACCGATGCCGGTTCGATCGAGACCAGCTGGCACCGCTTCTGCGCCAAGGACCTCAAGCTCGTCGGCTCCTGGGGTATCACCCCCAACGACGTCTGGCCCGGAATCGCGATGCTCGAGCGGGCACACGAACGCTATCCCTGGTCCAGGATGCAGACGATTTTCCCCTTTAGCGTTGAGGGCATACGAGAAGCCACCGAGGCTGCGCTGGAGATGCGCTGCGTCAAAGCCGTGATCGTCCCCGAATAAGAATTATGTCCATAGAGATCGAAGCCAAAGCCAGAGAAGTGCGCGAGATCGGATTCTGCATCCTGCGCGGGCACCTGCCGCGCGCACTCATGGACGAATGCAACCAGGCCTTCGCCCCGGTCCTGGCCGACCACATGGATGAAATCGCGCATAACCCCAACCGCGGACCCCGCCGACACTATATCGCCCTGCCGCTGGTGCCGCCTTTCTACGACCCGCGAATTTTCGACGACGATGCCATCGTCGCAATTGTCGAACGGCTGCTCGGAGCCGATATGGCCATGGCGCAGTACGCCACCGACACGCCGCTGAGCCGATCCGTCTATCAGCAGGTCCACGCCGACACGCCCGAGCTCTTCCCCGAAGAGCCCGAATTTCCCGCACCCCCGGCATTGATCGCGGTCAACTTTCCCTTCGTCGATATCACCCCGCAACACGGGCCCTTCGAAGTGACACGCGGCACCCACCTACTGCCCAAAGAACAGGCACTGGCCAAAATCAACGACGGCGATATTCTGCTCGAGCCACTCTTTATAGAGGCCGGTGACGTGCTGATTCGCGATCCCCGCTGTCTGCATCGCGGCTCGCCCAATCGCACCGAGACTCCGCGCGTCGTCGCCGTCATCGGCTGCCAGCGCGCCTGGCTCTTGCGCAACGTGGCTCACGACGAGACGCCGATCCTGCGCCAGAATTGGGAGACGCTTTCGCAACGCGAGCAAAAGCACCTGCGCTCTTTTGAACACCTGGTCGCAGACTGAGGACTCGAATCCGAATCGTGATCAACACTCCAGTGTACCGAAACCGGCAGAAGAACTGCTAGGTCGCGGCCCTCCCGTCATGCTGCCGATCCTGGCCCATCAGCACGAGATCCTGACGCACCTCGAAGCGGGCAACCGCCTCGTACTCACCGCGCCGACCGGCTCGGGTAAAACCACCCAGATTCCCCAGATTCTTCACCGGGCGAAAAATGCGCGAATCGCCGTGCTCCAGCCCAGGCGCCTGGCCACCCGCCTGGTGGCCCAGCGCGTAGCTCATGAACTCGGTGTGAAACTCGGCGGCCTGGTCGGCTATCAGGTGCGTCACGAGAGTCAGCTTTCCGAGGCTACCCGCATCCGCTTTCTCACCGAGGGACTCTTCCTGCGTCTGCTCCAGTCCGATCCGCAGCTGAAAGAGTTCGATATCGTCGTGCTCGACGAATTCCACGAGCGCAGTCTGGAAGCCGACGCAACGCTAGGTCTGATACGTAGGCTGCAGGAAAACAGCCGGCCCGAACTCGCGCTGGTCGCCATGTCGGCAACCCTCGACTCAGAACATCTCGCCGCTTATCTGCAGTGCCCCATCGTCACCGCCCACGGCCGTCTGCACCCGGTCGATATCCGCTATAGACCGGAAAGCGCACAAAAAAAAATCTGGGACCGGGCCGGCGATGCGCTCTATGAGCTAATCACCGAGGGCGTCGACGGCGATGTGCTCGTTTTCATGCCCGGTGCCTACGAGATACGCCGCACCATAGTCGCCGCGCAGGAACGACTCGCCCACCTCGGGGAGCCATTGGACTTCCACCCGCTCTACGGCTCGCTCTCCGCCCGCCAACAAGACGCCGCCATTGCCACCGGCTCTCGGCGAAAAATCGTCGTCGCTACCAATGTCGCCGAGACCTCGATCACCATCGAGGGCATTCGCCACGTCGTAGATTCGGGGCTGGCCAGGGTCCATCGCCACGATCCGCGCCGCGGTATAGACGCGCTCTTGATGGAATCGATCAGCCAGGCCTCCACCGAGCAACGCGCGGGGCGTGCCGGACGCATCGCTCCGGGCACCTGCACCCGACTCTGGTCGAAGCAGGAACAACAAGCGCGTCCCGAGCGCAACGCGCCCGAGATCCAGCGGGTCGACTTAGCCGATGCCGCACTGCAACTCTTGTCGATGGGCATCAAAGACATCGTCGTCTTTCCCTGGCTCGATCCGCCCGACCCCCAGGCCAGCGCGCGCGCGATAACCCTCTTGCACGACCTGGACGCCCTCGACGGTCAGGGCCAACTCACCGACCTCGGGCGCCAGCTAGCCCGGCTGCCCACCCATCCGCGCCTGGCGCGCTTCCTCATCGAGGCCGCTAGCCGCCACTGCCTGGAGCGCGCTACGATCTGGGCGGCACTCGCCGGCGAGCGCGATATTTTGCTGCATACCGGAAGCAGCACATCCCGCAGGCAGGCAACAGCACCCGAGCAAGAGCGCCACGCCCAAGCGCCCGAAGGCGAACCTGCCTCGGACCTGCTGATCCGCGAACGCGCGCTCAACCAAGCCCGCAAACTTGAGTACGCCCCTGAGGCCTGTGCCCGCCAGGGACTCAACGGCCAGGCCTGCCGCCAGGCCGAGCAGACAGCCCGTCTCTACCGCGACGCCTGCCACCGCATCGGCCTCAGCACCAAGGGTCGGGGATCGACCGACGACCTGATCAAGTGTTTACTGGTCGCTTTCTTCGACCGAGTGGCCCTGCGCCGTAATCCCGAGACCCTGCTCTGCGCCATGGCCGGCCAACGCCGCGTCGAACTCGACCCCAGGAGCGCCGCTCGCCAAGCTACTGCCTTTATCGCCCTGGAAATCCGCGAACTCGAAGCTCGACGCGAAAACAACGTGCGCACTACGCTCTCCCTGGCTAGCGCCATTGATATAGCCTGGCTCGAAGAAATCCACCCGCAGCGCATTAGTGTGGATATCGAAACCACCTGGAACGCCGAAGAACAAGCAGTAACTCAGGCCGAAGTCCACCGCTACGACGACCTCGTCTACCACCACCAGCCGATAAGCGATATCGACACATCGGCTGCCGAAGGCATGCTGGTCGAGCGCATCGCCGCCGGCCACTTGCGACTGAATAAATGGAATGCCGATGTAGAACAGTGGATTTTGCGTACCCGTTTGCTACACCGCCTATTTCCAGATCATGAGCTGATCGCCTACGACGATGAAGAGATCCAGGTCGTCTACCACGAAATCGTTGCCGGCTGCCACCGCCATAGCCAGATCCGCAGCCGCGATTGCCTGCCCTATGTACAAAACGCCCTGCCCTGGAAAGAACAGCAATTCGTCGAGCAGATGGCCCCTTTGCACCATCGGCTGCCCTCGGGCGTGCGGATGAAGATCGAATACTCCACCCAAGGACCTCCGCGCGGCCGGGCCAAAATCCAGGAACTCTACGACCTGCAGCAAACCCCTTCTATAGCCGGGGGCCGGCAAACGCTGCTGCTGGAGATCCTCGGACCGAATTTCCGGCCCGTACAAGTCACCGACGACCTGGCAGGTTTCTGGCAACGGACCTATCCAGAGCTCAAAAAAGAACTCAAGCGCCGCTATCCCAAACACGAGTGGCGCTAAAACTGGTGCACTGAAATCGCTCCACCCCTTGATTACCCCCCACCTCAGGCCCTATCTTTTGTGGTTCCACTCAGGATCGGAGCACCATGAGTACGAACTTTCGCGCGGGAGTCACCCGCGACTTTCTCAAAGCCGATGGCACCCTCAGCTTCGGCGATATCGGTCTCGACCTCCTTTCAGAGGCTCCGGGCATCGAGTGGGAATTCCTAGCTGAAAACACCACCCCGCTCCGCCCCGAACAGATCCGCGGTTACGACGGCCTGATCGTCCTCGCCCCGGAGATCAACGCCGAGACGCTGCGCGGAGCCGAGCAGTTGGCAATCATAGCGCGTTTCGGCGTCGGCTACGACAGCGTAGACGTAGACGCCTGCAACGAGCAGGGCGTCCTGCTGACCATTACTCCCGATGGCGTGCGTCGGCCGGTTGCAGTCATGGCCTTGACCTACCTCCTGGCTCTGAGTCATAAAATGCTGGCCAAGGACCGCCTGGTGCGCGCAGGCCGCTGGAACGAGCGCCTCGACTATATGGGCATGGGGGTCACCGGACGAACGCTGGGCCTGATAGGCCTGGGTAATATCGGGCGCGAAATCTGCACGCTGGCCCAGCCTTTCGGGATTCGGTGCATCGCCGCCGACCCTTTTCTCGACTCCGCGGAAGCCCAACGGGCCGGCGCCGAACTGGTCGCGCTCGATGCGTTGCTGGAGCGCTCGGACTACGTCTGCATCTGCTGCGCCCTCACTGAAGAGACCCATCACCTGATCAGCGAACGCGAACTCTCGCTGATGAAAGAAAGCGCCTACCTCATCAACACCGCACGCGGCCCGATCGTCGACCAGCAGGCACTGACCGATGCCCTCGAACGAGGAGCGATCGCCGGAGCCGGTCTCGACGTATTCGAAGAGGAGCCCGTCCCCCAGGACGAACGGTTGCTGGCACTGACAGAGCAGACCATCGTCGCCCCGCACGGGCTCTGCTGGACCGACGAATGCTTCGGCCTGATCGGCCGCAGCGCCTGTCGCAGCATTCTCGAGGTCGCCTCGGGATCTCTGCCCGAATACCTTGTCAATCACGCAGCAGCCGAGCACCCCCGTCTGACCGAAAAACTATCTCATTACGCCCAGCGAGCTACCCGATGAAATCCAACAAAGTTAAACAAACCCTCAAAGAGGGCGGTACCAGTATCGGCACTATGGTTTTCGAGTTTTGCACTCCGGGTATCGCGCGGCTCTCCGCCGAGGCCGGTGCCGAGTTCATTATGTACGATATGGAACACACCGGCTGGAGCGTCGAAACCGTGCGCGACCTGATCGCCACCACCAATCCCGAACACATCGAACCTCTGGTTCGCGTACCGGCCACCCAGTATCACTTTATCGCGCGAGTCCTCGATGTCGGTGCTCGGGGTGTGATGGTGCCAATGGTCAGCGACGCGCGTCAAGCCGAGGTCATCGTCCAATCGGGTAAATATCCGCCCGTCGGGCAGCGCGGCGCCGCCTTTGAAATCGCCCACGATAATTATGCCTCCGGTTCGGTCGTCTCCAAAATCGACCACGCCAACAGCGAAGGTCTGCTCATCGCCCAGATTGAAAACCGCCCCGGACTCGACAATGTCGAACGCATCGCCGCCGTCGACGGGATCGATGTACTCTGGATCGGTGGTTTCGACCTGAGCAACTTCTTAGGGATACCCGGCCAGTTTGATCACCCGGAGTTCATCGCCGCACTCGAGCGCGTCGTCGACGCCTGCCAACGCCATAACAAGGCCGCCGGCTATCTGGTCAACAACATTGAAGAGGGTGCCGAGCGACTGCGGCAGGGATTCCGCTGCTTGGCCTACGGCGGCGATCTGTGGCTCTACCATCGCGCTCTGCGCGAAGGCATAGAGGGACTGCAGGCCAGCGTTTGGCAACGGTGAGCAACGCACACCAGACCCGCGTCCCCGCGTCTGCGCTACACATAGTGGTCGCACACATCTATCAGGCCTGCGGCATGGGGGAAACCGACGCCGCGCTAATGGCCGACTCCCATATCGGCTCCGATCTCCGTGGCGCGCATTCACATGGCATTTTGCGCGTACCAGGTTATGTCACCCGACTCCGCGAAGGCGGCGTCGATCCGCAGGGCCAACCTTCTTTATCGCGCCATTTCGGTGCCTGTCTGGTCGTCGACGGGGGCAACAGCATGGGGCAGATCGGCTGCCGCTATGCGATGGAACTGCTCCTCGATCGCGCCGAGACCCACGGTATCGCCGCCTGCGCCATTGGCGGCTCCAACCACTGCGGCGCTTTAGCTCCCTATGCGATGCAGGCTCTGCCCCGCGATATGATCGGGCTATTCACCACCCATTCGCTGCCGATTATGGCCCCCTGGGGCGGTACCGAACGCCTGATCGGCAACAATCCTCTGGCCATCGCCATACCTGCCGACCAGGAGCGGCCGATCGTCCACGACGCCGCCTTCAGTGCTTCGGCTTACGGCAAGATCCGCTACTATCAACAGCAGGGCTGGGATCTTCCGACAGGCTGGGCCTTCGACCGCGACGGACGCCCCACGCTCGACACCGCCGCCGCACTCGACGGCCTGCTTGCGCCTATCGGCGAGTTCAAGGGCGCGGGCCTGGGAATGATCATGGGCCTCTTCGCCGCACTGCTCTCGGGATCGGCCTACGGTACCGAACTCAATGCGACGAACCAATCGGCGCACGCCGGCCAGGACTCGCAGTTCGCGCTGGCGATCAAGGTTGAAGCATTTGCCGACGTCGCCTCTTTCAAAGCCCGGGTCGATGCGGCGATCCGCCAAGTTCACGCCTGCTGCCGGATCCCCGGCGTCGAGCGCCTCTACGCCCCGGGCGAGCTGGAATTCCTCAATGACGAGGCCTACCGCCGCGACGGCATTCCCCTCAACGCTACCACCCTGGACGAGTTGGCCCAGGTAGCCGCAAACCTGGGTGTGGATACCAGCTCTTACGCCTGGTTGCAACGGTCTTAAATTCGCTCTATGCCCGACAAAATCCTCATCCTCGGCGGCAGCGGCTTCCTCAGCGGCACGCTCGCCCGCACCGCTCTTGCCCAGGGGAGCGAAACCTGGGTCCTAACCCGCGGCCGGCGTCCTTTGCCCGACGGCGTCCACCCCATCGTAGCCGACCGCAAAGACCCCGACGCCATCGCTCGTTCCATCGCCAATGCCACTACCCAGTGGGACCTGGTTGTGGACTGTATCGGCTATCAGCCCACCGACGCCGTCCAGGATCTCACCTTATTCCGCGAACGCACCCCTCATCTGGTTTTCGTCTCCACCGACTTTGTTTTCGATCCGGCACAACGCCAATTCCCCCAGGCCGAAGAGAGCGATCACTATGCTCAGTCGGGGTACGGCGGCGATAAACGCCGCTGCGAACTCGAGTTGCTCAACGGGGATGCCGGAGCTATGGCCTGGACCATCGTCCGTCCCTGCCATATCTACGGTCCCGGGTCGCTGCTGGGCTGCTTACCCGCCCACGGCCGCGACCGCGACCTGCCCGACCGCCTGCGTCGAGGCGAAGCACTGAACCTGGTCGGCGGCGGTTACTTCCTCCAACAACCCATTTTCGCCGCCGATCTCTGCCGCCTCCTGCTCAGCCTCCGCGGCAATCCGCAGACCTACAACCAGATCTTCTGTGCCGCCGGTCCCGAGATCGTCGAATCGCGCACCTACTATAGTATCATCGCCGAAGTACTCGGCGTCGATCTGGAGATCGAGGAATCACCGGTCGATGCCTATCTGGGCGACAACCCTCAAACCGCCCCTTTTCTCGCACACCGCATCTACGATCTGAGCAAACTCGAATCGAGCGGTGCCCATCTGCCCAACACCTCATTAGAAGAAGGACTGCGCCAACACCTTTCGAGCTTGATCGCCTGATTTTTCAACTCTGCGAGAACGCTCATAGGGCCTGGCGCTCAACCTGCCCAACCACTTGTTGGAACCCCTTCTATAACGTAGAATTCTCCACTATGCAATCGCCCCGAACCAACCATCACCGCACCCTGACCCCAGCCGAACTCGCCCACTATCGCCAGCACGGCTATGTCGCCATCGAAGCGTTCTTCCCCGCAGACGAACTCCTGGCCCTCGACCAGCACCTCGACCGCTTTGCAGCCGGTGAAGATCGCTCTGCATTCGCGCACCAAGGCCAGGATGCTCGCGGCTGGATCATGCGTCTCGGCCTGGCTACACCCCAGACCGCCGCTTTCTGCGCCGATGAACGCGTCCTCGACCTCATCACACCCATCGTGCAGCCCGGCATTGCCATCTACTCGGCCAAAATGGTCGCCAAAGAGCCCCACGACCCCACGATCTGCCACTGGCATCAGGACGACGCCTATTACAGCCAGCACTCCCAGAGTGCCAATCGTTTATCCACCTGGATACCCCTGCAAGACACTGCAGTCGAACACGGCTGTCTACAACTAATTCCCGGTAGCCACCACCGCGGTCTACAGCCCTACAGCAAAAAAGAGGACGGCACCTGCAACCTGGCAATCGACCGCACCATCGACCTCCACAATAGCATCCATATTCCGGTCCGCATCGGTACGATTGTGCTCTTCAGCGCCCTGCTCTGGCACGCCTCTGCAGGCAACCAGACCAACCAGCGCCGCCGGGCCTTTATCGTCTCCTATCAGGAAGCTACGGTCCAGGGTGGCAACGCCGACCAATGGCGAATCCTGAGAGCTGCTTAAGAGCAATCCCATGCCCATTATCGACGCTCACGTTCACGTTGGCGACAAGTACCAACCCATGGCTCCTTTCGAAGATACCGGCCGGGTCGACCGCCTGCTCTATCTGATGGACGAGTGCGGGGTCGAAAAGGCCATCATGGTTCCCGTGGTAGCCGAGTTCTCACCCGACAACAACGCCGAATGCGCCCGCTGGGCCCGAGAACACCCCGAGCGCCTGGCCAATATGGTCGACGTGGCCATGCACGAGCCTGGCGCCGCTACCGCAATCGCCCGAGCACGCGAGGAATTCGGCGCAATCGCCATCAGCTACTACCCGAATAGCGCCGATATCGGCTGGATGCTCGATCCACAACACCAAACGCTCTGGCAGGCACTCGCAGCGAGCGATCTCCCGTGCAACCTGCACGTGACGCCGCCCAATTATCCAGTCCTGCTCGAACTGGCCCGCCGCCACAGCGATCTGCGGTTCGTCTGCAACCACCTGGGACTTCCCAGCACCACCCTCGACCCCTCCGATACCACCTACGGCGGCCTCGCTGAAGCCCATAACCTGCCCAATATCTATATCAAGGCTTCGGCCTTTTACGGAGCCTCCTCAACCCCCTGGGACTTCCGCGCACCCCGAGCCCTGGGCTTTTTCACTACTCTGGTACGCTGCCTCGGTCCCCGGCGCCTGCTCTGGGGCACAGACTGGCCGCCGGCAAGCCGCCACCTCAGCTATAGACAAGCACTCGAAATCGTACGCACTTGCGCCGAGGGGCTCACCCAGGAAGAGCTGGACCTCATCCTGGGCGGAAACGCCGCGCGGGTGTTCAACCTCTGAACCAGAGCATCGAGAGGCGAGCGCAGCCGATCCTGGGCGAAAACACCGCGCAAAAAAATGGGCGCTGCGCAATAGCGCAGCGCCCATCGAATCGCCCCTGCCGATTCCCATAGCCTCCTTTTAACCTAGCTCCGACACCCGGACCGCGAGTACGCCCCGGGTTGTCGGCGTCGAGCTACTCGCCAGCCAATGCCCTCCGCATCGCATCGCCCTGGTCGCGCCAATACCCGTGCAGTACTGTCACATCGGTACCGATACAGAAATGGCGAACACCCATATCGAGATAGCGCTTGGCATCGTCGGCGATATTGATTTCGGCGCGC
>MDTE01139527.1_pt1 | contig 12131 bp, 11 predicted proteins | sample 811231 | NCBI WGS metagenome assembly MDTE01 (sample SAMN05326651, study PRJNA326480) | marine metagenome | isolation source: seawater | place: Indian Ocean: Red Sea | collected 2010
AAATTTTTATTTCTTTAACTAAACATTGACAATTTGAAGCACGGGCTTTCTAGCTACAGCAGGACACTTATAAGTTCTAACATATAATTCGCTTGAGATTGCTGGGTCAACTTCATGCTCCATTAACTCTGCGCTTGATTTCAATACCTGAATTGTGTAATAGTCGCCATTATATCTAAATTTGAGAACTGGCTTTCCTAATATTGAATTTAATTTTATCTCTGGGAAAGGAAACATATCCGCAAGAGATGGGTTCAAATCATACAATTCGCGAAGTTTTGCTAAATCATTTACTCCGAAGTTATCTAAAATGTAAAGTCCATGAGTATTATCCCCACAGTATATTTCTTTTGAAATAACTGTATAACAAGATGTGCAGCAAAATTTAGCTAAATGATCACCCGCGTAATCTTCTGGAAGCTGAACCCAGAATGAGGACTCAGAATTATCGATATTAGGGCAAAATTTTTGTTCATCTGGATATTGAATAAAGTTTTTTACTTTTCTGAACATGGATTCATACTCATAATCTATTCCAGTCATACTGGCTGGGGTTGTTAAATCTACTGAGACATTATCATCATTTACTTTGGTTTGAGTAGTAAAAATACTATTATTTTTAGCGTTATTTGATTTAACTTTAACACTGGTAGTAACGGTATTATTGTTGGGTTCAGTTGGTAAAACAACTAAATTGCCATTGACAAGTGTTGCTGGGGTAGTGTTCATATTATTTATATTTGATTCGGTTGTATTTACATCATCTGGTATAATTAAGTTTAATAGTTTACCTCCTATATTAGCTAATGATTGAACATCATTGTTATTATTCGCGGTGCTATTGTTGTTGTTGTTGCTAGAGCCGTTGTTGTTGTTGTTGCTAGAGCCGTTGTTATTATTATTATTAGTAAAATATTCGTGTTTGATTAGTCTTGCCATCAAAACAAAGACTACTACTGCTAATCCTAAAATAACAAAATTTAATATTCTATGAAAAATTTTTAGTGATTTGTTGGAAATCATATATATTAAATAAATAAAAAAAACATACGAGGAGAAAAATATTTGGTTTAAATAATAATACTAAGACCTTTTAGACTTATCAAAATATATGAATAGTTCATTAAGTATTTTAGAAACTTTTGGTAATTTACCACCATTCTTCTTTTTAACCTGCTTAAATATTAATTTGAATGTATCAATATCATTCTCATAAAGGTTTAATAGACTATTATTCATATAACTTGACTTAGAAACACTCTTTGTATGATGCAGCTGATGTGCCGCCTGCTCTATAATTTCCATCAGATTTTTGTGTCCTTCTTTCTGACTATCAGGCATAGGATATGAAAGAATTTTAGAAAGCAACATCATATTTGCGTTCCAAGTTCTAAACATTTTAACCTTAATCTTAGGATTGTAAGATTTCAAAAAAGCATTTACATGACGTTCTGAAACGTGAATTTTATCATCGCCGTATCTAAATATATATTTATTCCCGCTTTTACTACAAAGCATTTTTATCAATTTACAAACATTTTTGTCTTTTACCACGGATTTATTTAGAACACCCTTTTTACCTATAAATTCAATAACAAGTTTACCTAAAGCATTAGATTTTATATGTGATTTATCTAGGGTAGTAACACCATAAGTATTATACAATTTTTTGTATTTTTCACATCCTACTCTGAAGTTGCAGTTATCTATGAGAAAAACCACAATAGCTACAATTGTGTCTCGGCTATATTCAGATATTTCTTTTTTGTTTATATTTTTAGTAGCATCTTTAATCAAATTTGAAACATCTCTTCTTATTTTGTCTATATAATTGCCAAAAATTATTAAATCTTTAAATTTTACATCCTCTTGTAATTTTACGTGTTCTCTACTATAAATGTATTGTTTTCTTCCCTTTTCGTCTTCACCCATAGCTTGAACTTTACTTTTGGCACTTTTGGAAATAACCACGTCCCTATACGCAGGGGGTATTCTCAAACTATTAATTCTTTTTAACGTATTTTGATCTTTTATTTTTTTTTTATTTTTTTTAGAAACGTAAACAAACTTCGGCACTTTTATTTTTTTACGTGACTTTTTAACTTGTCTAAGTGTATAACCATTCTGTTTTCTTAAGATATCCATTAAATAATAATAACATTTTAAAAATTACTATATAAAATTTAGTATAAAAAACTTAGTATAAAACTTAGTATAAAACTTAGTATAAAACTTAGTGTAAAAGTTTAACGTAAAAACTTAGCACATTTAAGAATATACACTTTTTACAAGGGAAATTTAATTAATACATTTTTTCAATTGAATTTTTAATAGAAACTATAATGTATTGAAAATTAAAAATTGAATTTATTTTTCGATAGTTAATGTATGATAAATAGTCTCAGACTACGAATTAGAGAAATCCTATCAATTTTTGATCCACTTCAACAAGAACAAACGCAACAAAAAAACTTTGTCGAGATGTCCGATGAAGAGCCCACCCCTTGTCCTATCTGCTTTGAAGGCTTTGATAAAGACACCAATATTGCCATCATGGATTGTGGGCACAAGTTTCACTACAAGTGTATGTATAAATGGAATTCTACTGAGAATGGCGACACGTGCCCTATGTGTAGAACTGACTTAGGTCTTCCAGATGTGGTTGACACAAGTGATGATGAAGAAGAGGGAATTATTCATATGCCAAGCGAATTTGAAAATGACCTAGAAGAGTTGTCGGAAGAACAACCTCAAAGCTCAAGCCCTCTCGATTTCTCATCTGACTCGGATACTGAGTATGAGTCTGATATTGACGACTTTGAAGATGATGTGCTCGGTGATCTTCGCGAGAAACGGCATGAATTGGCAGACTTTCTTGAAAATATCGGGCAAAATTACCAAATGACGGTTTGCTGCAAAGATTGTAGTAAGGAGATTTTGACATGTAATTTCTGCAGCGAGCCATTTTGTGCCTGTAAAAACACCGCAGCAAAGCCACAATTCAAAGCAAACCCGTTCAACAAACTCTACAACTCACACAACGATAAGAATTTACGTGATGAGGAAATGATCCGAATGTTGAAAATAGATAATCCTACTGGCGAAGACCTACTTTCACCTTGTGTTTGTAGTAGATGTTTCGCAAACAGAGATATTGTCACAAAGGCTACAATTGATAGCGTTACTAGTGATGAAGGCAATAATTTAGCTGTCACTAGAGAGGTTTTTGAGAAAACAGAACTTCTAGCTCTGTATTATAATCTCTACTATGATAACTCTGGACAAGATAACAGTATGCTCTACGATAGATTTCCTTCTTATGAAAGTCTCGATAAGTTTCGCAATTACATTGTAGCAAAATATAATTTGGCACCGATAGATGCGTCAACACCACCATCTACACCTCCTCCACGCCCTCCCCCTCTTCAACCACCACCACTCCCTCCTAGAAACCGCAACCATCTCAGGACGGAATACTTGGCTCAACACGAAACGAGTGAGGATAATGCTAATATCAGGTTTATTATCCAGCCAGTAAATACGCCTAGATACAATACGAGTTTTACACAATACGATAATGAAGAAATATTCTCACGAGTGATACTGAGAAATTCACCTATTGAACGAGTTTCTAGAGATCTCAGGTCTTCAGAATTCATGTCGGTTAGGGAAAGGGTTCCTACACCTCCACCGTATCCTGTTTTGGAAAGAAACCCGCCAAATAATACAACATCTAGAGTTATGCAGCGTTGGATATAGAATTAAAAACATAAAAATAGAAAAAAAAAAAGATTAGTAGTAGAAATAGAAGTAAATGAGAAAAATTGAAATATAATTTTTTATTTATTGAAAATTAAAAACTCTAGTCTACACTACTATGACTGATGAATGTTCTGTTTGTATGATGCCATTCGAGGATGGCGAGTCGAAAGTCACACTGGGTTGCTCTCACACCTTTCACTACGGATGTATCCTAAAGTGGAATTTGACATCAAGAGGAGATAATCATAAATCTTGTCCACTTTGCCGAGAAAATATGGGTGTAGATGATACTTTAAGAGATGCGGTTGCTCCTGTAGTTCAACCAATTATACGAGGAGGATCAACAATAGATCACATGCTTGATCCAGCAAATGGTCTTTCTGTTAAATGTAGAGAGTGTGGTTCGGATTTGTATATGTGTGATAGTTGTGGCATAAGTGTTTGTTTGTGTCAGTTCACTACACACTCTCCCGAACTACAATTTCATTGTCCAATGAACCCATTTGAAGAGCCAATAAGTCAAGAGGACCTTGAAGTAGGTGAAATTCCTATGATACACTGTTCGAGATGTTTTATGAACCGTGAAGATACAGTTCTTGAATTTATGATGGATGATCATGGAGATGGAGATATCTTTTATCACGATCATATGCAGGAACTCTATGAAATATATTTCGAAGACAACTCTGGAAGAAATAATTCTGAACTATACACTCAGTATCCTACATATACTTTCGACGAATTTAGAGAAAGAATGGAACAACTTTTTAGAGATGAGCTTTCAGCAAGTTTTGAATCAGATAACGAAATAATTGATTTGGTAGCAGATTATGATTACGAAGAAAATGATTTTGAAATTGATGTCCAGCCAGCACCTGCTCCTCAAGAGCCTGTGCCTGCTCCTCGAGAGCTTGTGCCTGCTCCTCAAGAGCCTGTGCCTGCTCTTCGAGAGCTTGTGTCTGCTCCTCAAGAGCCTGTGCCTGCTCTTCGAGAGCTTGTGTCTGCTAACAGAGAACACACTCACCAGGAAGATATCGCTATTCCTCCTCCACCTTCGCTTATTCACCTAAATCTTGACGAATTACAAGAATTCATTGATGAAACTAACGAAAGACTACCAATACATTCTTCTGTTATTTTAAATAGTGAAATTGGTTATCGAGGCGATGAACGCATCCAAGAGGGACATGGTGGCGACGAACAAATAATTATAAACAATAACAGTGGAAATGTAGATTTTGAAAATGATTTTATAAGTTTAATAAATTATATTAATATAAACGATCGTATGCCGATTATTCAAAATATTGATACAAATATAGTAAGTAATATAATCGAACAATCTAATATTGACTCAACGCAGCGTTAAGAAAATTAGACTTTTAAACTAAAAAAATGAAAAAAAATGATGAGCTATTTTTTATCTTACAAAACACTTTTCTCTAACCCAAATATTTAGACCATATTTTACTCCTTTTTTTGGGGCAACACCAGCATGTAACGATCCATGGTCACCTTTACCATCCTTTAAATTTGTCCAGTAAACTCCATTTCCTTCTATAGGAGAAGTGCATATATCTAAATGTTTAAAACAAGTGCTACCATTATTACCTTCTTCATTAAGAGTGTTAAGATAAACAAAAATTGTGTAGAGCCTTTGTCCTCCTTTTTTCCCTTCATTACCATCGGGTCCTAAATTAGCATCTTTAAACCAATCATAATGATAATCGTATTTTTGTCCTGGAGTGTATCTAACAACCTGTAAATCTTCAATTTGACATGGGTCTATATTAAGATAAGTGGCAACTCTTTTATTTATTCTTTGTAGTGTTTTATCTTCAAAATCTTTTTGTCTATTTAAAAAACAAGTAAAACTTGTTCGCCCTTTAGATCTAGGTTCATCTACAGTAGTAGACCTTTTAAAATTTCCTTCAGCAATATTTATTATATGTCGACATTCCTCTGATGATAAAAAATTTTTTAGATGCACAACATCAGTATTTTTATGTAAACTTTCTGTTTTAAATTTATGACCATCTATTTCCATTTGACCGTCATACTTGCTGTTTATCTCGTGTAGTATTATTTCTGAAATTATTATTAAAATCAAAATTAATACAAAAACAAAAATTATAAATTCATACATTTTATCTATATAATTTAGTAAGATAATTCGCCTAATAAATTACTTTAATTATATTCTCTCAATATTTCATTTACTAAAATAATACCTAAAAATAAACAAATCATTAAAATTAAATTGTAGTTAATTTTTAAGTGTAGATGAGAATATACATTTTTGTTTATTTGCTATTTTTTGTTTTACTTAACAAAACTCTTTTCTCTAAAATTAAGAAGGATAGTCTTAAGTTAATGAAAGTTAACGGAGTTAATTCCCCAATATTAAATTATTTACTCAAAGAGAAAAACAAAAAAAGGACCCTATTAAATCTTCTATTTAATAATAGTTTGAATACAAAAAAATAAAATATATTTACTTTTTTTTAGTTATCTATGATTACAGTTATACAATACATTTTGTAATTAGGCTACAAACTTTTCCTTGTCTGCTCGGCGAAAGAACCATCCCTTCTGCTGTGGCATCCAAAATCCTCCCTGGAAATACTTACCATGTTCAGCAAAGGTGTAGGTATCAGATGCTCGTAGCATCCAACCCTTTCCATACCGTTCAAATGAGGGACCATCTTCCATAAACTGACTATCAGATGTGACATAATTAGACGTTGCTGAGCGAGTAGACCGAGTAGAACGCGCGGACGAAGGCTCCTGCTTGATACTCGTAGCACCTAGACGCTGCACCTCGGCAAGATACCGGCTCTGGAAGAACCAACCATTACCTGAGGAATTCCACCAACCCAGGTTTCCAAGCAGATACGGTTCCCTGCGCTTAAACAGGGGATTTGACCGAGCACACCGCACAATAAATCCCTTACCGTATGGCTCAATCGAAAAGCCAGAGAGATCGCGCTCTTGGCTAAAAGGCGACACGTGGATAACATCATCAGACATCCCCGAGGTCGTCTGACCACTGAGAACTGTCGGACAAGAAGAACCCGAGTAGGAAGCTCCAGCGGCAATCAGATCATCATAATACTGACTACGGAAAAACCATCCACCCTGCGACTGGTTCCACCATCCCTGGTTAAGATACTTCACCCCTCGGAACTGTGTTGACCGATTAGGCATCAGAAGATAACCCTTACCGTATTCTGAGAAAGTAAGCCCAGTAAGGTCATAATCAGGACCTCCTAGTTGGTCGTCATCCTCACTCTCTGAGGGCACATACTCAGGGTCCGTATCTTCCTCAGCCTCGGCAGCCCTAATGAGCATATCTACATTCTGTGCGAAGATGCTATCCGCTGTGCGAGTTGAAGAATGGCTACGTGTGGAAGCGCCTGTTGCTGCGGTTGAACGATCAGCATCAAAGATCTTGATACACTTAGTCTTATAGACGTATACCTGACTTGTCTCGGCGGTGTAACTCCGAGCAAAGTCAAACGCCTTAGTCTTTGACGTAAACTGCGAGTTCAGAACGCGTCCATCACTCTGGATTTCATATACAGTGTAAGAAGTCTCGTTTGCTGATTCCTCGAATACAGCAGTGACTGCGTTGAAGTTGCTAGAAGAAACTGAAGCGGAAGTTGAAGGCATTTTGTGTTTGTGTTTGTTGAGTAGAAATTTAATTATATTCTACTTGAATTTGTAAAATCAATTTTTTCTTTTTCTTATTTAAAGATTTTTCTATAGAATATTAATTTTTTTCTATAGATAACCTGATTGTTGAAAAGGAATGACGTCAATAATAGTCAATAAAAATAAATAAAAATTATATTCTAATAACCGAAATCAATTATTAGTATTTTCGATACCTTTACTTTCATCTATAAAATGTCTAAAAGTAAGTGAATATCTTACTGACTTATTTTCCATTTTAGGCACTTCATGTGAAAAGTATATTTGACTATAGCCTGCCATAATAAATAACGAGTTATCTTCTAGTATAAAGTCGATATTTTCATCACTATTTCTTTGAACCTTAAGAGATTTAAACACCTCTGGATGATGAAGGCGTCTTACTCTTAGAATGCGACTGTCACCAAAGGAAATTCCTAATATAATAGGATGTTTCCCGAAACTCAAATAAGTGTCTCGGTGTGCTCTTATTGAGTCTTCACCATCCCGATATTTATTTATTAAACAACTATTAATATCCATTTCTTCAAGATTGACATCATGTTCTATCAATGTTTTTCTCAACTCCTCATTATTTTTAATTGCTTGTGATACTTCTTCAAGGAGTGCAGGATAGTCACCTACGGGTTCCCATCGTTTATATCTATTTTTCCAGCTGTTACAAAAATACTTTCCTTCACGCTGAAACCATAGCTGCTTTCGTGGGATCTCTCTACCGCTTACACATTGTCCATCTCTATAGTCTTGTGCTTCAATAAATGATTTAATTTTCAGTTTCAAATCATCGTTAAATATATTAGACTTATATAGAAATACACTTTTATTTCCATCTATAATTGGAGTGTAAGTAATTTGTGTCATAAAGACTAATAAATAAGAATACACTCTTTTATTTTAAATCAATTTTAATAAAATATCTTATACTATAGTATACTATGGCGAGATCAGTAAAAAGAAGTAGAAGCAAAAAAAGTGTTAAAAAAAATAATGCGGCTGTCCAGGTTAAGGGCAAAAAATCTAAAAAAACTGGAGGAAAATTAGGACCAGTCCTACTAGAAGAAGATAACTTAGATAAAAACAGATTTTACTGCGTAAAATGTCGCGCTAAATGCTTTTCACGTAAACCAGACATAAAAGTTGGAACAACTAAAAAAGGTAGAAGCATGCTAAAGGGAAAGTGTAAAACTTGTGGCACTAAAGTAAACCGTTTTTTTTCATAAATTAATTTTAATTAAATTTACTTTAATTGATTTTTACGGAATATTTCTAAAAAATTTTCCTAAACTAAATATAAAATGACTGATAGATTACCGCAGGAATCTTGTGGGTCACAGAAACAAATAGTAAATTTAAATTATCTCGATCGTGAAGCACAAATTTATAAACAATCTAAAAATGATTTGGTAGAATACTCTAAACAGGTGCATGAGGCAGTAGAACAAAATACAAAGAAAGAAGTAGAAGAGGTAGAAGAGGCAATAAAACGTCTAAATCAAAAAGTTGAAAAAATTATGGAAACCAATTATGTGAAAGAGCGTCAGCAAAAAATAGAAGAAGCACAACAACAAATGATGAAGTCAATTAAAGAGGCATCAAACACCTTTTTCCAAGTCAGAGAAGTTATTCGATCAAAAGATAATTTAAGTGACGAAGAAAAATACCAGTATGAAGACAAGTTGTTCAATAAAATTTTGGATAAATTTATGACTAAAGAAGAAAAAGAGTTATTCACCAGAATTATTAGTGCTGGACCTATTTTGATGTTAGGGGGAAGAGGAGATGGAAAGTCGCTATCTTCTATAGGATTTTAAAATCAATAATTATTTCATTTAAGATTATTTCATTTACGATTATTTCATTTAAGATTAAAAAGTATAAAAACTATCAGACACAATACTAGGAAAACACTTACTAAAATAACTACATTTATATTTACATCAAAATATGTTTCATATTTTTTTACTTTTTTAAGATCGCTCTCTAATAAATCAGGAAAGCTTTTAAAATTGTTTGAAACCCAATTTTGACAGTGTTCTAGACACGCCGATTTTCTATTCCTTATATCACACTTTCTATTTGCTACCATTAAAAATGACTTAGAAAATTAAATAAAAATTGAATATAAATTTACAATTTAATTTTCTAAGTAATACGTATTTTCAAAAATGCCAACAACGAAACGACACTTGTTTAATCTAGGAAGTCTTTCCTCTTCCGAGATTGAAATAATTAAGAGAGTAAATAACCCTGATGTTATCAATGTAATTAATAATGAATGGCTAAATAACATTGACCCCGATATTATAAAACAATACATAGAAGATGTTGTTAATTATTGGAATTCAAAACTTGAAATTTCTGATAAAAATAAAAATAAGACTCTAAATAGAGTTATTGTAGACTTTGCTAAAGCAAGAAAAGACATCGAACAATTCTTAAGGTCTCTTGACAAAAAATATAAATTGCCGAGAAAGCCGAGTGGTGCTGTTATAATTAGATATCTAAGAAACTTGTTTAAGGATGACACCATTACAGCATACACCCTTATTACTTTGATGGATCTACTCACAACCAAAAATCGGTATCACTCAGGTGTCCTTGAAATAGCAATTATGACTGGACCTGGAGATTTTAGCTGCAAATACGATTGTCACTACTGTCCAAACCAGCCGGGTATTGCTCGCAGCTATGTGAAGGAAGAACCCGCGGTCAGAAGGGGTGCCCAACATGATTTTGATTGTGTTAGACAAATAAACGCACGAATTTCATCATATCTTTCAATCGGACAACCAGGAGACAAGGGCGAATTTATCATTCTAGGAGGCACATTTTCAAATTACTCGGACGAATACCGTAGGGAATTTATGCGAGACCTTTATTATGCGTGTAATACATATTACGATGTAATTAAGCGTCAGCGTCTTTCACTTGAAGATGAAAAGGATATTAACGAGACCGCACTTTTTAAGGTAATTGGTCTGACAGTCGAGACACGTCCTGATTGTATTGATGAAGAAGAAATATTGAGATATATTAGTTACGGTGTCACCCGCGTTCAACTAGGTGTTCAGCATACGGATGACCGGCTTTTGAAGAAGATTAACCGCAAGTGTTATACTAAGGATACTATAAAGGCATTGACAATGCTAAAGACGGCTGGGTTCAAGGTGTTGTGTCATTATATGCCCAACTTGCCAGGTGCTACTCCAGAAGGAGATATTGAGATGTTTAATAATGTAATTAATAATCCTGATCTAGTATGCGATGAATGGAAGATTTATCCAACATCTGTAACTACAACATCCTCTAAGGATATCGAAGAAATTACAAATAAGGTGATGCCTGTGTATACTGTAATTGAAAAATGGTTTTTGGATGGAAAGTATGTTCCGTATGACGCCAACACTCTAGAGGAGGTTATTCGATATGCCCTAGTTGCATGCCCTAAGTATATTAGGATTGCTAGAGTATTTCGAGATATTCCTATTGATAATATTATTGGAGGTGCTGATGTCCCTCATCTGCGACAAAAATTAGAGCGTAAGATGGCGGCGGATGGAGAATATTGTGAGTGTATTCGAAGTAGAGAGATACGCAACCGCGAAGTCGATATTTCAAAGGTTTCAATTAATACTCAGAAGTATTCAGCACAGGGAGGCACTGAAATATTTATCTCGGCAGATTACTATGATCCAAATGAAGATAAAACGTTCCTTGTTGGATTTTGTAGGCTGCGCATCAACCAAAATAATGGTTCACTTGATTATCTTCCTCATCTAAAGAATTCAGCTATAGTCAGAGAACTTCATGTATATGGCAAGATGGTCCCTAGTTATTTCTCAAAGGTGCTTACATCAAATACACAGCATAAGGGTATTGGAAGTAGACTTATGAGGGAGGCAGAAAGTATCACGGCAAATATGGGGATCTGTAAACTGGCTGTTATTAGCGGTGTTGGGGTGCGAAGATTTTATTCTGACAAGCTTGGTTATAGGCTCCAAAATAATTACATGACCAAGAACCTACATTTTAAAGTTATACTCAGTATTATTTCAAACCTTGACTTTTGGGCAATGGTAATGTTTATAGTAGCGGTTTTTATTCAGATAAAATTGTTTATCAAAATTTTGTAGATTATTAAAACTTATTGAATTTATAGAAAGTAATAACTGCTAAGAAATAATGTTATAAAGAATATCCAAATATTTTTCTATTATTAATTTAATGAATAATATTGATACAGCAATAAATAATAATGATACTAGACAGGGTATTTTCTTTGGTGTTAATAGTGGAATTTTAACGACAGTAGGAGTAATCGCAGGTATTTCACAGACTACAACTAATCCTATGTATGTAGTAATAAGTGTGCTATCACTCGCCATAAGTGATTGTATTGGTGAAGCATACGGAATGTATCTTTCAAAAAAAGCAGAACTTGTAAAAGAGAAAGGATATGGACCAGTTTATTCCTTAGTTGCGGTTTTTGTAGCTAAATTCATAACTGTATTGCTATTTTTGCTACCACTTCTTTTCTATTGGAACCTAAAATATTTTAAAAATCTATCATGGCCCATAATTTATTCACTGATTGTGCTTATATTTATTGATCATAGACTAGCTGAAATGCGCAAAGAATCAAAAATTAAGTATAT
>MDTE01119485.1_pt1 | contig 12130 bp, 13 predicted proteins | sample 811231 | NCBI WGS metagenome assembly MDTE01 (sample SAMN05326651, study PRJNA326480) | marine metagenome | isolation source: seawater | place: Indian Ocean: Red Sea | collected 2010
CATTGCTCCATCTTGCGTTATAATAGCTGACTCTCTAAAATTTGAGGAGTAAAAGCAATAAGCGGCATGTGCAAAATGATGGGATAAAATAAAACCTGGAATAATTCTTTTCCCTAATTTAAATTTGATCGGAAGCTGCATTGTATCGCACTTTTTTTTTTCGAACAATCTCCCTATTTGTTTCAGTACCGCGCCTTTAAGCCAAGATTTACTTTGGTAGAAGTTTTCTATTGAACCAAAAAAATTTATTTTTTTTTAATTTTAAAAATTTTTTACTTATTTTTTTTGTATAGGGATGATTTGTTTTTTTACTTATGAGATTTAGTAAATTCTTTTTTTTAATTTGATCTATAATCAATTTTTTTTTCTTATGAAACCAATGATCGGGAAATTTATTTAATGCATCAAAATCAAGATCAAAATTAAGATTTTGATCTTCAAATATATATTCAACATCTTGTGTTGATGTGACCGAACAATAATCGATTTCATTAATATCAACATTAAATTTTTTTAAACATAATTTAATATCTGAAAAATTAAGTCCAATTACATGTCTTATTCTACTTACTCTTTCTTTTTCGATGCAAAATATTATCTTACCATCTTTTAAAAGAGTAACACTTGCATCATGTCCAAAATGCAAACCAAGAATAATCATTAATTAAATTGAAGCTTTTTTATCTTTTCGAAATAAATAATTGGTTGCTTTTTTTAAATTAGAGCTAGAAAATGAAATCAATGAGACGTCTTTGAAAAAAACCTGATTCACAAATTTTCTTTTCTTTAACTCAAAGTAAATTTTTTTAAAACTTCTTCTACCAAAGGCGTGATTTCTTAATTTAAAAAGTTTTTTTTTATTTTCTTTATCTATACATTTGTAATTAGAAATTCTCTTTTGTAAGAAATAATTAGAATTATAGACTTCCTCAAAGTAGTGAACAAATGTGCAGCTTTCTATTAAAGTATCGATAAGTAAAATTTTAGTATTTTTATTTAAAAGATATTCCCAGATTGTGCCTTTTCCGCATGGGCCTTTTTTTTTATTTTTTTCTTGAAAATTTATTATATTAAATTGATCTTTACCGGAAACAGTGACCGAATGGGTTGGGTGTAAAGTTCTATTATATTTAAATTTTTTTCTAAATACCTCAGAAAGTATACCCATTTCTGATCTACTTTTTAAATAATCAAATTTCAAATTTTTTTTACTTTGACCCCATGTAAACGCAGGGAAGATCAAGGTTCCGTCACTCATAAAATTTTCAATTTTACTTAGGAATAGTGATGGATTTATACCGTAACTACCGATTCTTTTAAAAGAGGAATGAATTATCAAGTGATCATTTTTTTTGATTTTAAGTTGTTTAAAATACTCTTCCAAATTTTTCATTAAATTTAAGCTTTTTTTCGTAATTATTTCTTTAGCTTCTATTTGATACATTTGCATAAATAGTTTTTTATTTTTTGTAAAAATGTTATTTAATTTTTTTTCAAATTTTAGAGGTATTCTTTTTCTGCTTACTTTAAAATGATCAGAAACTTTGAGTGAATAATTCAAATTTTCTAAATATTTTTCAAAATTTATTAAAAGATTGCATTCGGTATTAAATGATCTTTTAACTATTGCTTTTAAATCATCGCTTTTTTTAATTTTCAAATATTTTGTACAAATTATAAGACCTCTGTCAATTTGGTTATCAATTTTGTGTAAAGTAACTCCGATGGGATATTTTTTTATCAAACCCCATTTGAAAGAATCAAGCCCTCTGTTAATTGGTAGAATACCAGGATGAGCGTTTAGGATAATTTTATTTTTAACAAAATGGCTGGGCAATATTTTAATAATCGTGTTTAAGAAAATACTTTTTTTTTTAAATTTGAGCTTTTTTAAATCTTTTACAGACCAGTTATGTAGGATCTTATAATTAACATTTTTAGATTTATAATAAGCTCTATTATCAAAATTTTCTAAAATAGGATTTGGCCTGCAGTTAAAAATTTTAGGGTTTGTAAATCTATTTTTTTTTCTTTTTTTGAAAGGAATTGCTAAAATCGTAACTTTATATTTTTTTTTTAATAATCCATCTACAACTTTTTTAGTTTTTAGATGACCTTTATCATATGTGATCACATAAATATGATATTTAGTTTTCATTTTTATTTTAGAATGTTAATTAAAATAGATAAATTCGTAATCCCCAGAATAGTTGAACTTTTTATAAAGCCATTTCCATTCTGTTTCAGAAAAAAAAGATTCGCAAGTTAGTGCCCAACATTGTAAATTAAATAATTCTTTTTCATTTCTGTAACTCTCAACCAATAAATATTTTTTTTTACCTACTCTCTCAATTTCTCTTAATGCTTTCTCTAAATCAAATATCTCTAAATTGTGCAGTGTTGTTATAGAGATTACTAAGTCAAAAAAATTTCTTTTATAGGGATACTTTGATTGGGCTTTTAACTTACGGAAATTTTTTCGTATTTTCTTGTCTATATGGTTGAGGGCATGCTTTGAAATATCAAATCCATAAACTTTTAATTTTGGTTCCAATATTAGCATTTCCTTTAAAAGAAATCCTTTACCACATCCAATATCTAAAATTTTTGAACCTGCTTTTAACTTGTAAGTTTTAATTAATTTTTTAGCGACAGATCTCCATCTTCCTGGAATATACTTATACCCTCCGTATCCGTATCTCCTATCTCCGTCCCAATATTCTTTTTCATATTTTTTAGCGATTTGCATGCAATGAATTTTATTATCATTCATTCTTTGCAAATAATTTCTTTTTGTAGAATTATGAAGTTTAGTAATGAAATTTCTCTTTATCATCTTAAATTTAAATTTTACCATTATTTAAAGATGCTTTTTTGACAAGCCAAATATTTTCTATTCTATGAATATCTGCTTGTTTTAAAATTTCTAGGTTTTCGCATGCAAAGAAAATTTTCTTTTTTTTCTTTAAAATTTTATTAAATATCTTTTTCCTCTCATCATCGTTGTAAGGCATTTGAAATAAACTATATGCAACTATACCGTATATTCCTGACATGTTGTGCGTTAAATCTTTTAAAATATGAAAAGAATTCGACATTGAATATTCACTTGCGCTCAATAAAAAATTTAAATTTCTCTTTTGACAAAAATCTCGTATAACAATATTCTGAACGTGCTGAGGGACTCTCTCTCCCATAAAATCTCTACTAAAATTATATCCTCTTACCTTTTTCATTTAATTTTTGGGAGTTTATAATTTATGGCCAATTGTGAAATTTTTCTAAGAGAAATAGGTTCAAAAAATTCTCCGAGTTTTTTGTCTTTGTATGGGGAGAACACACCTTTAAATCTACAATTAAGAGACCAGCGAGTTTCTGTTTCTTTATTCACAACATTCCCGTGAGGTAAGCATTGGTTAAAGATTAAAACTTGCCCATATTTTATTTTAATCCATTTTAAATCTTTTTTAATTTTATTAAAAATTTTATCACTAGAGGCATTTTTTCCTTTAAGAAAAACTGATTTTAATTTTCCGTATTTTTTAGGTGGCAGAATATACATTGCCTTAGTTTTATAACAATCAACTAATGGCAACCATACAACTGTTTCGTAAGGAGAGTCTCCAGACCAGACGTCTGAGTGTAGAGGCAAAAGAGAGCTGTTGTCTTTTGGTAGTTGAATACTCAAATTAATTCGCAACTGCATTGACAGCTCATTGCCAAGCAATATATCTAAATAGTCTCGTGATATTTGATAATAAAGTTTCCTTAAATCTCTATTTTTATTAATATCACTTATAATTTTCATGCGAAAGTTATTCAAATTATAAGGTCTAATCTTTTTATGAATAAAATTTAGAAGTTCATCATCGTTTTTAAATTCTTGAGATTTTTTTAAATTTTTATTTATTGAGTTTATAAATATATTTCTAATTTTATTTAAAGAATTTTCATCATTGATATTTTTTACTATGAAACCATTTTTATCAAATTCTTTTGATATATTTTTTTCTTTTTCAGATAAAAAGCTAGTCATTTTTTACCAATTTTTTCCAATTTCTTTGTCAGTTTTAAGACTGATAAAATTTGGGCCATTTTTTCTATGACAATCTAATACTGCTTTCTCGGTTTCAAAACTATTCTTAGGAAAGTATGATGTAATATTTTTAAACAGACCCATGATGGTTTTGGCATTCGTTTCGGAGTGTGTTGGTCCAAGTTTAGGATAGTCTGCAAAACCTACCAGTTTCACATTAACGTTTTGTTGATCAATATCTAACTTTAATTGTTCAAAAGGTCTTTCAATTAAAAAAGGTGTGATTGTATATACCCAAGGCTTCAGACCTTCTAAAGACATTCCTGAAGCAGTTCCTAATAAACTTTGTTCACAAATTCCTAAATTAAAAAATCTTTTTGGATGTGTCTTTCTAAAATCATCAAAAATACCATAGCCTATATCACCAACAAGCAGAACGATTTTTTCGTCTTTTTTTGCAAGTTCATTAATAATTTTTCCAAATTTGCGTCTCATTTTAACCCAAGTCTTTTTTTGCCAATTTCAATTTCATGTCCTTTTAATTGTCTAGCATGCCAAACTGGGTCATTTTCAAATTCTTTTATACCTTTGCCTTTAGTGGTATGAAGTATAATGACGTTAGCTTTTCCTGAATTCTTTACTCTTTTAAATCCTTTAATTAAATTTTTAAATGAGTGTCCATTTTTTACTTCAATACAATTACAATTAAAAGATTTAAATTTTTCAACTATATTGTTGAGGGGAAGTGCATCTTTAAGTTTGGATAAAGCTTGTATCTTATTATAATCAATAATAATAATTAAATTATCAAGTTTGTGTTTTGAAGCTATTAAAAGTGACTCCCAAGTAGTACCTTCTTGACATTCACCGTCACTTATCATCACAAAAATTTTTCCCTTTATTTTTTGTTTTTTTCTTGCAAAAGCCATTCCAGTGGCAATTGGGAGACCATGTCCCAAACTACCAGTGGTGCAATTAATACCGTTTTTAATATCAATTTCTAAATGAGTTTTAATTTCTGGATTGAAGCCTTTTTCTTTAAGCAATATACATAATGGAAAAGATGCATGGGCCTTACTTAAAATAAATTTATCCTTTTTTTTTAAAATTACCTCGTAAATAACAAGAAGAGCCTCTATCATAGAAAAACTACCACCTAGGTGCGCTTCTCCTTTTTCAATAAAGGCATTAAATGTTTTTTGTCGTAAAATTTTAGCTTTATCTTGAAGTTTTTTGATATCCATTGATTTATTTAAGATTAATATTATTCATTCTTTTAATATTAAAATATTTTTCATTTGTTAAAGTATTATTTAAAACTTTTTTATCAAAAGCGAATTTTAAATCTTTTATTGCGTCCTCAATAGTTTTAACAGAGGAAAATCCCAATATATTTTTAATTTTTTTTGACGATATATGATATGACCTATTATCATCACTTTTTACATTTATAATATTTATATCCTCTCCTAAAACTTTCTTAACTAATTTTGCTAAGTTATTAACAGTTTGATTTTCATAACCGGCATTAAAAATTTGACCGGAAACTTTTTCTATAGGCGCATTAATCAAAAACTCATATGCTCTTGCCATATCAAATATATGAATATTTGGCCTTAATTGATTTCCTCCAAACACACTTATTTCTCTTTTGTGATAAGCCAAATTTGTTAAAATATTTACAACAACATCGAGTCTTTGTCTTGGAGAGTAACCACAAACAGTAGCAGGCCTAATGATTATTGTATTAAATTGTTTAGAGTTGTATTTAATTAAAATTTTTTCGCAATGAGCTTTAAATTTTGAGTAATCTGTCAATGGAGTAAGTGTTACCTCCTCATTTATATCTTTCTCATCTTTTAAACCATAAACAGAAGAAGATGATGCATAAATAAATCTAGATACATTATTTTTTTTACTTATTTTTACTAAAGGTTCAAATGCATCTAGATTTATCGATTTACCTAAATTTGGATTGAGCTCAAAACTGGGGTCATTAGAAATACAAGCTAAATGTATAACTATATCGTGCCCTACTAAACTATCATCTAATAATCTTGTATTTCGAATATCACCTTTAATGATTTTTAAATTTTTATTTTTCTCTAATACTTCTTCACCATATATCATTAAGTCATATACCGTTACTTGATGTCCTTTTGAGATTAAATAAGGAGTTAATATCGCTCCAACATAACCGGCACCACCTGTGATAAAAATTTTACTCATTGCTATTTTAGGAGATGTTCAAGTGTTTTGAGCATTTCTATTTTGTCTATTGGAGTTTTATTTCCTATCGTTCTTACAGATTGTGCTGCTCCAAGTGAGCCAATTATTAAGGATAATCTCTCAGATAATTTTTTATGTAAACAAATAGATGCTAATGCTAACATTGTATCCCCTGCACCTATTTTATCTAAAGCATTTTTTTCATATGCCTGATTTCTGAAAAAAGAACTTTTTTGTTTATTGTAAAATATTGAACCTTGAGTTCCCATTGTAACTATTAAATTGTTAATTTTTTGATCATTACAAAGTTTCTTCATTAATTCTGTAACTGGTGAATTTCTATCTCTTAACTCATATCTTAATTCTCTATCATTTATTATTACACAATTTGGATTTCTATATTTTCTCATGCTGTGGAAGCCTATGTTTGAAGCATTTAATTGTGCATTTACTGCAAGAAATTTTGAATTTGTACAAATCATCTTTGCACTTTTAGTTGAGATTAAACCGTGTCCATAATCCGAAACAATCACCATATCGTACTGGCGTAACATTTTTTTTAATTTTTTTTGAAATTGTTTTTCATTAGTATTATTTAATCTATCGTCATTTAATGAATAAACACCTAAAACTTTATTTTTACTAATATGATCCAAGAATCTTCTTTTAATAATTGTCGGCGAATTTTCTTTTTTAATATAATCAAAATTTACATTTTTAGGTAAATCTTTTTTAATTTTAGGTAAATATTCTTTTTTTTCACCAATCATACTCAAAAGTGAAACATTTGTTAAAAAAGGTGAAAGGTGTCTTGCAATAGCGACTGCTCCACCTGAATACGTTTCTTTATTTAGATCTCTAAGTACTAACGTTGGTTCTTTACCAGATTTTCCTAAAGCCTCACAGAAATTATATTCATCAATAATTGTTTCACCAATTACTAGTACCTTTGTTTTTTTTATTTTTTCAAAAATATTTATTATTTTTTCATATGAATATTTTTTTTTTATCTCTTTAATATTAGATTTATGAGTTTTGGTAAAATTATCAGTAAATATATTAATTAATTTACTTGAACTGTAAGTTTCCTCTTTTGTATATATAATTTTTCCACCAAATCTTTTTACTGCTGAGATTTCAGTTTTGATTTTGCCAGTTATATCTTTTTTGTGAATTTTGTAATCCGGTCCTTTACAATAAAAGTTTGGTCTAAGGCTTTTAATAATTGGTATGGCTGATGCATTATCGTTTATAACAACAAAATCAATATATTCTAGTGATGCTAAAGACTCGGCCCTAAGATTTTGATTGAAAGCAGGTCTATTTGGTCCTTTGTTTACAAATCTATCGCTTGTAATTGATACAACTAAAATTTCACCATAAGTTTTAGCTTCCCTAAAATGTTTAATGTGGCCAATGTGTAAAAGATCAAAGACACCATGACATTGAACGATTTTTTTTCCCCTACTTTGTAAATTTCTTATTTTTTTGTTTAAATCTTTTAGCAAGAAAATTTTTTTTTTCATATTTTATCTAATTTTTTTTAAAAGTTTGAACCAAATCTTAGTGGCTTCTTTTATTTTTTTCGGTGTCCATACAGGTGCATCTTTAAAAGTATCTATTTTTGTAAGTAATTCTTTTACTCCATCTTCAATTTTAATTTTCGGTTTCCAATTAAGATCTCTTTTGATTTTACTTATATCGCCTAAGGATCTATCTGGTTCTCCAGGTCTTTTAGGTATTTTAACAGTTTTACCACCAATTAATTTTGCTATTTTATTTACCTGAACCTCTTTTCCACCTGCCAAATTATAAATCACTCCCTTTTTTTTAGAACTAGCAGCTTTGTAAATAGCTGAAACTAAATCTCTCACATGAATAAAATCTCTAGTTTGTTTTCCATTTCCTACTACTGTCAGCGGTTTATTTGCAAATTTTTGTGCTAGAAATACCCCAAATACAGCACCATATGCGCCGGTAGTTCTGGATCTTGGTCCATAACAATTAAAAAATCTCAAGCTTATTGCTGGAAAATTGTAAACTTTATTCCAATGCATCACTAATTCTTCACCTTGTACTTTTGTTAAAGCATATGGATACATTGGTTTTATCGGAGACTCTTCTTTGGTAGGAAATCTTTTTGGAAAACCGTAACAACTTGCAGAGGCTGCATAAATAAACTTTTTAATTTTTTTTCTATGTGAAGCTCTAATAATATTTAATGTCCCTAAAACATTAGACTCAAAATATTTTTTTGGATTTTCTATACTCGGCACAATATCTGCTAGACCTGCTAAATGGAAAACATAATCAACACCAGAAAAATATTTATCGATATTATTTTTTTTTGAAATATCGGTATTAATTATTTTTAAATTTGCTTTTGAGTGACCTTTAAGATTTGATTTCCTCCCAGTACTAAAATTATCTAATACAATAACTTTGTGTTTTTTCTTAATTAATAGATCGACTAAATTACTACCTATAAATCCTGCCCCTCCTGTTACCAAAGATTTCATAGTCATTTAACCAATGCTCCGCACTTTATGAAAAATACGCTTATATATTTTTTCCATTTTTTTATTTTATATTATATAGGTGTAAATAAAAATTCTTTCTTTTTAATTGTTGTTTTTATATTACCCATTAAAATTTTAATTCTATTTCTCTGCAAATTAATAATTTTGAATATTTTCTCAGAAAAAGGTCCTGATGAGAATTTATAATTTCTATTTACCTCTAAATCAAAAAAATTTATGGATAAAAAACCTTCTTTACTTTCAGAATTCTCACACTTTTTAATAAAATTAATAATATCATTTTGAGCTTCAATAAAACCTTCTAAAAAATATTTTAAACCTCGTGTATATCTTAATGAATCAATTATATTCTTATAACCTAGGCTTTTATGGTAGCAAAATAAGTAATCTCCAAGCAAGTTATATTCTTTGTTAATTAATTTGTTATTTTTATATTTTTGAATACGTAATTTTGGAATGTAGATCTTAAAGTCTTTACCTAATTTTTTTGTCAGATCTTCTTTGAGCAAAGCTAAGTTTTTCTTATCAAATTTCAAAACAGTCCACATATTATTTGCCCTTAAGTTCTTTTTTAAGCTCGTCGTACTCTTTCATTTTTCTTTTCATATAATTCAAGGTAAGCTTAGTTTTTTGTGAAATTCCCTTAGGTGTTAAGACATAAAAGTAATTAAGTTTATTTGGATTTTTTTTGAAATTTTCTATTTTAATTAACCCTTTTGATTGTAGAGCCTTTAAGCAGTAGTTTAGTTTGCCCAGACTAAAGCCAAGTTCCTCTGCCAACTCTCGTTGGGTAGATTCAGGTTTTTGCTGAATCTTTCTTAAAACATCAAAATGATCTTCCTGGTCTTTCATGTGTTCAATTATTGAACATAGTATTGTTCAACTTTTGAACAGTAAAGGCTTTTCTTCTATATTTTAACTGCTTTTGAGCTATTATGTGTATCGTAAAAAAAATACAACTATATGTTGTAATACAAAATTTTTTATTTTTATGTCGTTTTGAGTAGGAATTTATTGGTTTGTTTTTTCTAAAATTTTGATTAATGCTGGGGCAATGATATTTGCTATTTCTTGAGATCCTTTTGGTGTTGTGTGAATACCGTCCCACCAAAAATCAAATTTCCCATCTAATTTTGATGCAACATCTATACATTCATATTTTTTAATCTTGCAATGATTTATTAAAGATGAATTCAAAGCTACAAGTGCTGGATTATTAAAACCTTTGGCTGTTAATTGGTTTATAAAAATTGGAACAGCATTGATTTTCATAGTTTCTAGATGAAGTCTATCTACTCTAGAAATATAAACGTTTGTAAGTTTTTTGTGTTTCGTTAAAACGCTTTTAAGGTCATTATTGTTTTTAAATTCTTTATAACTTAAGAACCTAGTGTTACTTGATCTATATTTTTTTATTCCCTCATCAAAATCATAAAGAAGTTTTTTGTCTGACTTGTGGTATTTATGCTTTATTTTTCTTGCAAAATCATAAAGTAAACTTCTTGATTTAATATTGTCCCAAATTCTCTCATATTTAGAGTCACTCAAAATTTTCCCATCTTGAAATTCATTTCTAAGTTCCTGGTCAGCATACTGGTCATTTATTCCTATATAATAAATAATATATTTAGGCTTAAAATCTTTAAGTCTTGGAAACCAATATTTTAAGTTAGAAAGATGGCCTCTTGTAGACTGGCCCTCGATTCCGGCATTAAAAATTTTTATCTTATTATTTGTTGCAGAGAGCTTTTGATTTAAAATTTCAGTAATAGTATATTTTTCTGGCTTGTATCTTTCATCTGTTGTACTGCCTCCCATTATTACTGCTGATATATCTTTTAACGGAACATCTTCTCCTCTGAATGCATAATAATTTCTTTTATAAATAAATTCGATTGACTTTCCCTCATAATTTACAATGTATGTTGTTTTCCTCAAACGATGCTCCCTAACATAAGGACCGAGATTGTTTTTATCAAACCAATGACCAAAAAATATTTCTATCAAGGATAATGTGGTTAAAAAAACAAGTATATTTATTGATAGTATTTTAAGAAAATTTTTCATTAAAAGAATTTAATCTAATTCAAAATCCGACTGGTAGTTTTTTTTCAATTTTTCATCTTGATCTTCTTTAAATAGAATATAGTTTTCACATACCAAGACATCAAGATTTGTTCCCATAAAACATTTAAAAGCATCTTCAATAGAACAAACTATGGGTTCACCTCTAATATTGAAGGAAGTGTTTACTAATAAAGGACAACCCGCAGTCTCTTTAAACTTTTTTAAAAGTTTATAATATTTAGGATTGGTTTCTTTGTGGACCGTTTGAATTCTGGCTGAATAGTCAACATGGGTTACAGCAGGAATTGATGACCTTTTGACATTTAATTTTTCTATGCCAAAAAGTTTTTGATCTTTCTCGTTCATCGGTATTTGTATATTTTTTTTTACATCAGCTACTAAAAGCATGTAGGGACTATCAGAATTTAAATCAAACCAATCATTCACATCTTCTCTCAAAACAGAAGGGGCAAAGGGTCTAAAACTTTCTCTAAATTTAACTTTTAAGTTAAGCTCTTTCTGCATTTTATCAGATCTTGGATCGGCTATTATTGATCGGGCTCCTAAAGCTCTTGGACCAAATTCCATGCGTCCTTGAAACCAACCAATGATTTTTTTATTTTTTAATTGATCAGCGACAGTGGTGATTAAAGTATCCTCATCTTTTTTTTCATATTTTGCTCCTAAAGAGTTTAAAACTTTTTCAATTTGATCATCTTTAAATGATGGTCCAAGATAAGAGCCTTTCATACTATCTCCATTGGAATCTATTTTTCTTTTATTTCCAAGTTCCTGATACCAAAATGCTAAAGCCGCACCTAAAGATCCGCCTGCATCACCGGCTGCTGGTTGAAACCAAATATTTTCAAAAATATTTCTTTTTAAAATTTTTCCATTTGCCACACAATTTAAAGCCACTCCACCAGCCATACATAAATTTTTAATTTTTATCTCTTTGGAAATTGAAGTGGTCAATCTTAAAACAATTTCTTCAGTTACAGCCTGGATAGATGCTGCAATATCCATATGAAATTGGGTCAATAAATTTTTTTCTGGATCCCTTGGTTTTTCGCCAAATAATTTTGAGAATTTATCATTTGTCATAGTAAGTCCGGTTGCATAATTAAAATATTTCATATTAAGTCTAAATGATCCGTCTTCCTTTAGATCAATAAGTTCTTTTATAATAAGATCTTTGTATTTGGGTTGGCCATAAGGTGCTAAACCCATAACTTTGTATTCTCCACTATTAACTTTA
>MDTE01175796.1_pt1 | contig 12130 bp, 12 predicted proteins | sample 811231 | NCBI WGS metagenome assembly MDTE01 (sample SAMN05326651, study PRJNA326480) | marine metagenome | isolation source: seawater | place: Indian Ocean: Red Sea | collected 2010
ATGAATCAAGATGGCATATTGAATATCATGGATATCATTGAATTAGTAAATAGAATACTTGATAATTAATTAATTAATTTTTTAATTTTTAATATGATATTACGGATTAAATTCAAATGGAGATGATTTTTTTATTTTTCTGCTGGTCAGCAGAAGTTCAAAAATTTTGTTTAGTTAGTTCTTCAAAGGGGATGTTCATCCTCTATTTTTCAATAATAAATAATAAAAAAGGAATATTTTAAAATGTTAATACGTTTTTTAATATGTATTTTATTTTTTTGCAGTTGTGCAGTGAATTCAAATAATACACGTTCATTTCAATTCACATATGAAGTAGACATAGAACCTACTAATGGTAAAAAATTAGAAGTTTGGATACCTATTCCAACATCAAATGAGGTTCAAACCATCTCAGCGCTTAAAATTAATACTAATGGTTTAGAGTATAGTTTGGAAGATGAAAAAGTCCATGGAAATAAATATCTTTATATTAATCAATTAGATGGGACAACTGAATCCAAGAAAGTTTCAGTAATATTTGATGTTGTAAGAAAAGAACATCAAAATGTACATTATGAAAATGTTGATCCTAATGAATATTTACATTCATACAATTCAGTTCCTGTAGGAGGGGTATTTAATAAAGTAATTGAAGAAAATAAATTATCTAAAAATAATGTAAGGCAGATTTATGATTATGTTTTAAATGGCATGCATTATGGAAAACCAAAATCTGTTGATAATCAATATTATAAAGATCCATGGTTAAATGCAGATGGAAAATATGGATTAAAAGAGGTCAGTAGGGATGAGGTTGTAAACTTATATCAGAAGGCAAAAAAAGAAAAAAGTAATTATACTTTTGGGAATGGAAATTCTATTTATGCTTGTGACATAGGAGTTGGAAACTGTACGGATTATCATTCATATTTTATGTCATTAGATCGTACCATGGGTATTCCTGCACGTTTTCACATGGGATTTCCAATACCTGATGGGGAAAGTGGAAAAGTAGGTGGATATCATTGTTGGGCTGATTATTACATTGAAAATAAAGGATGGTATCCTGTTGATATTTCTGAAGCAGATAAAGATCCAGAAAAGATAGACTATTTTTTTGGTACCGTTTGTAATAATAGAGTAGAAATGATGGTTGGTAGAGATTTTAAATTAAAAGGACATGAATTAGATTTTGTCAATTTATTTATTTATCCTATAATGGAAATAAATGATAAAGCCTCTTATCTATATAAGAAAAATTTCACTTATAAAAACTTATAAATAAAACAAGCCCCTCTTTTTAAAGGGGCTTATAGTTGCTCCGGTACCTGGACTCGAACCAGGGACACGTGGATTAACAGTCCACTGCTCTAACCAACTGAGCTATACCGGAATAAAGTTTTACTTTTCTGATAAAGTAAATTCAGATGGGAAATTTATAATTATTTTTATATAAAGATTTAAATATTTCTTCTTAATGAATGATGTTTTATTTTTTCAAATGTCAATTTATAATTTTAATTGAAAATAAGGTTATGTACTCTTTGTAAATTTAAAAAATTTTAATTTTGGAGAATTTATGATAAAATGTATTTATTGCGCTGAAGAAATACAAGAAGAAGCCAAATTATGTAAGCATTGTGGTAAAAATCAGAGACATCCTCAGAATATGGAAAAGCATGTAAATATACTTGGTTCATTATTTTTAACTTTTAGCATATTGATGATAATTGGTGGATTTATTGTAAATCATTTTATCCCAATGGCAGGAGAAATAAGTGGAGATTTAACGGCTATGAGAGTTACATCCATAATAGGTAGCTCAATTAGAATATTATTATTTACATTAGCAACACCTGGTATTATTTGTAGTTATGGATTATTGACAAAGAAAAGTTGGAGTAGAGTTTTTGGAATTATACTTTCTTGTTTATCATTATTAAGCATACCTTTTGGAACTATAATTGGGATATATGGATTATGGGTATTATTTAAAGAAGAAACGATTGATGTATTTTTATCTAATGATAAATAATATCATATATTTTTTTTTGCAAAAGCTTCTGAGAGCTGTTTTCTAGTTTCTCTCAAACCATCAATCATTACCTTTGTATGCCCCATGACAGGCATGAAATTAGTATCTCCTATCCAACGTGGAACAACATGCATGTGTAAATGTTCTTTGATTCCTGCTCCTGCTACTTCGCCAAAATTTGCTCCAAAATTAAATCCATCTGCATTTAAACTTTCTCTTAGTATGGTCATTGATGAACTACTAAGTTTCATCATCTCTAATTGAGTTTCAGAGGATAATGATTCGAAATGTTCTTCATGGTCATATGGAGTGATCATTAGATGGCCATTATTATAAGGATATAGATTCATTAAAACATAAGAAAATTCACCTCTATAAACAACTAGACTATCATCATCATCACCTATTTTTGCTTTGTCACAAAAAATACAAGGACCAAATTCATTTTTTGGTGTTTGAATATAGCCCATTCTCCATGGTGCCCATAAATATTTATGTTCTTTACTCACCAGCTGCCCTTGCTGCTTCCCAAGTAGAAATCACTTTATTTGCTTCAGTATGCGGCATGTCTTCATAGTGAGAAAATTCTTGAGTAAACATTCCTCGCCCACTAGACATGGCTTTTAAGGCTGTAGAATAATCATGTAAACATGCAAGTGGAAGTTCTGCATTAATTACCTGATAAGAGCCTTCAGCATCCATTCCTTGCACTCGACCTCTTCGAGATGAAATATCACCCATTATATCTCCCGTAAAATCATCTGGCACCTTAACTTGAATTTTATAGATGGGCTCTAGAAGTTTGGGTTGTGCTGATTTGATTGCATCTGAGAATGCATGTCTACCCGCAATTTGAAATGCCATGTCATTAGAATCAACTGGATGCATTTTTCCATCATAAAAATCAATTTTCACATCTACTACTTGACAACCTGCAATTACACCTTGCTCACAAATATGATGTACTCCCCTTTCAACGGAAGGGACAAAACCTCTATCTACATTTTGACCAACTAATGAATTTGAAAAATCAACACCTAAGCCTCTTTCATTTGGCTCAATGCGCATCCATACCTCTGCAAATTGACCTGAACCACCAGATTGTTTTTTATGACGATATTTTGCTTCAGCTTTTTTGGTTATTGTTTCTCTATAAGGAACTTTAGGCGTTTCTTTTATTAGTTGTACTTTAAATCTTTTAGAGATTCGTTTTAAAGCTAATTCTAAATGAAATTCTCCTTGGCCAGAAACTATGGTTTGTTTTAATTCTGGATCAACACGATATAAAAATGTTGGATCTTCTTCATGCACTACAGAAAGCCCCGTAGCAATTTTTTCTTCATCCCCTCTAGTTTCAGGTTTTACTGCTTTACTTGTTGTTGGAGAGGGGAATGGAATGCCTGCTAATTCAATTGGGTTTTTTGAATTTGCCAATGTATCCCCTGTATGTGTTTTTTTTAATTTTAATGCAGCACCAATATCTCCAGCAATTAATTGTGGTGCATCTTTTCTATTTTTTCCATTCATAAAATATACTTGACGCATTTTTTCAGATTCATTTCTAGAAGTATTTTGTAGATCATCTCCTACATTTACTTTTCCAGAATAAACTCTAAAAAAGGACATTTCACCAATGTGTTCTTCACTAATGGTTTTAAAAACAATTGCTGATAGAGGGTCATTTATTGATGGACCATGTGTTAAGACATCTTCTGTCCCAGGCTTTGTGCCTATGACTTCTTTAAAATCTCCAGCACAGGGTGCATATTTTGACATGACATCCATTATTCTTTTTACTCCAATGTTTGCTTCCCCTGAAATAGAAAAAACTGGAATTAATCCATTGGATTGTAATGCCTGATGAAGTCCACTTCGAAGCTCTTCTTCACTAAGTTCTCCTTTATCAAAAAAGATTTCCATTAATGCTTCATCTGATTCTGCAATCAATTCAATTAATTCATTATGTAGATCTTCTAACTTTTGTTTCCATTCACCCTCTGGTTCAGATTCTGTAAAATCACCTGTACCATCTGTTTTGAATGTTAATATTTTTTTTCTTAAAACATCTGCAATTTGATTAAAACCAGGACCTTCATTTATTGGAAGAGTAAAAGGAAATACAGTTCGGCCATAACGTTCTTGTAATGCATTTAATATGGATTCAAAATCAGATTGATCTTTATCAATCATATTCATTATAAAAAGTTTTGGAATTTTAAAATCTTTATCTGCATAATCACAGCATAATTCTGTTCCAATATCTATCCCATCTGTGGCACTAATTAATATACCCGCTAAATCTGCAACACGCATGGCAGATTTAACTTCACCATGAAAATCAAGATAACCAGGTGCATCTAATATATTAATTTTTTTATTTTCCCATTCTAAATTCATAAGCGTTAATGAAATAGAGTGTTGATTTTCAATTTCATATTCACGGTAATCAGAGACAGTTGTCCCGCTTGTTATTGAGCCCATTTTATTTATCATGCCAGCATTTGCAAGCATGGCTTCTGCGAACATGGTTTTTCCAGTCGAGGCATGTCCAGTTAAGGCAAGATTAATAATATTTTCTGTAGAATAATTTTTCATAAAACGTTCCTTATCAATTAATAAATGAGATAATTTTCAATTTATTTGTAGCATTTATAAAAAATAAATTGAAATCCCTATTATATTTATATAAAAATGTGGAGGGATAAGATATTAGAAATTTTGCTTTTATGACAAGGCTATTTTACAGATTAAAAAAAGGATTTTTTCAGTTTTCAAGCTACTATCTAAAAGGTCCCATGCATTATCAATTACTTTAATATAAGTCGTTATAAATATTTATTATTATTTAATGATTTTAACATTTCAACAATATTTTTTACTTCTTCTGCTTTTTCATGAGGCATGATTAAAGTTGCATCATCTAAGTTAATGATAGTAAGATCTTTTATTCCGATGACAGCTGTTAATCGATTAGGACTGATTACTAAATTATTATTTGATTGTAATGAAATCACATCACCTTCATAATGATTTTTATCTTTATTTTTTGGAAGAATATCAAATAAGGATTTCCATGAACCTAAATCATTCCATTTAAAATCCGCTGCTATTGTGTAAATATTATTTGATTTTTCTAGAATTCCATAATCGATGCTTTTGGAAATTATTTCATGCCATTTTGAATTTAATACTTGTTCATAATTATTATTACCAATAGCATCATAGATTGATAACAGATTTTTATGTAAATCAGGCATGTGATTTTCCATTTCAGATAATAGTGTTTTTGCTTTCCATGCAAATATTCCTGCATTCCATAAATAGTTTCCATTGGTAATAAATTTGTCAGCATTTTGTTTTGTAGGTTTTTCAGTAAAATTTATTACTTTATATGAATTTTGTATATTTTGCTTTTCAGATTTATCAAAATGAATATATCCATAACCTGTTGCTGAGTATGTAGGTTTAATTCCAATTGTTACGAGACAAGATAGATTTGAAATTATTTTTTCTGCCTTAGTAATTGTATTATAAAATTTATCATTTTCACTAATTAAGTGATCTGCAGGATAGATGCCCATTAAAGCATTTTTATCTCTTTTTAATATATGAATTGCAGCTAAACCTATTGCTGGTGCAGTATTTTTTCCTGAAGGTTCAATGATGAAATTTTCTTTTGGTATTTCAGGAGTTTCAATTTGAATGTGTTGACAAAGTTCTTTTGATGCAATTACTAATATGTTTTTTGGATTAGCAATATTAGCAATACGTTCATATGTTAGACGTATCATGGTTTTATCATTAGTAATTTTCAATAGCTGTTTTGGTTTATTTTTTTTACTTTTTGGCCAAAATCTTGAGCCAGAACCACCAGCAATTATTATGTGATAAAATGATTCCATTAGTAATAATTAGTCAAATTCAATTGTAATTCCTTTTATGTCCCATCTTGCTCTAACATCTATTGAATCAGGATATATTGTAAAACGTGCAGCATGATGATATGGTTCCCATGTCCCGGAAAAATAAGTAAAGTCGTTATTATTGTGTAACGCTTCAAATGCCCATAATTTATACATTCCTGCTTCTAAATTATTCAACTTAAAATTTTGTCCATCTGCATATATTGTATGGATTTCATTTGTTTTAGTATTTTGAGCTTCTAAAATAATGGTTTCTTTCCCAGAATATATTATGGACCCTATGATATTGCCACCAATGATTTCATCATTTTTATTTATATTTTTACTAAATGAAATATACTTAATTGAATCAATCATTGAATTTCCATTTATATCTGTTAAATAATTACCTAAAAGTTTGATTTTTTCATTTCCATTTTTGAGCACTGGTATGGAAATTTCATTTAATTTATTAAATGTAAAATTAATAGGTGCATCTTGATTGTTTTCATTAATAATTCCATTTGATTTTATTCTAATTGGTTCGGAAAATTCAATAAAAATCATATTTTCATTTTTTTCATGATTAATTATTTTAGGTCCAATTGTATCTATTATTTCAGGTAATATAAAATTAAATTCTGGGACAGAATATGTTTCAAGTCTATTAGATTTAATTAAATTTATTTTAATTGAGTCTCCTGGGGTCAATAAAGTATCAATTATATATTTTTCTTCAGATAAGTCATTAAAAATTAGGTCAACATCATATTGTCCATTCATTTTGATACTAGTAATTTTTAGTTTTTCTATTGGATCTGAAAGAAACATTTTTATGTTTTCTAATTCATTAGATTTAGTTAAATGAATATAATCTTTTGTCAACATGGAATATTTTTTTCTACGTATTTGCTCATTAATATTGATAAGATTTGTTTCGATTGCACCTATTGTATATTTCCCATAATCTATAAAATTAAATTCAAAAATCCCTTTATTATCAACTTCAACTTTTTGAATAAATTCATTTTTTTCATTAATTGGATAATTAAATAAACCTACTTCAATTATGGATTCTTTTTTATGCCCAATAATTTCACCAATTATTTTTGTATTAATAATTTTTTCATTATTAGTATTATAAGCTAATTGAATTGGTTTTGAAATGGTATTTTTTTGATAATCACGAATTTTTCTTGATAAATAAATTGACAAAATTTTATTTTTTGTCCAATTTTTTTTAGGTTTAATTATGATATGCCTTCCTCTAACTTTAATAGTATGAGCGTGTGAAACTTTAATGGCGTTTTGAATTGAAATAGGATCTATTAATTCATTAAAGGTTAAAACAATTTTTTGATCAAGAGGAATATTTTGTGATTTATTAGGTGGATCAATGGATAAAAGTTTTGGCCCTTCAAGATCCTCTGGGCCACCACTAGCAGTTCCTTGAGCTGCACAGTTTAAAAGTAAAAAAATATTAATATAAAGAATAAAAAATTTCATTTTTAGAGTAGAGAATTTAATAGATATTTAATATTATTTATCCATTGTCAATTTATGTGGTATTTCCCCTCTATAAATTAAAGAATTTTTCGTCATTTCCATTTTAATGACTTTTATGAGTACTCCATTTTGTGAAGCTTTTAATAACGCATTACAAAATTTTGGATCTCTTTCCCATTGAGGTTTGAATGAAATTGCATCTGATCTTTGAACTACAAATAATACCATGGTTAATAAATTATCATCAAGCATTTGAGACAAATGTTCAACGTGTCTTTTTCCTCGCTCTGTTATTGCATCAGGAAATTTTGCAATTTGATTTTCAACCAAGGTAGCTGATTTAATTTCTAATATCATTTTTTTTTCATTTTTTTTCAATTGAAAATCAAATCTATTTTTTCCATAGGTAACTTCTTGTTTGTCAAATTCCCAATTTTCAAGAAATGGTAATAACTTGTTTTTTAAAAGAAATGAAACAAATTTATTTGGTGTTAATGTATTTAGAGAAATTAATGTTTTTTTTAAATAGACTGCTTGAGTAGAAAATTTAGTTTTTCTATTAATACCATCTTCTTTTTTTAAAAGTAATTTTGCTCCTGGAGTTAGTAATTCTTTTAATCTGCCTGGATCAGGAAGGTGGCTCATAAAAATTCTATCTTTTATTTTTACTTTAGTTAAAAATCTATTTGGCCTTTCAATGAATTCAGCATTGACAAATTTGTGATCAATTTTCATTTCTATTATTTTTTTTGAATTAATCATGTTTAATTTTACCATAAGTATGAAAAATTTCTCTAATCATTTTCTAATATCCATGCCGCATATTAATGATCCGGTTTTTTCAAAAAGTTTAATTTATTTATGTGAAAATAATTCAAAAGGCTCATTAGGTCTCATAGTTAATAAACCAATGGTTTCAGAAAATGCAGCTGAAATCCTTCAAAAAACAGGTTTAGAAGTTATTAATCCCATACCAGAAGTATATTTTGGCGGCCCAGTAAATATTCAAACAGGATTAGTATTACATGAAGCAAATTATGAAATTAAAGGAACCTTACTGGTTTCAAAATCTATTGCACTAACTTCAAATAAACAAATTGTAAATGATATAAAATCAGGAGATGGTCCAGATAAATTTAGGTTTTCAATGGGATATGCGGGGTGGGAAAAGGGTCAACTTGAAAAGGAAATAGAAAATGGTGATTGGCTTTTAATTCCTGCTGATAAAAAAATTATTTTTTCTACTCCTGATATTGATAAATGGCAAGTAGTTGCTACTCAACTTGGAGTAGATATTACTAATTTAAGTGGATCTGCAGGCATTGCATAAAATTTAATAATGGTTGATTCCATATTAATTCCGGATTCTGATAAAGAATTATTAAAGGAATGCAAAATTGAGACTTTTAAATCAAGCGGGAAAGGAGGTCAGCATGTTAATAAGACTGAATCTGCCGTTAGATTAACTCATAATAAATCGGGCATTATTGCTATTTGTCAAGATGAAAGAAGTCAATTGCTAAATAAAAAAAAATGTCTTACTAGACTTCGAAAAAAATTAGAAAAACTTAATTATTCTAATCCTATTAGAATTCCCACAAAAAAACCACGTTTTGCAAAAGAAAATGTTTTAGAAGAGAAAAAGAAAAATTCCATAAAAAAAACATTTAGAAAAAAACCTGATTTAGATGAATAATGCTTAATTCTTTCCAAATATTAGGTTGCTCAGGAGGAATCCCAACACAAGATAGAGGCGTAACATGTTTAATGATTTCAGCTAATAATTTTGATATTATGATTGATTGTGGTGAAGGAAGTTATTTGCGTTGGCAAAATGCTGATTATAAATGGAATAGATTGAAATACATATTAGTTACTCATATGCATCCAGATCACATAGGTGGTTTATTTCCATTTCTTTTTTATAGAAAATTATCTAATATTAATTCTAATCTTACAATAATTGGTCCTCCAAATTTAAAAACTCTTCTTTTAGATTCTTTTAATCATAGCGGTTTACTTTTTGATGAAAGTGTTGTTTTTATAAATATTTCTAATAAAAATAATATAGAATTAGAAGAAAATATTAAAATTGAATCGATGGAAATGAAACATAAAATACCGTGTTGGGGATATGCATTAAAAGATATTGAAAAAAAATTGACATTTATTACAGATACTTGTAAAAATGAAAATGCAATTTTGTTAAGTGAAAAATCAGATGTTTTAATTCATGAAGCAACCTATAATAATAAAAATAAAGAAAAAGCAAAAAAGCATTTTCATACAACTCAATTGGAAGCCATGGAAATTGCAGATGAAGCAAATGTAAAACGTTTAATTTTAACTCATTTTAGTAGAAGTCTTTCAAATAAAGAAGTGAGTAATTGGATTTGGAATGGTGAAAAGTGTGTAATTTTTGATGAAAGGCAAGTGATTTGATATTTTTTTCACATATTATGTTAATGATATGTTTTACTTTTGGATTAGAGCATCAATATCCTGAGGGTTGGGGAGAATTGCAAAGTGAATTAGATTGGAAATTAATTAAAAGTACAGAATTGATTAACATTTATTCAAAAAAAATATCTGTTTCTCCTATCCCTGCATATAAAGCTGAATTAATCAGTAATGTTAGTAAGAATTCATTAATTAATTCTGCTTGGAATGTTGAAAACGCCATGGAAGTATTTCCTAATGCTTATATGATTGATGTTGGCATTTATAATTGGAATGGAGATTCAGGCTATACTGCATTTCAAGTTTTTGATATACCTTTTTTATCTCCAAGATTATATCAATTTAATTCAATTTTTATGGGAGATAGCATACATTGGGCTAAAACAGATACAATAGAAAATACTAATGATATGTTAGTGCCTCCGATCAATTTTGGAAGTTGGAAAGTTGAAAATTTTAATAATAGATCAAAAATAATTTATAGACTTTGTACAAATCCTGGTGGGAAGATACCAATATGGATTGTTAAACAGGCGAATCAACGTTATTTGCCACAAATGCTTTTAGATCTTGAAAGCCATGCCATGAATGAAAAATGATAATGAAATTATTTAAAAAATATAATTTATTCTTATTATTGATTTTTATTTTTAATTGTAGCAACATCAATATGGAGCTAAAATCAACTTCTTTTGTTGATAAAAATATTAATGATAATCAATTAAAATTACTTTCATGGAATATTAAAATGTTCCCAGCTCCATATGGATGGTTATTAAATAGAAATCAGAGGGCAAATAATATAATTAGTTTTTTAAAAGAGTCTGATGAATATGATGTAATTTTTTTTCAAGAAGCTTTTTCATCAAGTATGCGTAATAAAATTTTTGATGGTTTAAAAACTATTTATCCTTTTCAAATAGAGCCAGATGATGAGGCTGCATTTTACAGAATAAATAGTGGCCTTTGGGTGATTAGCCAATTACCAATCACATTAAAAGATAATATATTGTTTTCTAAGGTTCGTGAGACAGATTGGTTGGCATCAAAAGGAGCAAAATTATTTACTGTAAATAAAGGTTCTAATTCATTTAACATAATTAACACTCATTTACAATCTGATTATGAAGAAAAATATGATCATATAAGAAAACATCAATATTTGGAAATTCAAAAAAAATTAATTTTTCCATATATTAAAAATGCACCTTTGATATTAATTGGTGATTTAAATATTGTTAATCCTGAAAAATTAGATAAAATGTTATTAAAATTAAATTTAAAAAATGGTCCTTTAATGGGTAATCTTAAACATTCACTTGTAGGAAAAAGAAAAAAATTGGTTGATTATGTATTGATTAATGAAGGTAGCTTAAAATTAAAATCCATCAAGCGCAAAATAATTGATTTTCCAAATAAATTTAAAAATAAAGAATATAAGTTTTCAGATCATTATCCTATTGAAGCTACTATTATTTGGTAAAGACATTTAGCATTAAATAATAAAATTCATATAAATTAAAGGGTATGTTTTTTTTAAAATTGGGCGAGTGGTGGAATTGGTAGACACGCTGGTCTTAGGAACCAGTATCTTATGATGTGAAGGTTCAAGTCCTTTCTCGCCCACACCAAACTTAAGTCCTCCTTAATTGCGAGGACTTTATTTTTTCCTTGTGAATCGCTTTGAACTACTTTGAATAACCAAAGAAATACGCATTAAGGGAAACTTTTTAAGGGAAACCGATGCTTTGGTAGTTCCTACAAGCAAGGGTGCGTGGGGATTACATCCCTCAAAGTTATTATATCAATGTTATATGTGTTAAAACACGCCCTTTTTGGGAGATACTTAACTACCATTCTGTTCATGAAAACAATTAACTACCAATCTCCGAATCAGTTGTAGTAAATTCATTCAAATTTATTTATGGAGAACCTATGAAAAAAATAATATTATTAGCATTGCTTGTTTCTGGGAGTTTATTTTCTGTAGATATTCATCTTAATTATTGTGATGGAGGTGATAATTTTTTAGATGATGATGGAGATGGCATTCCAAATGCTTGTGATGTTGACATTTATTTATTTAGTGGTGCTAACTTTATTAGTTTCCATGCCTTACCAGATGATAATAGCAGAGAAAATATCTTTTCAACATTAATTGATTATGATGTGAAAATCTTAGGTGATGGAATGGCAACATACTATATCCAAGGATTAAATAGTTGGG
>MDTE01195205.1_pt1 | contig 12130 bp, 11 predicted proteins | sample 811231 | NCBI WGS metagenome assembly MDTE01 (sample SAMN05326651, study PRJNA326480) | marine metagenome | isolation source: seawater | place: Indian Ocean: Red Sea | collected 2010
GCCGTGCCGGCCCAGATCGGCCTGGCGCAGGCGATCGTCGAATCGGGATTGAACGGTCGGGCGCGGTCGCGCGCCAACGCGCGCGGGTTCTGTCAGTGGCTCCGCCGCAACTGGCGGCACCTGAACCGCCTGGCGCCGAACGTCATCGAGGAATACAACCAGACCACGCAGGCCCCCTACTGCGCGGCCCATCTGACCATCCTGGCCACGATGTATGGCAGCTTCATTCCGGCGCTGTCCGAGCATCACGCGGGCGGGGTGAACGTCGGCCGCACGGTGATCAACGGTGAGCGGCTCGGGGCGGACAACACGCGGGAGCAGTACCTGACCGGGGCGGAGTTCGCCCGGGATCTTCGGAACATTTCCATCCGTCGCTACCGGGACCTGTTCAGAACCTACGGACCGCGGTCGTTCCTGTATGCCGAGATGGTGTTTGGCAACACCGTCAACGTCGACCGATTGCTCGAGTCGACCCCGCAGGACGAGATCTTCGCGATGCGGGCCGGGCGCGACATCCCCCTGACCGAGGTGACCGCCAAGACGGGGCTCTCGCGGGACGAAGTCAAGCGGTTCAACCCGGCGTTGATCCGCCGGGTGCCGGCTCGTGCCAATCTCTATCTGCCCTCCTACGTCGAAGAATTTGGACCCGACGTGTCGTTCTGGAACCGACCGCCGAGCGACGCCTATGCGTCGGTGCTGTCCGAGTTCGTTCGTCTCGATGCGAGCGTGGAGCGGTGGCATGAAGCGTCGTTCGAGCCGACGCTGCGCGGCTTCCAGCGTCGTTTCCTCGACACGGGCACCGAGGAAGGCGCGGTGATGGCCACCACCCTGGCCTATATCATCGGCGACCTCAGGACGAGTCGCCGAGCCGCCATTCTCGACGAGTTCCGGACCAGCGGGCGCATCATGCAGCTGTTCGAACGCGGGCTGGCCGAGCTGCGCGCGGCCGTATCCCGCTGAGCGCTATACTGAAGATTCGTCGGTCACAGGAGAAAGTGATGACCAAGCGATTCGCGACCGTACTCGGCGTGTGCGCCCTGAGCCTGGCCGTGACGACGCCGGCCGTCGCTCAGAGCGACGACATCCCCCGGACGCCGTCCGGGCGTCCCGACCTGTCAGGGACATACGACACCGCCACCGTGACCCCGTTGCAGCGTCCGCGCGAGTTCGGGGAGCGGATGTCGCTCACGGCCGAAGAGCTGGCCGTGATCCAGTCCAATCCCGACGGGCTGGCCGAGGTCTTCAATCTCGCTCCGGCCGGCTCCGATGAGCGCGAGGCGGTTCGACAGAACGAGACCGTGACCGGCTTCGAGACGGGCGACGGCAGCCGTGAGGCGCCACCGGCGGGCGGAGACGGCTCGGGCGGAGCCGCGGGCAACGTCGGGGGCTACAACACCTTCTGGATCGACCGGGGTGATGACGGCTTCATGATCGATGGAGAGTATCGGACCTCGATCATCATCGACCCGGCCAACGGCCGGCAGCCACCGCGGACCGAAGCCTGGCGGGCGGCCGCCGCGGCCAACGCCGGCTCGTTCCGGGAGAACACCGGAACGGCCTGGTGGCTCGAGGATGACCTCGACGCGGCGGGTCCCTACGACAATCCGGAGGACCGACCCCACGCCGAGCGCTGTCTGATGGGCTTCGGTTCGACGGCGGGCCCACCAATGCTCTCGGTGCTCTACAACAACATGAAGCGGATCGTGCAGACCGAGGACACCATCATGATCCTCGTCGAGATGGTGCACGATGCCCGCGTGATCCGGATGAACGCCGAGCACGAGCCGCCCGAGATCCGGCGGTGGCTGGGCGACTCCATCGGGTGGTGGGAAGGCGACACGCTGGTTGTCGATACCACCAACTTCACCGACAACCCCTCGCTCGGTGGCGCCACTCGCGACCTGCACGTCGTGGAGCGGTTCAGCCGTATCGATGCCGATACGCTCCTCTACAACTTCACGGTGGAGGATCCGAACGTCTGGACCGCGCCCTGGACCGGTGAGTATGTCTGGCCGGTGTCCGAGCACAAGGTCTACGAGTACGCCTGCCACGAGGCGAACTACTCGTTCGGTGGCATTCTGCGCGGCGCGCGGATTCTGGAAGAGGACGCGCGGAAGGCGGCAGGGCGGCAGTAGCCGGCCGGTCGGCTACTGGGGCTGATACGGGTCGCCGTAGCTCAGCCGGACCGTCGTGGCCGATCGGCCGGCCACGGTGACGACATACAGTCGGTCGTATTCGCCAGGCTCGTCGATGGGCGAGCCTGGCTCCCCACCCAGCAGAGAGACCAGTGGCGGCACGGTGTTGCTGTGCCCGACCACCAGATGGCGTCCGCCCGCGGCGCGCAGCCGCTCGACCAGCGTCTCGGGCTCGGACGGGGCATACAGGTGCAGCTCGGCGCCGAGCGCGGCCGCGACGGGGCGGGCCGTGTCTCGCGTGCGTCTGAAGTCGGTGGTGTGGACCTGGTCGATGGCGCTGTGCCGCAGCGTCGCGACGAGTGATGCCACACGACTGACACCAGCCGGCGACAGCCCCGGGTCACGATCCAGCTCGAGCTTGTCGGCGTGGCGAACGACGAAGACCACCAGCGGATCGGGAGCTTGCGTCGCCAGCAGCGCGGGAGCGGCGAGCAGGGTCAGACAGAGTCCGGCGAGGGCACCGAGGCGGGTGCTGGTCATGGCGCCACCAGTGCGACCCGGAACCCCATGAACGGACGACGGGCTCCGGGGTCGCCTCCGCCGCGGGTGCCGGCGCGGGCGTTGCGCTCCGGGTCGGTGAACGAACCACCCCGCATCACCCACAGCGCGTCATCGCCTACCGTGTCGTCGTCGTCCTCCGCGGTGAACGGATACGGTTGAACGGGGCTGCGCGTCCACTCCCAGACGTTGCCGCCCATGTCGGCGAGCCCGTACGGGCACTCGTCACAGCGATAGCTGCCGACCGGTACCGTCGACTGTCCCTGGAGGTTGGCCCGGGTCCGGTCGGCCACCGCGCCCCACGGATAGATCTGGTCCTCTGGTCCTCGGGCCGCCTTCTCCCATTGCGCCTCGGAGGGGAGCGTCACCCGCCAGCCGGCATCCAGACGTTGCCGGAGGTCGTCGGGGGTGGCCAGGGAAGCGGCCAGCTGTCGGCTCAGCCACTCGGCATAGGCGAGGGCATCGGGCCAGGAGACCTGGCTCACCGGGTGGTCCGGTGGCCCGGCGAGGGCCTCGGCCGCCGCCGGGTAACCGGTGTCGGCCACGAACGCGGCGAACTGGGCGACGGTGACCTCGTAGCGGCCCAGATAGTAGGTGGGGAGGTGCACCGTGCCGCGCGGCTGCGCGGCCGACCAGCGTTCGTTGTCGAACGCTCCGGGATCGGTCGTCGGGGTGCCACCCATCAGAAACGGGCCATCCGGGATCTCGACGAAGCCCAGACGCGGTTCGTCGGGAAGGAACCAGGCGTCCTGGCGGAACCCGTCGAGCGACGCCGGCGTGGTCGTGTCGGCCACGCGACCCCCGGTCGGCGTCGGGGTCTGGGTGAACATCCAGCCGCCGACCCCGGTCACCAGCAGCACCAGCAGCGCGAGCCCGAGGCGCGAGGTGCCAGCGTCCGGTCGGGTGGGAGCCGAGGAGGTCATGGCGCGGTCTCCCCACACGCCGAGCGCCAGCCGTGCGCGCACGCCCGCGACAGCAGCGCCGGCTCCGGCATGTCGACGAGGTTCGGTCCGGCCTCCCGCAGCAGCAGGCGGTAGTCGATCGGGCGTGGGTCGGCGCTGAGCCAACCATCGGAACGAAGCAGGTTCAAACACCCCGCCTGGAATCGCAGCTCGCAGGCGTGCGCGAACGAGGCCCGGGCCTGAGCCTGGTCGCGGGCCACCACCACGCCCTCGGCGTAGTAGCGGCCGAGCTCGTTGCAGGCCCAGCCCGCGTTGTCGCCACAGTAGTTGGTCTGGATCTGCAACAAGCGCTCGCACGCCTGGGGGCGTCCCTCGGCGCAGGCCGTTTCCCAGAAAGGCACGGTGTCTCCCCGATGCCGGCCGTCGGTCGCCCCGACCAGCGTCATCGCGCCAAAGAAGAGGATCCAGCCGGTCATGAAGACCAGGTTCGCCTGGGCCGGAGCCCACGGGGGGCTCCAGCGCGCAAGCCGGTCGCCGTCGCTCAGCCGCGCGACCATCCGGTCGATCCACCGGACGCTGAGGTTCAACAGGGGGACGCCGAGCAGCTTGTCGTAGAAGGTCGGCACGCCCAGCAGGCCGAGCAGCGCGTAGAGCAGAAAAACGCCCAGGCCATAGCCCACCCCGAAGACCGTCTTGCCGAGCGGTGTGCGTGGCGAGGTCGACGGATCGGTGACGAGGAGGTGGAGCCCCAGGAAGACGGCGCTGGGAATCTCGGAGTCGATGAAGTAGGGAACGCCGGTGACGGTCGAGTAGAGGGCGCTGGCCCCGAACAGGACGATGGCGGCGGAGCCCGCCACGAGCGTGATCGAGAAGGCATACATCGCCACCAGGCCGATGGCGAAGAGAAATAGATAGATTCGGGGCGCCAGGGTCAGGGTGGAGGCGATCTCCTGGCCCCAGGTGAGGCTGGTGGTGCCGGTGGCGATCAGGACCAGCGAGAACAGCCCAAGGGAGAATGCGGAAGGATTGAAGATGTGGGTACGCCGGCCCTCGCGCTCCCAGCGCACGAACGCCTTCCCCATGAACCCTGCGGCCAGCATGAGGAACTGCAGGTAGAACCAGTCGTCCCGGAACCAGAGGAACAGATTGGTGCTGAAGATGATGGGGAACGGACCGAACCCGAGACCATAGCTCTCGCGACGTGACCAGGCCAGCAGCATGTCGAACGCGTAGGCGAAGAGCAGCTGCGCGACGAGCAGCCAGACGTGGTCGTACACCGGACGCCAGTGGTAGCCCCAGTAGCTCAGCACACTGATGTGCAGCATCGCCTGCACGTAGTGCTGGGGGCGCAGCACGGTGTGGAGCGAGAGCGTGCGTCCGTCGCGACGGGCCTGGAGCGCGACGACCGCGATCCAGGCCAGCAGGGCGATCGCGGCGGCCCACACCGAGCGGGTCAACACGAGTTGCGCCGACACCCGGTCGGTGGCCGAGACGAGGGCGAGCGCCAGGGTCAGGCTGAGCGGAATCGCCAGCGGCCGCAGGGGGCTGGAGGGCGAGGCGGAACGGGGCGGCGCGGTGGGCGCGGGAGCGCGGCCCGGTCGAGCACGCCGCTTGCGAGCTGCGGCCATCGGTTCTCGGAGCTTGTACCGCACCGCCGGGCACGGCGCAAGCGCCACCGACGGTGGGGCGCGCCCCGTCAACATATAATCAAAGGCTGGCCGGGCGTCCACGCGCCCGCCGATCGTCCATGAGTCCCGCAGCCAACGTCTTCATCAGCGGTCTGGTCGGTGTCTTTGCCGGCATCGGATTGCTCTACCTCATGATGAAACTGCTCGCGCGCGTGGGCGCGAGCAGGTCCGAGGGAACTCCCTCCGTGGACTGAATCGTGGCCTTCGTCGAGCAGCTCGGGGTTCTGGCAGTCACACCCGGCATGGTGGCGATGTGGGTCATCGCGTTCACATTGCTGTATCTGGCGGTGGCCAAGCGGCATGAACCCCTGCTGCTCCTGCCGATCGGATTCGGCATCCTGTTGGCCAATCTGCCGTTGACCGGGCTGATGACACCGGAGGAAGGGCTGCTGTGGCGGTTCTACCGCTACGGTGTCGAGTGGGAGGTGATCCCGCCACTGATCTTCCTCGGCCTGGGCGCCCACACCGATTTCGGACCGCTGCTCTCGCAACCCAGGCTCATCTTCCTCGGGGCGGCGGCGCAGGGTGGTGTGTACCTGACGTTCGTTGCCGCGCAGGCCTTCGGGTTTTCGCTGGAGGAGGCGGCGACGATCGGCATCATCGGTGGCGCCGACGGACCGACCACGATCTTCCTTGCGGCACAGCTGGCTCCGCATCTGCTGGGCGCGTGCGCGGTGGCGGCCTACTCCTACATGGCGCTCGTACCGATCATTCAGCCGCCGATCATGCGCCTGCTGACGACCGAGCGGGAGCGAGCCATCCGCATGAAGAAGGCGCGGAAGGTGAGCGCGCGGGAAAAGCTGCTGTTTCCGATCGCGGCCACGCTGGTGATCATCCTGCTGGTGCCGGCCTCGGCGCCCCTGATCGGCATGTTCATGCTGGGCAACCTGTTTCGCGAGTCGAAGGTGGTGGAGCGGCTGGCCGAGACCGCGCAGGACGCGCTGATGAACATCGTCACGATCTTCCTGGGGGTCAGCATCGGGGCGACCATGAGTGCCGACAACTTTCTGCGCGCCGACGTGATCTTCATCTTCGGGCTGGGGTTGGCGGCGTTCGCGGTCAGCACCGTCTGTGGACTCCTGCTCGCGAAGCTGATGAACCTGATGACCGACGATAAGATCAACCCGCTCGTCGGGGCGGCCGGCGTCTCCGCGGTGCCGATGGCGGCGCGCGTGGTACACAAGGTGGGGGCCGAGGCGGACAAGAAGAACTACCTCCTGATGTTCGCCATGGGACCGAATCTGGCCGGCGTGATCGGCACCGTGATCGCGGCTGGCATCTTTCTGAGCATGCTCGGCTGAGCGTGTCGTCGAGGTGAAGCGCCGCCGGCCGGGACCGGGGGAGAGAGGGTTCGATATGGCTGAGGATGTGTTGGCCCCATTGGCGGGCAAGGTGCTGTCAATCGCGGTGTCGGTGGGTGACACGGTAGAAGAGGACGACGAGGTGCTCGTGCTCGAGGCGATGAAGATGGAGACGGTCGTCTACGCCCCGGGTGATGGCGAGGTGACGGCGGTGGCCGTGAAGGTGGGTGACCAGGTCGAAGAAGACGACGTGCTGGCCACCATCGGTGGTTAGGGCGAGGGCGGAGGCCCGGCCGTCGCCAGGGCGTCGGCGTGCGCGTCCCGTGACGACGCCATCCCACATGACGAGGACGTGATGCAGTTCGAGCTGACGGAAGAACAGAAGCTGGTACAGGAAACGGCGAGGGAGTTCGCCGAGAACGACATCAAGCCGACCCTGCAGGAAGAGGAGCGGAATCACGAGTTCCGCACGGACCGGGTTGCCCGGATGGGCGAGCTCGGTTTTTTCTCCTGCGCGGTCCCCGAGGCCTATGGCGGCACGGGGTTCGGGTTCATGGAGTCGGTGTTGATGGCCGAGCAGGTCGCCCGGGTCTCGGCGTCGTGGCGCCTGCCGTTCAACATGCAGAATCTCGGCCCGGCGCTCACCGTCGCCAGATTCGGCACCGAAGAGCAGAAGCAGAAGTTCATCCCGGGCTGGGTGGACGGGAGCCAGATCGGGTTCTTCGGCATGACCGAGCCGGAGAGCGGGTCTGACGTCGCCAGCATGAAGACCGTGGCGCGCGACATGGGTGACCACTGGGAGCTGCAGGGCAACAAGATCTGGGTGTCGAATGCGAGTCAGGGCGACGCCGGTCTGCTTTACGTCATGACCGACCCGGAGAAGAAGCATCGGGGGATGAGCGCGTTCATTCTCGAGCCGAAGAAGGTGAACGATCTCGCGGCGACCGATATCGAGACGAAGCTGGGGCTGTATTGCGCGCCGACGGGCGAGATGGCGTTCAGCGGCACGCGTCTGCCCAAGGATGCCCTGCTGGGCGAGCCGGGCGAGGGGTTCAAGATCTGCATGTGGCAGCTCAACAACACCCGCCTGGGATGTGCCGCCGGCGCGCTCGGTGTCGCCGGCGCCGCGCTCGAGCTGGCCGTCGACTATGCGAACGAACGGACCCAGTTCGGCAAGCCGATCTCACATCACCAGATGATCCAGGCCCAGATCGCGGAGATGGCGGTCGAGCACGAGGCGGCCCGGATGCTCGTCTATCGGGCGGCGTGGTTGAAGGATCAAGGCAAACCGAATCAGTACGAGACCTCCATGGCCAAGTATCTGGCCTCGGAGGCGGCCGTGCATGCGGCCAACGAGTGCATGAAGATCTTCGGCTCCTATGGCTACTCGACCGAGTATGGCGCCGAACGGCTGTATCGCGACGCGAAGTCTCTGCAGGTGGTCGAGGGGACCTCGAACGTGCAGAAGCTCATCATTTCGGGCATCGCCTGCGGCCACACGCCGAATCGGTAAGAGAGCTAGGAGACAGAAGTCAGGAGACAGAAGACAGAAGAAGGTCTTCTGTCGGGCGGGACCTCGGTCCCGCCGCCAAAGCCCAAAGCCCAAAGCCATGGGTTTCGGGGAAGACGCGGAAGGATTCACGTCGTGAAACCCTACTTTGAACAGATGGATACGTTCGGCAAGGCGCTGAAGCCGGGCCGGAAGAAACGGGCCGAGGCGAGTGCCGAGACGCTGCACGGGGTGGAGGCCGAGATCGCGGCCGCGACCCTCGCCGTCGAAGATGCCGGATTCCCCACCGAGAAGATCAACCAGCGCGGCTGGATGACCGTCTACCAGCGGCTGGAGTATCTGGTCGACGAGGGCACGTGGCATCCGCTGCACACCCTCTACAACCCGGAGGAGAACACCGAAGGCACCACCAACGTGGTCGACGGTCTGGGGCAGATCGAGGGGCGCTGGGCCGTCATCATCGGCTTCGACAACAAGGTCATCGCCGGTGCCTGGTTGCCGGGACAGTCGGAGAACATCCTGCGGGCGACCGACCTCGCCGCCCGGCTGAACATCCCGCTGGTCTGGCTGGTCAACTGTAGCGGCGCGAAGCTGCCTGAGCAGGAGAAGTTCTACGCCAACCGGCGCGGGGCGGGAACACCGTTCTTCAGACACGCCGAGCTCGAGCAGGCGGGTATTCCGGTGCTGGCCGGGATCTACGGGACCAACCCGGCCGGTGGCGGCTATCAGTCAATCAGCCCGACGATCCTGCTGGCGCACAAGGACGCCAACATGGCGGTCGGCGGGGTCGGCATCGTCTCGGGCATGGCGCCCAAGGGGGGCTTCGATGCCGCCATGGTCGAGGATCTGATCGCGAAGACGAAGGAGTTCACGGCAAGACCGCCTGGTGACGCGGCGACCCATCACGACGGCACCGGGTTCTTCTCCCGCGTCTACGACGAGGAGACGGGGGTCCTCGACGGGCTCAAGGAGTACATGCGGGCGGTGCCCGCCTATGGTCCGGAGTTCTTCAGGGCCGCCGAGCCGCGTCCCCCGGCCTTCCCGCCGGAGGACCTCTATCACCTGCTTCCGGCGAACCAGAAGGAGGTCTACGACTTCGACGAGGTGCTGGCCCGTCTGGTCGATGGGAGCGAGCGACTCGAGTTTCGACCCGACTACGGGCCGGAGATCTTCACCGGCGTATGCAAGGTGGACGGGCGGCTGGTCGGCTGCATCGGTAACCGTCAGGGCTATCTGGGCAAGGGCTATCCGGACTACGGCGACTATCCGGGTATCGGCGGCAAGCTCTACCGCGAGGGTCTCATCAAGATGAACGAGTTCGTCACGCTCTGCGGGCGTGACCGGCTGCCGATCATCTGGTTTCAGGACACCTCGGGGATCGATGTGGGCGAGGCGGCCGAGCGGGCCGAGGTGCTGGGGCTGGGACAGGCGGTCATCTACTCGATCCAGCAGACGGGCGTGCCGATGATGCTGGTGGTGCTCCGGAAGGGGACCGCCGCGGCTCACTACGTCATGGGGGGACCCACGGCGAACCGACACAACGCCTTCACGCTGGGGACGGCGGCGACGCGCGTCGAGGTGATGCACGGGGAGACCGCCGCGGTGGCGACCTATTCCCGACGCGCCGCCAAGGAACATGCCGCGGGGCGTCCGCTCGACCCGGTCATCGAGAAGATGAACCAGCTGGTCGACCACTACGACCAGACGTCACGGCCCGGCTACTGCGCTCAGCACGGCTTTGTCGACGAGGTGGTGGCCCTGCCCCAGCTCAGACGCTACTTGCAGGCGTTCACCGGGGCGGCCTATCAGCACCCGACGTCGATCTGCCCCCGCCACCACATGCTGCTGCCTCGCATCATCCGCGGCTGAGGTTTCCTGGCGAGGCTTCCGTCTAGCGGCGTTGCGAGCTGCGGCCGCTTCAGCCGCCTATGGGAAACACGGCGTTGGTGTACCGCTCGGCACGGTGCGCTCGATTCCCGTAGATGCTCACGATCGCGGCCGTCACCCCTGACGCGCTCAGCCCGAGCTGACCGTTCGCCGAGATTCGGGGGCCGGCCCGAAACGAGGCGAGGCCCGACGCCCAGCCGTCGGCATTGAGCGACGGGGATACACCCCACACCTGGTAGGACGTGACGCCGTTGCGGTTGGTGTTGGTCATCCAGAGCTGCGCGGTCGAATCGGCCGTGCCTTGCACCTCCCAGGATACGTCGGTCACGCACAGTTCCTTGCCCTGTGGGACGTCGTAGGCCAGTTCGGCGGTCGTGCCGTCCGGATAGGCCTCGACCAGCTCTCCCGCCTCGTCGTTGGTCAGCGTCACGTTCCGACCCTCGGACTCGGCCAGCGCCGCGCCGGGACTGACGAGCCCGGCGACCAGGATGAGCGACGGCAATGTCGACATGTTCATCTCAGACCTCCGCGCGCTGGCTCTCGTCGCTCCGGGGTGGGGCGCCCCACGTACTGCTTTGACGAGCGTCGGACCCGATTCGGATCGCCGGCCTGGCTCACAGAATCTCGGCGATCCATTTCTGGCGAGCCAGCCGCCAGAGGGAGGCGAGGAACGCGGTCAGCGGGATCGCGAGGATCATGCCGAGGATGCCTCCCAGTGCCGTGCCCCAGAAGAAGATCGCGACGATGATCGCCATGAAGTGGAGTCCGGTCCGGTCGCCCATGATCTTCGGGGTCAGGAACCACCCTTCGATCTGCTGGACCACCACGAACACCACCAGCGTGAGCACGACCAGCGTGAGCCCGCCGTCGGGTTGAGCCAGTGCCAGCGGGACAGCGATCGCCAGGCCGATGATGCTGCCCAGATACGGGATCACGTTGAGCAGGCCCAGCACCAGGCCGATCACGAAGCCATACCGGAGGCCAATCGCCGTGAAGCCGATGGCGTAGAGGATGCCTTGCAGGAACGCGATCAGCATCTGGCCCCTGAAGAACACCACCACGATCTCGATGAACTCCCTCACCAGATACTCGACGTCGTCGCGGGTGTCGGGCTTGAGGAACGGCAGCACCTTCTCGGTGTCGAACCGGATGCCGGTGGCGGTCAGGAAGTAGGCGAAGTAGACCGGCGTGATGACCCAGGAAAGGAGCGTGCCGATGCCCCGGGCGAACCCGAGACTGGCGGCCACGGCCTGGTTGCCCAATGATTGGAGCCAGCCGACCAGTGCCTCCTGTTGCGAGGCGATGAGCTCGCTGACCTGTTGCCCGCTCGGGCCGTCGAGCAGGGCCGTGGCCCGAGGAATCTGATCGTCGAGCCAGGCTTCGGCCGCGTCCCACCATGCGGGCGCCTGCGCGATCAGGCCGACGAGCTGGTCCAGCAGGATGGTGCCGAAGAACCACCCGAACAACCCGAGCGGGATCAGCGCCGACAGAAAGACGGCCACCACCGCCAGGGTCATCCCGAGACGCGCCGAGCTCCGTAGCCACTCGTAGTACGGACGGAAGACGAGTGCCGCCACCGCGCCGACCGCGAGCGGAAGAAACACTCCCGAGAAGGTGCGCAAGAAGGTTGCGGCCAGCCAGCCGAGCAGACCCACCACCACGAGAATCACCAGTGCGGACAGGGTGGTGACCGCGGCCGCGATCGTGCGTGACTGACGTTCGGTGAACTGCAGAGACATCCGGATGGCGTTCTGGTAGTGACGCTATCGCGGGAGGCGCAGCGCGATCAAACCGGGCACCTGGCCCCCGACGGTCATGGCGAGATACTGGGTGCCGTCGAGCAGGTAGGTCATGGGAGCGCCCAGAGCGCCGCTCGGGAGGTCGAGGGAGCCCACTTCGTCGCCCGTGGTCTTGTCATACGCGACCAGGCGAGGGCCTCCTTCACTTCCCCCGGCCACCAGCGCCTGGATGAGCAGCGTGCGGGTGAGCAATGGCCCGGTCCGGCCCCAGTCACCGCCGAGCGGCGGCAGGTCCAGATCGCGAAGCATCGGGTGGTTCCGGAGCCGGTCGCCGTTGCCCAGCGGGGTCATCCAGACGTGGTCACCCGTGTTCATGTCGATGGCGGTCATCCGCGAGTAGGGCGGCTTGA
>MDTE01107358.1_pt1 | contig 12129 bp, 16 predicted proteins | sample 811231 | NCBI WGS metagenome assembly MDTE01 (sample SAMN05326651, study PRJNA326480) | marine metagenome | isolation source: seawater | place: Indian Ocean: Red Sea | collected 2010
CAAAAATTTCTTTTAATTTTAAATTTCTTTTTTCATCCATCTGTATTATTTGATTAAATTTTTGATATTTATTTTAAAGTTTACAATTATTAATTAACCTCTTTTTTGATCTGTTCTAATTTTATTTTTTTATTTAAACTATTATTCTGATCATAAAGAAGCTTGAATTTGATTTTGTTATTTATTTTAATTTTTACATATTTAATGTTTCTTACTTCAATATTGTCAGCAACAACACTAATAGGTCTTTTTTTAATATTTAAATTTTTAACTTCTATAATTGATGAATCAGAAATAATTTTACCTTTCCATCTTCTAGGTCTAAATGGACTGATGGGAGTAACAGCTAGTTTTTTTGAATTTAATGATAAGATTGGACCATGTACAGATAAATTATAGGCAGTACTTCCAGCAGGTGATGATACTAAAACTCCATCACAAATTAACTTTTTTGCTAATAGCTTTTTGTTTACTTTAATTTGTAAACAAGCCGCTTGTTTGCTTTGTCTCAATAAAGAAACTTCATTAATAGCAAATAACGTTCTTTTATAATTATTTTTATTTTTTGACCTCATTTCCAAAGCAGAAATTGAAACCTGTTTAGATTTACTTATTCTCTTTGGTAAATTTTTCTTATTAAACTTATTCATTAAAAAACCAAAAGTACCTTTGTTCATTCCATAGAATGGCTTGTTGTATTTGTAATATTTTTTTAAAGTTTCTAACATAAATCCATCTCCACCTAGAACAACTATGACATTTGATTTTTTTGGATTATTAACTCTGAATTTTTTTAAAAATGATCTACTAAACATTCTATTTTTTATAGAATCATCAATTACAAAATATATTTTTTTTACTGTCATTGTTATGGTGCCCTCGGCCAGACTCGAACTGGCACTCCCAAATGGGCAAGGATTTTAAGTCCTTTGTGTCTACCGATTTCACCACGAGGGCATATATAAACTTATTTATGATAACACGAACAAAAACTCAATGGCCATATCTTAAACTTTTTTGTAATTTGGAACCCTGAAGCGTATGAATTGATATTTTAACATTTTTATCAATTCTCATGTCCTTTTTATCTTCCCAGATGCCTGCAGCCAAGTGCATTATTCCTATTTTATTGTGAGGTAAATAAGGCTCAACGAAAGTTTTAGCTTCTTCGTCAAATTTAGGTAAAACATTGCTAGCAATCCAATTACATGAGAGTGGTAAAAATTCAACTTCTACATCATTTACATACACAGCAATATTGATAGCCAAGCCTTCTGAACCAAAAATTTTTCCTGCTGATAGAGCTTTTGTTAAAATCTCCTGCCACACTTTCCAACAGTTAGATTTATTTTCTAATGAAAAAACTCCTATATTTATATGAGGAGCAAATGCAATTTTCCTTGCGATACTTTCCGGAAATTTAGATTTTTTTGCATGCTTATAATTTTGAGATTTTATTAACGCTATTTTTCCAAAAATCCACTGCACTTTGGATAAGACTTTATAACCCGGTCCAATCGTCTGCGTAATTCCTAATTTTCCATTATCGCAAGCCTTAAAATATAATTCTACTGCATCCCAAGAGTTTACCCAAGCATCACAATCGATCCAAAGATACTTTTGAAACTCAGGAAAATAGTTTGGTAAAAAAGCTCTGGAGACTTGACTTTTAAGCCACTCCTTTCCAAATACTTTATGTGATGGAACTTTAATATCCCATTTTGCTTTTTTTACAACATAAACTTTATCTTTAAGATTGTTTATCTGATTATCAGTTAAACCTGCATCCAAAACGCATATCGAAACATCATCACTTTGTTTATACTTTTTTATTGAAGCAATAAGTTCCAAAAGTAATTCAAAGTAATTGCTGTCAGCTAAAGTAACTATGGCCTTGGAATTCATTTATTTAAACCTCTAGTTTTATCATTTTTAATGATTAAATATGTTTTAACTGTGACAGAGCTTCATTCAAACTTTTCTTATTTAACTTACAATCTTTATATCCTTGCTTAATTATATTTAGATATCGAGTAGTCGGTGGAACTAATTTTGTTTTTTTTACCATTGTATAAGTCATCACTTTTTTACCATCATATCTAAAATAAATTTTTTTATATAAAGTTGGATATTCTTCATAAACATCTAATCTTCTTTCGGCAGCTTTTGAAATTAAATATAAAGCTCCGTGGACTTTGTCACCTAATTTTTTTTCTATATCTGCTGCGCCATATTTGCTTCTAAAAGTCATCCTGTAATTATCTAGAACAATTTTTTTTAAATATTTACAATTTGGGCAACGTCTCTTCATTTGAAGATGGTGAAGATTACTTCCGTAAGCAAAATAATACTGCATAATTTTTATCTCTTTATTATTTGAATTTTCTTTTTATTTATGAAACTTATAATTTGTTTACAACACTCGTCAATTTTATTTTTATCAATAGATCTAACTACTATTGAAACACCTATTTTTCCTAGTCGAAAAAAGGGATAACTGCCAATTTTCACATTCTTAAAACGTTTCTGTATATTTGCAAGTGATATAGATATTTCGCTTTCTACAGTTTGTATGCTAATTGTCTTGTTTAAAATTTTATTACCTCCAATAATTTTATTTTTTAATCCACCTACCATAGATTGAAGTATTGATGGAACCCCAGGTAAACAAAAAACATTTTCAACAATAAATCCTGGAGCACCACTTGAAGGATTATAAATTAGCAAAGCCCCTTCAGGAATTTTAGCCATTTTTTTTCTTCCCTTATTGAATTCTCCAGGTTTATAATATTTTTCTAAAATATCATAAGCTTCTTTATGAAAACCATATTTTAACTTAAAAGCTTTTGCTACTGATTTAGAAGTAATGTCATCATGCGTTGGACCAATGCCACCCGTAGTAAAAACATATTTAAATTTATTTTTTAACTCTCTTATACAACTTATTATCGATTTTTCTTTGTCTTCGATAATTCTTACTTCACTAACTTTAACACCAAGTTCATTCAACCATTTGGATAAAAAAGAAACATTTATGTCTTGTGTTCTTCCTGACAAAATTTCATCACCTATTACTATAATAGCTGAATTTGTTTTTTTATTAGCTTTTTTCATAATCTGATATTATTTATATCCAATGAAATTTAAAGAGAGATTATTGCAAGGGATATTAATTAGAAGATATAAAAGATTTTTCGTAGATATAAAATATAATAATAAAACCATAACTGCGCATTGCCCAAATTCTGGGTCTATGTTGGGACTACTAGATTCTGGAAATAGTGTATGGTTTTCAATATCTAATGATCCAAAAAGAAAATTAAAATATACACTTGAAATGATAGCTGTAAATAAAAATCTAGTAGGAATTAATACTCATTTAACAAATAAAATAGTTTTGGAAGCTTTAAAAGAAAAAAAAATTAAAAGTCTGATTAAATTTAATAAAATTAAGAGTGAAGTAAAATTTTCAGAAAATACTAGGTTTGATTTTTTAATTTCTAACAACAATGAAAAGTGTTTTTTAGAAGTTAAAAATGTTACACTTGTTAGACAAAATAATATTGCAGAATTTCCTGATGCTATAACTTCTCGTGGAAAAAAACATCTGGATGAACTTATAAATGCTAAAAAAAAAGGATATCAAAGTTGTTTGCTATATTTAATTCAAAGAGAAGATTGCAAGATTATTAAAATTGCACATGATATTGATGAGAGGTATAAAAAGGCTTTCGATAAAGCTATAAAAAATGGTGTTAAAATACTTTGTTATGATTGTAAATTAAACAACGAAGAGATAATAATTAATAATCAAATTAACTATGAAAAATAATTATAAAGAAATATTTGAACAAATGAGAGAAGCAGGTTCTTTGGCTGCTAAAACCCTAGACGAAATTACTTTACATGTTAAACCAGGTGTATCCACAGAGAAACTAGATAAAATTTGTTATGAATTTATAAAAGACAATCAAGGATATTCAGCACCTCTTTATTACAGAGGTTTTCCAAAGTCTTGTTGTACTTCAGTTAACCATGTCGTCTGTCATGGTATTCCAACAGAAAAATATTTAAAAGAGGGAGATATAGTAAACATTGATGTTACAGCAATTTTAAATGGATGGCATGGTGACACAAGTAGAATGTTTTATGTTGGAGATGTTTCTATAAAATCTAAAAATTTAATATCAGCTACCTATGATTCTATGATGAAAGCTATATCTATAATTAAAGATGGTACTAATTTAGGAGATATTGGAGAAACTATTCAAACTTATGTTGAAAAAAAAGGTTTTTCAGTTGTTAGAGATTTTTGTGGACATGGTATAGGAAAAATATTCCACGAACCACCGAATATATTACATTACGGGAAAAAAGGAGAAGGTATTAAATTAGAAACTGGAATGATATTTACTGTCGAACCTATGATAAATGAAGGAATATATAATACCAAATTACTTAAAGATGGTTGGACTGCTGTTACAAAAGATAAATCTCTTTCAGCACAATTCGAACATACTGTTGGTGTAACTAATGATGGTTTTGAAATATTTACTAAATCAAAAAAAAAATATGATCAACCACCTTACTCAATATGATTAATAGATATTCAAGGAAAGAATTAAAAAAAATTTGGACTGAAGAAAATAAGTATCAAATTTGGTTAGATATTGAGATTGCTGCGTCTCAAGCAATGGAACAACTCAAACTTATTCCTAAAGGTGTTTCTAAAAAAGTAAAAAAGAAAGCTAAAATTAATGTTGCTAGAATTCATAAAATTGAAAGCAAAGTACATCATGATGTTATTGCTTTTTTAACTTCAATTACAGAAAAAGTAGGACCCGTGGGAAAATTTTTACATAAAGGCATGACTTCTTCTGATGTGTTGGATACATGCTTTAACATTCAACTACTGCAGTCAGGAAGAATTATTGTTAAAGATATTGATGAAGTTTTAAAAGTATTAAAAAAAAAATCAATTAAATATAAAAAAACAGTATGTATTGGAAGAAGTCACGGTATCCACGCTGAACCTACTACATTCGGTTTAAAATTAGCCAGTTTTTATGAAGAATTTAAAAGAAATAAAAAAAGAATGGAAAGCGCAATTAATGAAATTTCTACTTGCGCAATATCTGGTGCAGTTGGAACTTTTGCAAACATAGATCCAAAAGTCGAATTTTATGTAGCCAAAAAATTCAATCTAAAAGTCGAACCTATATCAACACAAATAATACCTAGGGATAGACATGCTTATTATTTTTCTACTTTGGGAATAATTGCAGGTTCAATCGAAAGAGTGGCTACCGAAATAAGAAATTTGCAAAAAACAGAGCTACAAGAAGTCGAGGAATTTTTTGATAAAAAACAAAAAGGATCTTCGGCTATGCCACATAAGAAAAATCCCATACTAAGCGAGAATTTAACTGGCTTGGCTAGAATGGTGAGAAGCTATGTATTACCCGCGCTTGAAAATATTTCTCTTTGGCATGAAAGAGATATTTCTCATTCTAGCGTTGAGCGAAACATTGGACCAGATTCTACTATTACGCTAGATTTTGCCCTTAATAGATTAAAAAATATTTTACAAAATATGAATGTTTATCCAAAAAAGATGCTAAAAAATCTTGATATTACTAATGGAATAATTTTTTCACAAAGAATAATGTTGGAGTTAACTAATCATGGATTTTCTAGAGAAAAAGCATATAGAATAGTTCAAAAACATGCTCAAGATTCATTAAAGAAAAATATATCTTTATATGAGAGCTTAGCTAAAGATAAAATGATAAGTAATAAAATTTCTAGCAAGTCCTTAAAAAGTATGTTTGATTTAGAATATCACATGAAGAATGTAAATAAAATTTATAAAAGAGTTTTTAAATAAACATGAACAAAGGTAAAAAACTTTACGAAGGAAAAGCTAAAATTATTTACGAAGGTCCAGAAAAAGGAACTGCTATACAACATTTTAAAGACGACGCAACAGCTTTTAATAATCAAAAAAAAGCTACGGTTGAGGGTAAAGTTGTCTTAAATAACCGTATCTCTGAACATATATTAAGTAATTTTAATCAAATTGGAATTAAAACTCATTTAATTAAAAGATTAAATATGAGAGAACAACTGGTTAGGCTTGTAGAAATAATTCCAGTCGAGTTTATTGTAAGAAACATTGCTACAGGATCTTTAACTAAAAAACTAGGAATTGCCGATGGTACAGTTCTTTCAAAACCTTTAATCGAGTATAGCTATAAAAATGATGATTTGGGTGACCCACTCGTTGCGAGAGAACATATTGTTGAATTTAACTGGTGTAGCTCTTCTGAGCTTGATTTAATCAAAGATCGTTGCTTAAGAATAAATGATTTTATGCAAGGTATGTTTCGAGGAGTTGGTATTAAACTAGTTGATTTTAAATTGGAATTTGGAAGAGTTAATATTGATGGAAAAAAAGAAATTATAGTGGCAGATGAAGTAAGTCCAGACACATGCAGATTATGGGATGTTGTAAGTGAAAAAAAACTAGATAAAGATAGATTCAGAAAAGACCTAGGTAATTTAATACAAGCTTATCAAGAAGTGGCTAGAAGGTTAGGAATAATTCATGAGGAAGCAAACATCAGCGAAGTGAAATTTGGTAAACCTAAAGCAGTAAATATAAAGAAAAATTAAATTGAAAATATCAGCCATAGTCACTTTGAAAAAAGATGTGCTTGACCCTCAAGGAAAAGTGGTTAGCCAAACATTAAAAAATATGGGTTATGAAAATATTATTAATGTCCGACAGGGCAAATATTTTGAAATTGAATTAAAAGAAGATGATAAAGGTAAAGCAAAAAAAATTATTAAAGAAATTAGTGAAAAACTCTTAACTAATACAATTATAGAAGATTATAAAATTAATTTTGATTAATGAAATCGTCTGTTATAGTTTTTCCCGGATCAAACTGTGATAGAGATATAGCTGTAGCACTTAATAAATTTCAAATTAAAAGTAAAATGGTTTGGCACAACGAAACTTCTCTACCAAAGTCAGATCTTGTTGTTTTGCCTGGAGGTTTTTCTTATGGTGATTATTTACGAACAGGCTGCATTGCCAGTAAATCACATATAATTAGCGATGTAATTAAACATGCTAAAAATGGAGGTTTGATATTAGGTATTTGTAATGGATTCCAAATACTAATTGAGACTGGATTACTTCCTGGAGTTTTACTTAGAAATAAAAACCTTAGATTTATTTCTAAAAATGTTTTTCTTAAAGTCTTAAATATCAAAAATAAATTCTGCCTTGATTATAAAAACAGAAACATTATTCGATTACCAATAGCTCATAATGAGGGAAATTTTTTTGCTAATAATCAAGTTTTAAAAAAGCTTGAAGATGATAATTTAATCGCCTTTAAATATTGTGATCAAAACGGGAAAATAAATATAGACTCTAATCCTAACGGTTCATCAAATAATATCGCTGGAATTTTAAATAATGGCAAAAATATATTAGGTTTGATGCCACATCCCGAAAGATTAATTGAACCACTTTTATCAGGTACTGATGGTTCTTTAATGTTTCAAAGTCTTTTGAAATAAAATGAAAATTACCAAAGAAATAATAAATAAGCATGGGATCAAACCAGAAGAATATAAGAAAATAATTAAATTAATAGGAAGAAATCCTAATATTATTGAGTTAGGTATCTTTTCTGCTATGTGGAATGAGCATTGTTCGTATAAGTCTTCTAAAAAGCACTTAAAAAATTTACCCACCAAAAATAATAAAGTTATTCAGGGACCCGGTGAAAATGCTGGAATAGTTGATATTGAAGACAATGACGCACTAGTGTTCAAAATTGAAAGTCACAATCATCCATCATTTATAGAACCTTATCAGGGTGCAGCCACGGGGGTTGGTGGAATATTAAGAGATATTTTTACAATGGGTGCTAGACCTATAGCTATACTTAATTCTATTCATTTTGGCAGTCCTCAACATCACAAAACAAAAAATCTTTTAAACGGTGTTGTTGCTGGTATAGGGGGTTATGGAAATTGTATAGGCATACCTACAGTAGGAGGAGAAGTTAAATTTAATTCTTGTTATAATGAAAATATTCTTGTTAACGCAATGGCTGTAGGTTTAGCAAAAAAAGATAAAATTTTTTATTCTAAAGCTAAAGGTATTGATCAACCAGTAATTTACGTTGGCTCAAAAACAGGAAGGGATGGAATTCATGGAGCTAGTATGGCTTCATCAGAATTTGATGAAAATGCTGAAGTAAAAAAACCTACTGTTCAAGTTGGTGATCCTTTCACAGAAAAACTTCTTTTAGAAGCTTGTTTAGAACTTATGAAAGATAATTCAATTATCTCAATTCAAGATATGGGTGCGGCCGGTTTAACATCTTCAAGTGTAGAAATGGCTTCAAAAGGAAACTTAGGAATTGAAATAAATTTAAACAAGATTCCTTGTAGAGAAGAAAATATGACACCCTATGAAATGATGTTATCAGAAAGTCAAGAAAGAATGTTATTAATTTTAAAATCAGGAAAAGAAGAAAATGCAAAAAAAATTTTTAATAAATGGGGTCTTGATTTTTCTATAATAGGAAAGACCACAAATTCAAAAAGATTAGTTTTAAATTTTGATAATAAAGAAGTAGCAAACTTACCATTATCCTCATTATCTACCGAAGCTCCAATATATGATAGAAAATGGAAAAAAAATTCTGTTTCAAAAAAAACTAATTCTGTAGAAGATTTTAAATCTATTAATTTATTTGAATCCTTAGAAAAAATATTAACTAGCCCAAACAATTCTAAAAAGAATTGGATTTGGGAACAATACGATCAAACAGTCATGGGAGATACTGTTCAAACACCTGGTGGTGATGCAGCTGTTGTGAGAATTCATAATACTAGTAAAGGCGTAGCTATGACCGTGGATTCTTCTGCTCATTACTGTCTATCTTCACCAACTTTTGGTGCAAAACAAATAGTTTGCGAAGCTTGGAGAAATCTTATTTCCGTCGGAGCTGATCCTATTGCTATTACAAATTGTTTAAACTTTGGTAATCCAGAAAAAGATGAAATTATGGGTCAATTTGTTGAAACTATTGATGGAATTTCTCAAGCATGTTCTTATTTAAATTTTCCAGTAGTTTCTGGAAATGTTTCTTTCTACAACGAAACACAAAATAGAGCTATTGCGCCTACACCAACTATTGGTGGGGTTGGTTTAATAAAAGATTTAAATACAATGATGACCAGCAATCTAAAAGAAATAGGTAGTTATATTTTTGTGATTGGTAAAACTTTAGGCCATCTTGGTCAAAGTGAATTTTTTAGAGAAGTTATTAATATTAAAAAAGGCCCTCCTCCTGAAGTAAATTTATTTAATGAAAAAAATAATGGTAAAATTGTTCAAGAATTAATTTTTAATAAACTATTAAACTCAGTGCATGATGTATCTGCTGGAGGAATTCTAATAACTTTATCAGAAATGTGTATTTTTGGTAATATTGGAGCAAAAATTAAAGTATCAAAAAATAATATTAGATTACATGAATATTTATTTGGAGAAGATCAAAGTCGATATATTATTGAGGTAAGTGAAAAAAATAAAGATGAAGTGTCTAAAATTTTAAAAAAAAATAGTGTATATTATGAAATAATTGGAAAAACACAAAAAGACAATTTGGAAATTGACAAAGAATTAAAAATAAGTCTGATTGAATTAAATAATTTAAGTTCTTTTTGGTTTAAAAACTACTTTAAGGAAAAATAAGTTTTATGGGTTTAAAGTTAGAAGAAATAAAAGTTTTAATTAAAGAATCTATACCAGATGCTGAAATAGATATACAAGACTTGGCTGGTGATGATAATCATTATTCAGCTACGGTAAAATCAAAAATTTTTAAAGGTATGACTAAAATAGAACAACATAAGCTTGTATATAAATCTTTAAAAGGTAAAATGGGAAATCAGTTACACGCATTAGCTCTTAATACGATTGAAAGGTAAAAGCATGGATGAAAATATAAAAAACAAGATAGACAGTATAATTAAAAAAAATGATGTTTGTTTATTTATGAAAGGTACGCCCGAAGTCCCTCAATGTGGATTTTCTTTGGCCGTTGCAAATGTTTTAAAGCACTTAAAAGTTAATTTTATTGGAATAAATGTGCTTGAAGATAATAATCTTAGAGAAGGAATAAAAAAATACAGCGACTGGCCCACAATACCTCAACTTTATGTTAAAGGAAAATTTCTTGGCGGTTGTGATATTGTTAAAGAAATGTTTGAAAAAGGTGAATTACAAAAAATACTAAATTTGAAATGAAAAATTATATTCTTAAAGTATTAATAGCAGTCATTGGTTTGATAATAGCTTTTGAATTAACAATAGGTAGAAAATTTGACGAAATAAATAAAATAACTGAATCCTTTTCAACAAAAGATGGAAGAAGCAGAATAATTTTTTCAATAAAAAATGAGATGCAAAAAGCAATAGACAAAGAAAACTATTTAACTGATGAAGAAAGAATTTTAATAAATAATTTTATTTCTAAAATTAAAGACGAGCTTAAAGTAAAAAAAGATAATTAAAAATACATTACCTTACAAAAGAAAATATTTACCTACCTTGAATAATATTCAATAACTAAATTTGGTTCCATAATTGTTGGATAAGGAACTTCAGAAAACTTTGGTACACGGATCAATTTAGCTTTTTTATTTTTTTCATCTAGTTGAATGTAATCAGGAATTTCTCTTTCTTTATTTAACATAGATCCTACAACCATAGTTAAATCTTTTGATTTCTCTCTTACCTCTATTGTATCTTTTTCAGTAATTAAATAACTTGGAATATCTACTTTTCTTCCATTAACTTTAATATGTCCATGGTTAATTAACTGTCTTGCAGAAAATACAGTCGTTGCAAATTTAGCTCTATAGATTATCGTGTCCAGTCTTCTTTCTAAAAAACCTATTAAATTTTCTGTAGTATTACCTTTTTTATTTAAGGCTTTTCGATATGTATTTCTAAACTGTCTTTCGTTCATATTTCCATAATAAAACTTTAATTTCTGCTTAGCTTCAAGTTGCACTCCATAATCAGAGGCTTTTCCTTTTTTATTTTTTCCATGTTGTCCTGGTGGATAATTTCTTGAATTGAATGGACTTTTTGGTCTTCCCCATAAATTAACTTTAAGTCTTCTATCAACTTTATGTTTGGACGCTAATCTTTTTGTCATATTTTATATTCCGTGATTTATAAACAATGCTTGATATTTGTCAATTCAGCTTTTCTTATTAAATTCATTTAAAGTTGAGAAAATTCCAAGCAAAATACGTATTTCTTGTTCAGATAAATTTAATCTGTGAAAAATATTATTAATATTTCTAATCATGCTTTGTCTCTTGTGATCAGGTTGTAAGAAGCCTTTTTTATCTAATCCATTAATAATAAAATTTAAAAATTTATTTACTTCAGATTTTTTTGCAATGGTACTTTTATAACCACTCTTATATTCTACTTTTTTTCTTATAAAACACTTAAAAATTTCAAAACTAAATATTATTGCACTGTGAGATAAATTAAGTGAACTAAATTTTTTATTACTTGGAATTTTAACTAAAAAATCTGCACAACTAATCTCATCGTTAGATAAACCTGAAGCTTCAGGTCCAAAAAGAATTCCAATTTTTTTTTCGTTTTTGATCTTCGTTTTTAAGTCCGATACTGAAATAATTTTTTTATTTACCTTTCTTATTCTTGAGCTACTAGCAAAAATTATATCTAAATCACCAATTGATTTTTCTATTGAATTATAAATTTTAGCTGACTTTAAAATATCTTTTGCTCCGACAGATGTTGCTAAAGCTCTTTGGTTTGGCCAATTGCATTGAGGATTTACTATTCTTAGATATTTAATATTAAAGTTTTTTATTGCTCTAGCTACTGAACCAATATTTTCTCCCATTTGAGGTCTTACTAGAATAAAATAGATATTACTTAAACTCATTAATTGTTTGCAGGAGCTTTCTCTTTATAAAGTTTGTAATCTAAACTATCAATTAATGCTTTGAATGAAGCTTCAATAATATTCGGAGAAACTCCAATTG
>MDTE01021936.1_pt1 | contig 12127 bp, 5 predicted proteins | sample 811231 | NCBI WGS metagenome assembly MDTE01 (sample SAMN05326651, study PRJNA326480) | marine metagenome | isolation source: seawater | place: Indian Ocean: Red Sea | collected 2010
TACCTCTGCAATTCCTTCAATCTCAATAGGGCTGAAACAGTCGAGATGTATATTAGGATGTTTCTCTTGTAAGTATTTTAACAGTCCGAGATACCATTCAAATTCCAAATCAGGGTTTACACCACCTTGCATAAGTATTCTTGAACCACCTATTTCTTCCAATTCTACCACTCGCTGAGAAATCTCTTCATAAGATTGAGTATAGTTTTCTTCATGCCCTGGAGGACGATAAAATGAACAGAATTGACAATTTATAGTACAGACATTTGTGTAATTTATATTTCTATCAACAAGAAAAGTAACCTTGTTAGTACTCAACATTGAAATTCTACGCTTGTTGGCCGAGCGCATTAGTTCATGTAATGGTGCATTTCTGTATAGTTCAACTGCCTCATCTTCAGTTAGTCTGTACGACTGGCTATTATCCTTGGTCCAAGACTGCTGTCTATCAAGTATATCGCGCCAAGACAATGTGTCACCTCAAAAAGGAATTCCTACTATCGATTCTATATCATCTATTGTTTTAGGACAAGCAGCAGTTAGAACTTCAGGGCCATTGGATGTAATCAACACGTCATCTTCAATTCGAATTCCTAGGTTTGAATATTTAGCAGGGCAATTAACATCTGGCCTCCATGAGCCAAAATATAATCCTGGTTCGATGGTTAAACACATTCCTTCTTCTAGTAATCTAGGTTCACCATTGGGTTTGTAAACGCCTACATCATGAACATCTAGGCCGATCCAGTGGCTGGTATTGTGCATATACCAATTTCGTAACTCTCCTGTATTGATATCAAGAGCTTCCTCTAATGATTGGTTAATTATTCCCAATTTAATCAATCCTTCAGCCAAAACTTTTCTTGCTGCATCATGAGGTGCATTGTATGGATTACCAATAACACATTCTGCTATTGCCGCTTCTTGGGAATCTAATACGAGTTGATAGATTTCTCTTTGCGCTTCGGTGAATTTACCATTAATTGGCCATGATCTAGTAATATCAGAAGCATAACCACGATATTCGGCACCTGCATCAATGAGTATTACTTCACCATCTTTGCAACGTGAATTATTCTCTTTGTAATGAAGAATCGTTGCATTCTCGCCACATCCAACAATTGAGGGGTAAGCCCACCCTGAAGTTCCGGAAAAGACGAAAAAACCTTCAATAATTGATTGAATTTGATTCTCGGTTCTATCAGTATTGCAACTACGCATTGCTGCTTCATGGGCAATGCTTGAAACGATACTAGCATATTTCATCTGGTCGATCTCAGCAGGCGATTTACGCAAACGGAGTTCAGCAATTCGCGAACTTGGATCTTCAATTGCAATTGGACCACTACCTGCCATTTGACGAGCTCTTCCTCGATGCTGAATTGCATCGGTGACTATTGAATCAATTTCACTCCTAATTCCAGTTCGATGATATATTTTAGAGGACTTCGAGATCGATTGTGTAAGTCTTTCATGTAAATCGGCATTCGAGTACGCATGATCTATTGGCCAGCCACTAATAGCTCCTTCAACACCAGGTCGTCTGCCTTCCCAGATTTCTTTCAAAGTATCCTTAGGTTGTACAAAAAGAGTAACCGACCATTTTCCATCAATAAACTGAGCAATCATAACTGATTCAGGTTCATACCAACCGGTTAAGTAAATCATATCACTTTGTGATCGGTAAGGATGATGAACATCATTAGAGTGAATAGTTTCAGGTGATGAACACAAAATTAACAAATCATCTTCTTCAAATTGAGAAAATAATTTATTTTGGCGAGTGCGATATTCATCATTAGAAATCGGCTCTGGCTCAGGTCCAATCAAACTCAAAGCATTATCGAACATGCCCATACGAAAACACCATTACTATTCAATAATTCCACTAAAAATCATTTAATTTAGTTTTTTGATTTCCATTTAGGTAATTCGAAACTGCTCGATTCTTTCCTAAAAAATAATCTCATGACTATGAAAATTAGTACAAATGAAATAGAGATTCCAGATAATAAAACAACTCCGAAAGAAATTGATTCTTCTTCTAAATTAGAAACCGATATCGTAAATGAAATATCATCAGACATCTGGTCATCGTCATAAATTATTAGCATAATGTTTTTTGAAGATTCAATATCGACATCTAAATTAGTTAAAATTTGCTTATCTGACTCGATTTTTACTTCATCAACATACCATTCGAATGTTAAAGAATCTAAATCGTTGACTGTGTCATAACTACTAGAGGCATTAATTACCCATGGAACTCCCGAATTAATCATAATTTCATCACCCTGACCAACAGTAAGACCATCTAAATCAAGAATTATTTTGGGTTCAACATTTTCAACAAATATAGATATGTTTTCTCTGACTAAAAAATTAGCAGAATCTCGGACTAATAAATGAACATCCCATTCCCCCGAATGGTTTAATGTCAATTCGATTGTATAATTGTGATAAAACTCTTCGCTAAATAGACCTCTAGTACTTCCACTTGGGTCAGTTATTGTCCATGTTAGTGAAATTGGGGAACCAACAAAATAATCATCTACATCAGCGTAAACTAGGAATGAATCAGATTCTTGAATACTGGATGAACTAGAAAGATTTACTTGAGGAGGATTACTATCAACAATCAAAATGTGAGAAATTGTATTAGATGTACGGAGAAAATTATCTTTAACAAAGATTTCAAACATCCAAAACCCATCGGTAATGCTCAATTCATTCTGGTCAATATTTATCGACACAATATCTTCTGTGATAGAATAATTTAACACAACGTTCAGCCAATTTCCAATGCATAAATTAGAACGAATTTGACATATTTTTGAATCTAAAAATATTGATTCGTCATTGACCAATTCAATCGAAACTAATTGTTCATTTGGCTGAATGAGTTCGAATGAAAGAGAGTAATTGTACTCATCAACCTTGCTGCTGCTCAAAGTTTCATACTGAATAAATGGCCTGTACGAATTTGTGCCAAGATAAATCAATATATTCGAGGAATCAATAACTTCTTTAACATCACTGGATGAAATAATTATTAGGTTACAGGTACAATTTACACCACTAACATTGACCGAGAGTGTCCATTCCCAAGTATCATCTGATACAGGAGTAATGGAATCTAAATATTGGCCAGAGAGAACTTCTGTTGGATGATTATTATCGTCAAGATTGAAAACATCAACAATCTTCCAAGAGTAATTACCTTCCTTATTTGTTATAGTACCATTAACATCTAGAATTGAAGTAAATATTTCACCATTATTCAAATTGAAGTTGATTAGGCTCTCTGATAAATTATTACTATAGTTGACTTCCTCTGAATCAATTGGGACATAATTTTGATGCTTATCTAGAGAGGAGATTGACATCAATATTATCATGACAAGAGCGACGGCTACACACCATTTCGTTCTCATCATGACATTGTGTATAACCATCATTTCATCAAGTTTCGCACATCATGTGCAGTCAAGTTTCAGAAAATGGATCGCATAATTCACCTTGACCAGGGTAACTATTTGGATTTCTAGGATTGGTGTCCCACTTGTATTCACAGTAATTGACAAATCCATCTCCATCAGTGTCAAACATTCTATCGGCAGCATCATCAGGGTCGAATGAAAAATGATATTCCCATCCAGTAGCCATTCCATCGTCATCTCCATCTTGGAAATATACCTCTGGCCCATCATTCCATTCATCGCCATCAGTATCATTGGAGACAGGGTTAGTGTTATTTTCCATCTCTTCGAAATTAGTATAATTTGCTAAATTGTTGTAAAATCTTTGGCCATCTGGAGATGTTGGGTCAATGTGGCATTCAGCATTAGTTGAATCATTATACCCTGGACAATATCTCTTTAGCAAGCCTGTTAAATTCAATCCATCATTATCTGGATCTTCTAATCCATCAGGTATACCATCCAAGTCACTATCATACATCGAAGGGTCTAGAACTCCTCTTGCGCCAAAAGCATCCAAAGAGGCATTATCTACTAAGCCACTTTCAATAGCAAACTGTGAATATTTAACCTCCCAACCATCAAACAACATATCGCCATCTGAATCTTTATCCACAGGATTAGTGTTCCATTTATCAGGTGCTTCAGCACTATTCATCAATGAATCATTATCGATGTCAAATACATTATCCATCAACTTACTGACAAAAGATTCATTCGAAGGATCTAAAGCCCATCTGCCATTACAATCATCACAAAGGGGATTAGTCGGGATATTGAATCCCGAAAGATTCATTTCATAAACTTCAAACTTCTTCAATTGAACAAATCCTCCAAGAGAATTTTGCCACATGTAACCGCCAGGATCCTTACTACATGAATTGCCTTGGGTCTCTTCGCAATTAGGTAACTTCCATGAAGAAGTTGCAACCCATAAACTGTGCGAATTAGTGTTATCTTCTTGAGATTGTACTTGCATTTCCCAACCATCAAGCATTCCATCAAAATCTGTATCATTTAACAATGGATGAGTCTTTTCTTGGAATGGCCTAGGTATGAATAAAACTTCGTTACCATCTTTGAGACCGTCACCATCAGTATCAGAATTGTTCGCATGGGTTAAAAATTCATCTTTTCCTGCAATTACTTCTTCACCATCCTCTAATCCATCATTATCGGTATCAAACATACAAGGGCTAGTCGTATATGCTTCGCCACCGCCAGTTGGAGGCCAAACTAATGTTCCTCCTCCTCCTGTAGCCTCGAACTGATCAGATAGACCGTCTCCATCAGTATCTGGATTAGAAGCGTTAGAACCACTATCACATAGCGAGGAATATTCTTCGTAGTCGGATAAACCATCCTCATCTGTATCAAAGAGTCCTGGGTCAGAGACTACATGGGTTAACTCAACTCCACGATTGACAACTAAAATATCCCAACCAAATACTTCTATTCCATCCTTTAGACCGTCTCCATCAGTATCAGGGTTCATCGGATCTGTAGAACGTCCTATTATCGGGCTTGGAATATTAGTCCCATCTAAGAAAGGCTCATTTCCTTGATATCTAGCTTCATATTCATCTTCATTAGTAAACATTTCATCTTGCTCAACAATTTCCATCCAAGACGTTAATCGAGATGATATAATTTGGTCAACCTCTACAAAAATCGAATAAACATACCCCTCTGACTTGGATTTCAAGTATACGAATTCAGTATTTCCACCAGCCAGTGTAATTTGACCTCTAGCTACTGTTTGATTTTCATCTACTGCATCATCTACTTCGACATAAATTTCTACAACTCTTGTATCGAAAACGAGGTCGTCGTATGTTACTGCACCATCTCCATCACGATCCCAACCATCTTTGTCAGGATCTAATTTACCATTGTCACCATCTCTTGGATTTAATCCATTATTTGTTTCCCACCCATCCGGCATGCTGTCTTGGTCTGTGTCTACACTCCATGGAGAAGTGAAATTTTTAGGGCCAAAGATGTTGGCTGATTGATATTCTTCGAGGTTGTTTAAATCATCCTTATCCCAATCATAGAAACCATCTGTCGGATCACTAGGATTTAGTAATTCAGTTATATTCCCTGAAGGTGAATCTTCTATGTGAGAGTAACAATACTCAAATCCATCAGGCATCCCATCACCATCTGTGTCCCAATCAGAAGGTCCATTCAGTAACCCGTCGCCATCATCATCTAAGTAAAACCAGCTAGCATTCATAGACATGAATGGAGCATTTCTAGTTGTAGCAAATTCCAGTTCTTCATTACATTGTTCACCTGTACCAATAAGCAAATTCTCTATAGGAACATTTGAAACTTCATCAATATCGTTTATCAAATCAAAATCAGAATCTTTTAGTAGAGGATTTGTGCCAAAAATTTCTTCTTGGAAATTTGCTAAACCATCTTCATCAGAATCAAGAACAGCATCACATGAGTGTGAACCGATTGAATTACCAAGCTCTTGCCAAGTAGGTGTCGCATCATCAGTATTGAACCTCTCTCTAAGGTTATTTTCTACATCCGGAGTCAATAATTGGCAGTCCCAATTACCACTAAGTGGGTCAAAAAGAGTAATATTTCCTCCTGTGACCTCAATCACAGTGGTATGAAGAGACTCCCATCTATCGTTGAGTCCATCATTATCTGTATCTGACCTCTGTGGATCTGTAGACAAATTTTGCTCAACCTGGTTAGTTAAACCATCATTATCTGGGTCCCCGTTAGGTCCTTGATTAGGGTCAGGCCATGAATCTGTTTCATTTTCCTGATTAGCATCATCTGCATCATCTGCTTCACCAGGGTCTTGGACTAGAGGGTCTGCTTCACCGTTATCAAGCGGATTCAATCCATACTTGACTTCCCAGCCATCACTCATACCGTCACCATCGGTATCCTCATCTAATGGATCTGTTCCGTATTGAGTCTCTTCAAGAGTGTCAGGAAGTCCATCATCGTCTGAATCTAATGTTTCAGATGAAGAAATACCATCACCTTGGATATCATCATCGGAAGCACTATCAAAATTCCCTAAAGATTCGCTAGTTTGTAATACACCGGTAAATCCTACAAAAATTGAGCCAAAAATTAGTGTAGATACGATTGCAACATATGCCATTTGATTATGATTTAGAGCCATTCCATTCACCCGCGTCTCTACCGCAAGGCTAACGACTCAATGCTTCGGTTATAGACCTTAACTATTGATGAGTAGAATTTTAGCAAAAAAAATCAAATATATTCGAGAAAAGATTCAATATCGATAGATGTTATATTTCCTGAAAATTGAATTTTAATTTTTGCCTTTTTACCGTATGACCTCTCCCATATACCGATAATTTGACCCAGTAAAAATGGAAGAACTTCACTTGTACTAACTTTAACAGAAATCTTTTCCTTATCCGATTCAAGTTGCAAATCATCAATCCCACCCCAGCCCCACTGAGTGCAATAATGATTTAACAGATTCAGCCATGAATCTTTATCGTTGGCAAAAACATGCTTATCAGAGTCGATAAATAATTTGTAAATTGAATATGATGCGATGATTAAAGGTTTGCAAAAACGTTCCTCAAGGCCGTCAATAATCCAGCAATTGGTTTCATGATTACTTAGAGCTGGATCAATTCCAGTGGTAGAATGATAAAGTCTAGAAAATAGAGAAACGGGTAGAAGAACTGATGGCTCTCCCTCTATTGACCAACCAATAGACCTTCTTTCCAATTCTAGCCTAATGTTATCTGAATTGACATCATCGACGATCTTCGACCAAGGTAATATTGTATGCTTTTTTGAAATTGGTATATCACGTTCATCTAATTTAAGGTCAAGGAAAACCTCAGTATTACTTCTCTGTCGCCACTCAGATTTGAAACGTTTTTCATGAATTGATTCCATAGCAGCAACAGCAAAACCTGCTGCAATTGTCGAAGGTAGTAATGTGTCGATTTTTTTATTTTTAATGTCGATTTTACCCCACCCACAATTATCCCATCGATTGAGTAAATTATTCCGATTCTTTTTTTTCCTAAATAATCTCTTGACGAATAAACCTGTATCGGAAATTTGAAACTCTTCTTCATCGCAACAACTATTGAATAATTTTCTTCCGAACGGAATTCCTACTGCAGATTCAAAAATGTTCCACCAGCGCTCTAATTCAACTAGACTCCAAACCATCCATAAGTTACCTTTGTCATCTGTAATGTGACCAGATTTGGAAATTGTGAATCGTTCATTGATGGATTTCGACAACGATGAATCAAAAACAATATCTTCTGAATCGACCAATGGCATATTCACACCATCAAAGAGGATAACCTGATTGCTCAGATTCATTAAAACAGTATCTAATCACTTGGAAATTCGATTTCAATTCAGCAACATCAGTCTTTACAGATGAAGGTTCCTCACCCTTCACTAGTACTCTGGCATATAGAGATGCAACTTCTTGCATTTCGTTTGTACCCATACCGACTCTAGTCAATTCTTGCACACCCAATCTTAAACCAGAAGGAGAAAGTGCTTTTGTATCTCCTGGAAGCATGTTCATATTTGTAATAATTCCAGCCTGTTCTAACAAATCAGCAGCCTTAGCACCAGCACCAGAATCTGTATCTCCATGCCTAGTTAAAACCTGATGCGAGGCAGTATAATTCCTACTTTCAGCCAAAACATCGAATCCTTCAGAAGCAAGTGCTTGAGCAAAAGCTTGGGCATTCTTGACTGTGTTTTGGGCATATGATTCACCATATTCCTCAAATTCAGCCAAAGCAACAACTTTGCCAGCCACATGATGCAGATGGTATGACGAGCAAACACCTGGGAAAATAGCATTGTTCAACTTTTTGTGTAAATTCTCATCTTCACTTGATGAAAGTAAAAAACCACCTTGAGGACCAGGGAATGTTTTGTGTGAAGAACCAGTCATAACATCAGCACCTTCACGCAAAGGATCTTGGAACACACCTCCGGCAATAAGTCCCAAAACATGAGCGCCATCATACATAACAGTAGAACCTACCTCATGGGCTGCGTCTGCAATTTCACGTAGTGGTGTAGGGAAGAGAAAAACCGATTGCCCGATTAAACATATTTTGGGTTGAATATCTCGAATTAGTGAGCAGGCACCATCAATATCTGGCTCCATCCTTTCCTCATTCCATGGATAAGTTGAGAGATTTAAATCCCTTAATCCAACTGCACCCATACGGGCATGTGAGATGTGACCGCCATCAGCAGTTGATACTGCTGTAATTTTATCGCCAGGCTTAGATAATGCTTTCAGCGCAGCAATATTAGAGACAGTACCAGAAGTTGACTGGATATTAGCAAAAGGAGAGTTGAAAACTGATTTGGCTAGTTTGATTCCCAAACTTTCAATGGTATCGAAGTCAGAGCAACCCTGATAATATCTCTTTCCTGGGAGACCTTCAGCATAACGGCCATGCAAATCACTGGCAACTATTTTTTGAACCATTGGTGAGACAATATTTTCAGATGCAATCATACCCAAACCATTACGGTATAAATTGCCACTAGAAGCCGTTGCTTCAAGTACAATATTGGCCTTCGACAAGTTATTTTGACTAGGCTCCCATGAACCATTCATTCCGCTCATGTAACATTCTAGTAACATACGGTCTTTGAATACATTGTAAGTTTTATTTTGGAGGTTTTCTGTTACTAGAACTAGGTCTCTTCAGTTTTTTCTTGTCCCTAACTGTCACATTAGGTCGATTTTGGGGGACTTGCGAACGTCTTTCCGATCTTCTGGTATTCATTGGAATACCTCGAGAACCTAAATCCAATGTGTGTGCTGGCCTGGGTTCACCAGGAATAATTCCCGTTGGCCTCAGATGTTTACCTGATTTTTTCTCGATATAGGAAGGGCGCCCCCTATATGCTACTGGGCCAATCAATCGTTCCAAAGCCGGTATATCTGAACCTTCTTCTTTCGGTCTCTTTAGCCACCATCCTTCTCCGAGTGGTTGGAGTCGAGGTGGTCTAGATTTGGATATTTTCTTACTTCTACGTTTCAGTCTGGCTTTTACTGTTTTATCTGAATCTTTTGGTAGATGCTCAGTTAGCCAACCTGGTAAACCAATATCTAAGATAACTCCGTTCACTGAAACTAAAATTCCCGATAATAAAAGATGAGTACCTACAGGCAGATTTCCTTTGTCTGGTGAGACCTTAAATCGTTTCATTCTCTTAGCGTAAGCAACCATCGCTTTTTGGTCACGGTGCCTAATGAGTCGTCTTTGCTGTGTCAAAACTCTTCTAAATGAATAATGACCCAACATGAGTATGATAGTAGTTGCAATCCCTTGAAGGTCATCTCTAACTGAGGCAACATAAATTCCTAACAAAATCCATAATGGAATGAGGATGAAAATATTAGCAATAAATGATAACTTTCCGGATGAATATCTAGGGGGCATTGAACGACGGGTTGCTTCATGTGCAGTAACCAGTACATTAGCATTAATCGCTTCATCCATTCCACCCTTAATACCTAATGCAGCCACTGAATTAACAGGGGCACTATTAATCCATTTTTTCATTTTCTTTCCGACACCCGAGACTAGTGCCACCTCGAATTCATCTTCGTCAACGGACTGACCCATTATGGCAGACAATGCAAGAACTCTAGGGTCTTTGGAGTCGCTCTCAAGTAATTCTTTTTCGATTGAACGAGCACTATGCCAGTCTCCTTTATCGATTAAACATAGGGCAGCAGCAATTCTCGGTCTTACGCCAGTAGGGTCTTTTCTAACCAAAGATAATGACATTTCCAGTGCTTCATCATGCATTCTTTGAGCACGCATTAGAGAAACTAGTGACAATTGGGCTGTTCTAGTTAATCTATCTTTGTGAATACTATCGAGATTAGTTTTAGGGTTCCAGTTCCTTATCATTTGCATAGTATTTTGGATGTGATCTATACAAGAATTATTTTCCCAATCCCAAAAATCATCTTCGTCTACATTACCCTGCCATGGATCTAACCATTCACAGACAAAACTCAACAATTCTGGCTCATCATATCCTTCAGGTTGCTCCAGTCCATGAAGTGCTTCTCTCGCAGCATCTAATCTTCTCGAAGACATATGCCCAACGGCAATAATCATTCTGGCAACATCATCATCGCCACCAGATTGAGCGAGGACTTTACGAGCTTCCTCAATTGCAAGTGGCCATAATCCTCGAATCGATAATTCCCACATTCTAGCACGTGCTTTTTCATGCCGGATCAATGATGGATCTCCTTCTAATGACCTTCTTTGGAATTGGATAAGAGAATCTAGATCTTCCTCCAGAGCTGCCTCATCCACTAAAGTTCTCATCCAGTCACCACCTGCAAGTCTAACTGCACCCTCTCTTCTCTCATCCGGGTTTAAGTCGAACCTTAACTTTCTCAAAGATGAATATCTTATGATAGAAACAAGCCAAGTCAAAAGGAAAACGGTCTGGCCTGCAGCAATAAACATCCATGTTGTTAGAAGACGATTTCCTTCATCAAATCCATTTGATTCTAACCAAGTGGTGAATGGCATCAATGAACCAAATTCTTTGTAGCAAACTAGAACTAGTAATAGAACAGTATAGCCGGAAAAACCAGCAAATGCAAACTTTAACTGTCTAGTTTGAGCACTAACCTCTGTACGTATATCACGCGGGGTATCTAGCGTAACTCCAAAAACGCCTCCAAAACTCTGACCACCAAGAATAAGGTTTCGAGTTAATTCAAATATGAAAGCAAGACCAACAATAGCAATATTTAATGAAAGATATAAAGACAAAAATTGCGGCATGCTTTTGATTATTTCCCACTCAAATAAAATCTCAGCAATTAAATCTATTCTAACATATATTGAATGGCCAATAATTCCACCATAATTTAGAATTTCAGTCATATTATCTGGTTCATTGAAAAGTACATAGAAAACAGTAACTATTCCATTTAGTGCAGTAATTGGCATGGTGAGTAGAAAGATGACTAGAAGTAACGAAAATATCCTATTTACTATACCAGGTTTGTCAGGGTCAATAGGATTTTTTCTACCATTAGAAGTTCTCCATTTGTTTATTAGCAACATGTTCCAAGATGCACCCATAATTCGACCGTAAGCAAATATTGTTGGAGACATGAAAACTAGCAGAGCAACTGCCAACCATTCAGGTTCAATAAAAAGATCACTAGAGTTAGACATCCCCAGATACAGAGCAGCTAGAGTAGTGGTAATTAGCAAAATCAAAGTAAAGGTTCTACGTAAGAATTTAATAAATGCGCCACCTGATAGAGATTTTTGTTTTTTAGTAGTTAATTGTGCGTTTAGAGTTTCCCAAGGTGAAATCAAGATTGGAATGAGAATCAGTAGTCCAATAATGTAAAGATTAGGTTGGAAGAATGTATATGGGTCAAAGATAAACTCTGCAATCAATATTAGTACACCCGTCATACCCATCATGTACAAACCGACGCCGTAACCAACAGACCCCTCACCGAGTAATTCTCTAGCATCTTCTCTGTCCCTAGTAATCCTGTGTACTTCATACAAATCATCGTCAATCTCGAAAGCAACTTGTAGATTAGATAATTGATTTGGTATGAACCATCTCCA
>MDTE01007293.1_pt1 | contig 12126 bp, 11 predicted proteins | sample 811231 | NCBI WGS metagenome assembly MDTE01 (sample SAMN05326651, study PRJNA326480) | marine metagenome | isolation source: seawater | place: Indian Ocean: Red Sea | collected 2010
CCATCCAAACACCATAACTTGTTATTCCCAACAAAGATGGTGTTAATAAATACAGAATAAAACTTTCTAGGTTAAGATCTAGTTTTATTTTATTTTTGTTAATGTCAAATACTACTAAACCAAATAAAAAAATAAGAATAGGTACAACTAAATTTTTTATAGGCATTATAAAGTTAGAAATAATTATGACATTTCCTATGAAAAATAAAGAAAACAAAGGATAAAAGTATTTGATATCTATATCAGATATAGTTCGGCTTTTAATAAACTTTTTAAAAAAAATATTGTAGGTAGCCCGCCCTACCATTGTTACAAATAAAAATGATATGGTGGAAACCAATATATTCATAGGTCAATATTAACATTTCTTTTTGGCTGTATTATTAACATATATGAATTTCAATGTTGCTGTAGTAGGTGGAGCTGGTCATATTGGTTTACCCATGAGTTGTTTTATTCAGAACAAAGGATTACAAACATTAATTATTGATAAAAATGAAGAAGCATTAAAACTTATAAAACAATCTACTCCGCCATTTACAGAAAAAGATTTTCAATCCAATCTTACAAATGCAAATAAAGCAGGATTAAAAGTTTCTACAGACATATCAGAAATTAAGAATTATAACATTGTGATTGTAACTCTAGGAACATCATCAAAAAAAGAAGATAAAGATTTATTTGAAGGAGTAATTTCAGAAGTTTTAAGTGAGATTAAAGATGAATCAATACTTTTACTGAGGAGTACTGTTGAAAAAGGCATGGTTGAAAAACTTGAAAAAGAATCCAACAAACAATCAAAGAATATCTTGATAGCATATTGTCCTGAAAGATTAGCAGAAGGCTTTGCTTTTGAAGAAATTGAGTTGCTTCCTCAAATTGTTGGATGTAAAAATGAAATTGAGTTTAAAAAAGTAAAGAGTTTTTTTGATTTATTAGAAATTGAGTCAATTTATGTTAACTATTCAGAAGCTGAATTTATAAAACTTTTTCTAAATGCTTATAGATACTCTCAGTTCTCTTTAGTTAATTATTTTTCAAACATAGCAAGGAATAATTCAATTGATTTTAAAAAGATACTAGATTTGGCAAAAAAAGGCTACCCTAGATTGGATGGAATTCCTGAATCAGGTTTTGTTGGAGGTCCTTGTTTGATAAAAGACAGCAAAACTTTTATTAATTCATATGGTGATCATGATGGAATTATTGAAAAATTTCACATTACAAATGAAGAATTTATAAACTTGATTGTTCTTGATATAAGTGAGAAATTTGTAGGTAAGAAAATTATACAATTAGGACTAACATTTAAGCCAAATTCAGACGACTTAAGAGATTCACAATCTTTAGTATTAAATAATATTCTAAAAAAATTAGATTATGAAGTAGAAATTGTTGAACCAAATCTTGAAGGTTATAAAAATTATAAAGACATTGTATCTTTTTCTGAAAATGTTTTAATAACAACTTTTCATGATGAATTTAAAGATTACAATTTTGATGGCAAAAAGGTGATAGTAGTTGGAAATAAATAAAAGCTTAATAATACCGTGTAAAGATGAAGGTCCAGAGTTTGTAATAATATTAAAACGTTTTTTATCTTATCTTAAAAATGATACAGAAGTCATCGTAGTTGTTGATGATGAGAATGATTCAACAATACAAGAGATTGAAAAAAGTAAATTGAATGTAATTACTTTGATTAACACATATGGAAATGGTCCCGCATATGCTGTTAGGTTTGGGATTGATAGTTCAAATGGAAAAGCTGTTTGTGTTGCAATGGGAGATGGAAGTGACGATCCAAAACAAGTTGAAGATCTTTTTCTACTGATTGAAAGAGGCTTATCTGTTGCTGTAGCCAGTAGGTATATTAGGAATGGAAATTATGTTGGTAAAAAGGGTCTTAAATATTTATTAAGTAAATATTCAGGTTTTATTCTTTATCACTTTTTTCGAATAGGTACTAAAGATCCAACAAACATGTTTAAGGCTTATAGTAAAGATTTTATGAATTCTGTAAAAATTGAGAGCACTAATGGATTTACTCTTGGGCTAGAGATGGTAGTAAAAGCAAAATTAAATAAAAGACCTATTGGAGAAATACCCACAATCTGGATAGATAGAGCACATGGTGTATCTAAATTTAATCTTAGAAAATTTTTACCGAGTTACTGTTATTGGGTTTTTAGATTAGTATTTCGTAGAAAATGAAAAAAGTATTGTTAACAGGATCTGAAGGCTTTATTGGTGGATATGTTGTTAAAGAACTGCTTGACCAAGGTTACAAAGTTGTAGGTATTGATAACTTATCTAAATATGGACAAGTTATCAGAAATCACTCTGATGATTCTAATTATGAATTTGTAGAGGGCGACGTAAAAGACAGAGCACTAATCAAAAAAATCTTAAAAGAATGTGATTATTTGATTGCAGGAGCAGCAATGATTGGTGGGATCTCTTACTTTCATGAGTTTGAATATGATCTTTTATCAGAAAATGAAAAAATAATTTCTTCAACAATAGATACAGCAATAGAGGTAAAAAAAGAAACAGATAAATTAATGAGAGTCGTATACCTCAGTTCATCAATGGTGTTTGAATCAACCGATATCTACCCAACAAAAGAGAGTGACTTATTTAATATACCACCACCTATAAGTTCTTATGGTTTTCAAAAGCTAGCTGTTGAGTATTTTGCAAGGTCAGCTTATTCACAATATGGACTTGAATATTCTATAGCAAGACCATTTAATGCCGTTGGCATTGGTGAAGTAAAAGCCAAAACAAAAAAAGATCTAACTGAGAGCTCAAGAAAATTAGCTTTAAGTCATGTTGTTCCAGATTTGATCTTAAAAACATTAAATTATGAGAATGAGATTGAAATTTTAGGAAAAGGAAATCAAATTAGACATTACACATATGGTGAAGATCTAGCAAAAGGTATTGTAATGTTGTTGACTCACGAAAATGCTAAAAATGAAGATTTTAATCTTTCAACTAGCAACTCTACAAGTGTTATTGATCTAGCAGATTTAATTTTTGAAAAAATAAATCCTGGAATAAAACCAAATTATAAATTTGTGGATCCATTTTTATACGATGTACAAAAAAGAATACCTTCAACCGAAAAAGCAAAAAAATTACTTGATTTTGAAGCAAATACCTCACTATCTGAAATGTTGGATATTGTAATTCCCTGGATCAAAGAGGCAAAAGAAGAAGGTTTTTTCTAAATTTTTTTGAATAATTTTAAAAGCTTAAAAATAAATTTATTGTAAAAACTTGTTTTTTCGATAATTGTTTTATAGTACAAATAATCATTTTTGATATTTTGAACAGGTTCTATTTTCGTGTAATTATGTTTTTGAAAGTAGCCAAGTCTTATATTTGGTGTCGATATCAAATATTTTTCACTGGCTTTTGTATGGGTTGCTTTGTCATGTCCTAGACCAATGTTTTTTACTAAATTATACTTTGGAATTATTGAATATTTATTTTGGTAAAGATTTGAAAAAGATAAACCATATGCCCAAGAATCTAAATTGTTGTATACAACATCTTTGAATCTCGTAATATAATATTCTTTTTCAAATTCAGAAAAAAATAAATTTGTAAGGTCCAATTTCAAAAATTTATTTAAATTTTTCTCATTCAGCTCAACTCGATTTTCCCATTGAGATTTCCAAGTAGCCCATCCCCAAATATTTGAATACTTTGAAAAGTAAAAATTATTCGAACTTTTTGTTCTAATAAGGTAGTTGTAACCCGATATGAGGCTTATTGCTTTATTTGAATCATAAAGGTGGAGCATTCTTTCTGCATAGGTGAAAAAATCTTTACTAGGTAAAGTGTCATCTTCTAGTATGATCAGCTGGGAGAATTCTTCAAATGACTTTTCAATCGCACTTGTTACAGCTTTTTTACAACCCAAATTTTCATCATTATAAATTTTCTTATATTTTGAATCGTTAAGTTTTTCATCAATTTTACTTCTCAATAAACCTATTATCTTTGCATCCTGACTATTTTTTGATCCATCTGACGATACAACTAAATTACTAGGGTTAATTTCTTGAATTTTATCTAAAACTTTTAAAGTTGTGTCTAATTTATTGTATGTAATAAATAAAATTGGAATATTGAACGTTGTATCATTTTCCATATAGTTCCATAATAATTATTAAAAATATACCGGCTTGTACTTTATACCGTTGTAATTTGATAAATATTTTATTGAATCTTTTAATCCGTGCCCGTGTTTTCTAACTGCTAAAAATGGATAATTAAATTGTAAATCCTCATCCCCAAGAAAGTGAGTTTCATTTTTAGAAGTGCATCCTCCAAGTGTTTTTGTTAAAAGGCTAAATATACTTTGGTCATGTCTATTATCTTTAAACTCAGGATGATTATTGGCTTTGTTATACTTATCAGTAATTAAATAGGGATCAACTTCTAAGAGTTTTTTATACTCGCTTAAATAATTCTTTGTATGTTCATTTTTCTTAAAAATCATATGAGTTGCCTCCAATTGTGTTGTCTTTGCAATTTCAGATTCTTTTTCAACGTTGAAATATTTAAAAAGATTTGTACTTGTATATTGAATTTCTTTATGTTTTGACTCACACTCAAAGAAAAAATTTCCAAAATCTGAAGAATTTAATTCATCAATATATGAATAGAATTTATCTTTAGCAAAATAATTAAATGATGATCCTGCATCACTATAAACAACTAAATCATTTTCATTTAATTCCTCTAATGAATTATTAATTATTTCATGTTTCCAAATCCAATAACCAGCTCCTCGAGGTTCCTTTAGTATGTCTTTATATTTTTCTCTAAAGCTTGAATTAAGAGAAGAGTTGCTAAAACCGTTTACATTTTGAAAAAGTCCAGATTCTTTCGCAAGTGTAATTAAATGTAACTTTGCAATCCTAAAATTTTTAGTTCCAAATGTGATGAAATGAACTTTTTGTTTAGACGTTTTTTTATTAGTTTTAGAATTTCTTATTTTTTCCAAAAAATAAATATCAGACAATTTTGATTTATCCCCTAAAACATTCCACGCACTGTCATCTCTTAATCTATGAAAATGATTTAAGTTTTTATTAAATATTATTTTGCCACCGTTATTTAAATAACAAAATGATAATGCAATTGAGCATGCCGCTAGATTATCCACACTTTCATCTACAGCACTTTTTGTAAATTTTAAATAATCACTTTTTAAGAATATAGGATTACCAATATTTAAAATTGATTTTAAAGTTCTATCTTTAAAAAAACTTTTATTTGAATTTAATTCTCTTTTTACGTCAAACAAATTTAGAGCTATATTTGTTTTTGTGAAAAGAACATCATTTTTTCTGAAAAATAATAAATTTTCTATAAGTTTAGATTTTTTAAATAGATTAATTTTTGATGGTAAATATAGTTCACCAGGATTAATTAATTTTAAATTTTCTTTAGAATTTAAAAATTTTCTTGTTTTTCTTGTAATTACATTGTCACTATCTACCTGATAAATCAGTTCATTTGAAGAAAGTTCAACCCCTTTTAGTTTATTTCTAAACCCACCTAAGTTAACATTATTTTTTTCGAGGCGGATATTTAAATTTTTATATTTTTCATGAGTTATTAAATTTTCAATTATATCTACTTCGCTTTGTTTTGAATTGTCATCAACAATAATTATCTCATTTAAATAAGTTAAGCCTAAAGAGCTATTTAGAAGCTCTTCAAGATATTGTGATGAGTTAAATGTGGGTATAACAAGAGTAAAACTATTTCTCATTATCTATAATTATATTACTTTGTAAATCAAATAATTATGAAAAGAAAACTACCAGTAGATTTAGTTGCTATTTCAACAAATAAAGTCATTGAAACACTAAAAGCAATTCAATATTCCGTAAGAGAAATTGAGTTTAATAATGTATATTTCTTTACAAATGAAGATATCGACACAAATTTTAATATTATAAAAATTCCAAAATTTAGTGACATTATTGACTTTAATAACTTTACCTTAGATTTAAATAATTACGTTGTTTCTGAGTTCGCACTTTTGATTCAACACGATGGTCACATTGTAAATCCAAGTCAATGGAAAGATGAATTTCTTAATTATGATTATATAGGAGCACCGTGGCCATCAGATAACAAATGGAACAATAGATGGAGATCTTATCCTGAGGAGATGGCTTCAACAATTATTAGTAATTTATCATTAAATAGAGTAGGCAATGGTGGTTTTAGTTTACGAAGTAAAAAATTTTTAGAATATGCTTCAGGGTTTAAAAGAGATTTCAAAGAAAATGGAGTTCCAGAAGATATTTTTTTAAATGTCTACAATTATAAATTAGCTAAAGATTTTGGAATTAAATATCCACCTGTTTCTACTGCCTTAGATTTTTCTTGTGAGACTCCACTTAGGAAATTGGACTACTCAAAAGTTAAAAAATATCATTTTTTCAATCAAAACAATCATTTTGGATGGCATGGAAATAAATTTCTAAATTCTAAAAAGATATTAAATTTAAAATTTAATTAATTCAATAGTTTGAGAGTGATAATTTTAAATATTTCAAATTACAAATTTGAAATTAGTAACATATTTAGTAGTGCCATCTATAAACAGTAAAGATATTATTGATTCTGAAAAATTTTCAAAAATCGCAGATTTCATATTTTCTGAATTTACTTCTATAGAAGATTTTCGAATTAAAAATAAGAATTCAGATAAAACGATTCTTGAAACAAAAAATGAAGAAAAAATAAATTATGTTTGGTACGTTTCAAATAAATTAAATATATCAAATAACTCAATTATTTTTTGTCAAACAGATTTAATCGAGCATTTTTTTTCAGTGCTAAATAATTATAATAATTTGCAGAATATTATTCTGATTAGCCATCAGTCAGATACAAAGGTAACTAAAAAATTATTTAACTTAAAACCACCGTCGGTAACTAAATGGTTTTCAACGAATGTTTGTTATGATCATAAAGATTTGATTCCAATTCCAATAGGTGTGAATAACTCTTTTTATGAAATTAATCCAAGTATCGATGATTTCAATGAAATGAAAACCTTATCATTTAATGAAAAGCAAGAATATGTTTACGTAAATTTTAATGTGAACACAAATCAATTTCATAGGCACACAGTACTTAAACATGTTTCAAACAAAAAGTCATTTGTTATTGAAAAAGATAAAATTTCAAAAAGTGAATATTTAAAAAAGATTTCTAAATATAAATATACACTTTGTCCATGGGGTAATGGGTTTGACACTCATAGAGTTTGGGAATCAATCTATGTTGGTTCAATTCCAATTATAAAATCAAAAAATTCATATAAATTTGTCTCTAATCTGCCTTTATTAAATGTCTCTTCATTTAAAAATATTGAAATTGATAAACTTAATCTGGATACAAGCGACGTTAACCTTGAAAAAATCAAATTTAAATATTGGGATGAATTTATAAATAGTGAAAAAAAATTGAACGTCGCATATTTATTAGTAGATGATGATATTAAAACAGAAAATCAGCTATTCAGATCTAAAAAAGTAAAACTTCAAAAATATAACAGTTTTAAAAAAAGAATAAGAAATATTATCTTTAAGGTTTATAAAAAAATCAATAGAATTTAATTTATCAAGTATTCTTTAATCTAAATTAAATAAAATATTTTTTTCAAGCTCTTTTGTAAGAAATGATATTCCTTCAAAAGATAAGTGATTGTCATCAGTATAAAATATTTCAGTACTGGAGGATGCAAAGCAGAGCCCATTCTCTATCTTGTTACAAAAATATTTTTCTGAATTTATCCGTACAATATTGTTTGGTTCAAGCTTATCAAGAAAATCTTTAGTTTCTTTGATATATTCTGTCCATTCTGTGTATGAAAGTGTAATAGGATCACCCCAATCAACTTGCTTATACAAATAGGATTTGGCAATTGGAAATTCATAAGTTGGATATGGATAAAAAATGAAAAGTTTTTTTGATTTATTAGCTAAAATTGAAAGTCTGTCACTAAGCTCATCTTTGTAACTACATTCTTCACATTGCAACTGGGCTTTACCAATTTCTTCACTCAACCATAAGTCAAACCTACCTGTTGTGACAACAACATCATCTTTAGTAATTCTTTCAACAAACTCCTCAAAATAACTACGTTCACAAGCACCAACATATTCTGTTGAATCAACTTGTCCAGATATTAAGCACCTACCACCGGTTCCATTTTTGATACTGATATTGTAATTTTTAGATAATATTCCTAAATCTCTTAATACAGATACAGAAAAAATATTTGCATGAGAATCTCCAAAAATATAAATATTTGGTTTATTTTCCTCATTAAAAAAGTTACATGTTCCATCAACACATTTAAAGTTTTTCCAATTTGTTAAGTTTTCTTCATTACTGTTTGGATAAAAATTTGTATTCAATGAATAGAAAATTACCTTTTCTGGTAAGAAATCATATCGCTGTTTATGCCCGGATGTATTTTCTGAGGAAATGTAAAATGATATAGATATAATTATCGTTACAGCTATCAATACTAAAGTTGGAAACAACTTTTCATGTTTAATAAAGTAAATTTCAATATATTTCCATGAAAAAAATCCAATAATTAAACTTGCAAAGACCAACAAGAATTTTTCAAAAACATCAACTGTATCAAAAGATCTTTCCAAATAAACCCTATAATTAGCAAAAATAGGTTGATGAATAAGGTAAATTGAAAAAGATGATAGGCCAATATATTTAATAACTTCATTATTCATTACTTGTTTGAAATATCCATGGGGCTCAAACATCAAAAAAAGTGAAGTCCCAAATAAAACAAAAAGTTTTGGCTCAATTTGATTAATTTGAGAATCAGTGAAGTAAAAACACCCAAACAACATAATTAAAAAGCCAATATTTTTAATGTACTTCGTTTTATATGTTGTACCAATGAGCATAATCAAAACACCCAGCAAAAACTCCCAAGCTCTGTACTGTATAAAATAGAATTTATCATTTGTTTGATTTGTACTATTTAGAAACAAAGAAAATAAAAATAGAATTAGTACTGCATAAGAGTATCTTTTTTTAGTCAAATAATAAAGTAGAGTACATATAAGTGGAAAAATTATATAAAATTGTTCCTCAACACTCAAAGTCCACATGTGCAAGAGAGGCATTTTTTTTGCTGGTGCAGAATTGTAAAAGTCTAAATTTCGAAAATAATAATTCGAATAAAAAAATAGAGAAGAAATTAATGAACGAGAATACTCTAGTAATTCTTTCGGAACCAATAAAATGTACGAAAATGGAATCGTAAAAATTAAAGTTGTAGTAACAGCTGGTAATATTCTTTTTGCTCTCCTTCTATAAAACTTCTTAAATGAAAATGAATTATTTGTAAGTTCAGAAAAAATAATATTGGATATAAGGTAACCCGATATAACAAAAAAAATATCTACACCTAACCACCCTCCTTTAAATAATTGAAACTCAGCGTGATATAAGAGTACAGATATCACTGCAAGTGCTCTTAATGCAGTAATATCATCTCGAAATTTTATTCTTTTAACGTTTAAATTTTCAACTTTCATATAAGAATTAATTAAAATAATGAATCGAACTCAGCAAAGCCAACTGCACTCAAATCCTTCTCAGAAATAATTGGGTTTTCTACCATCCAATCTATTTCAAGACTTAATGGATTTATTGATTCATCATATTGCTCATCAAAATCTTTTGATTGTAGATAAACTACAACTGCATACTCTGATAGTACGGAAAATCCATGTGCATATCCTTCAGGAATAAATATAGCTAAATTGTCATTTCCTTTTAGCTTTATTGAACCATGTTTTCCATATTCTTTAGAGGTTTTTCTAATATCTAGAAAAACATCATTTATTTCTCCATGTATGCATGTTATAAATTTACTGACTTCATGGGGTGGATTTTGAAAGTGTAAACCACGTATAACATTTTTCCTTGAAGTTGAGCTTAAAACTTCAGAAGGATTTGGCATTAAATTTTTTAAATTTTCACCAAAGATCGTTTTTTTAAATGTTCCTCTGGAGTCACTAAAGTTTTTTCCAGAAATTATTTTTATTTCTTCATGATTTTCTGAAAAAGATTTAATTTGCATATTCTAAATATGTTTCCAAAAGGCCGTTTGATATTTCTTTAATTTCAATATCCTCATAATCAATCACAAAGTTCTTAATATTTATATATTCATTCTCATGAAAAATTAATTTGTTTTCATTGCTTTTTTGAGTTTTTTTGTATTCAAATAAGTATTCAAATATTGAACCAATCTGTATAGATTTTTTATTTACAAAATAAGAGACTCTACTTTCCTTATTTTTTGCTGCAATTTGAAGTTTTTCTACAACATCGTTTACATGCATCAAATTAATTAGATTGTCAGGATTTTTCAATGGATTTGATTTTTCGTTAATGATATTTTTGATAATTAATGGTATAACTTTTTTTCTTTTATCAATATTCCCATATGTATTATCTAAATATATTTCTTCAAAGCTAATAGAGTTTTTTTCACAATAATCATTCAGAAAATTTGAAAATTGTTCTTTTGTTTTCGTGTAATAGCTTTCTCTTTCTTTATCTTGTTCATAGAAGTTATACATTGAATTTGTATAGACAATTTTTTTTAAATCCAAGTTCTCAACAAAATTTAGTACTTCTCTACCATAATCTAAGTTAGCCTCTCTTATCAGATCTTTATCATCTTCTTCTAATGAAAAATATGTTGCAAGATGGATAAGTACGCAGGGACCAGATACTGTTTGAATTGTGCTTCCATCCTGGCTTATGGATATGGTACCTTTTTTGTCTTTTTTTAATATGAATGATTTTGGATATTGTTGTATAAAGTTTGAACCAATATAACCAGATGAGCCAGTAACTATGAAATTTAATTGGTCCATAAATGAATTCTAGCTTCTTGTTCATCTAAACTTGAGACATGGAAACTATTGAACAAGTAGTAATTCTTGCAGGCGGTAAAGGTACTCGCATGAGGGAAATGACAGAAGATCTCCCAAAGCCAATGGTAAAAATAGGGGGTATTCCCGTTATTGAACATCTTATACGTATTTTTGAGACTAATGGAAAATTCAATTATTTGATTTGTACCGGATATTTAGAAGAATATATATTTGATTACTTTAAAAACTGGAGAAATGTAAAAGTTTTATCTACTGGTGAAGAGACTAACACTGGAGGAAGATTATTTAAAGTAAGAAAATATCTGGATGAAAATTTTATCACTACATACGGTGATGGACTTGCAAATGTAAATATTAAAAACTTAATAAAATTTCACCTAGAACATCAATTGATTGGAACAATAACAGTCACAAACCCAACTTCTCGATTTGGATTAGTTGAATTTGACGAAGACTTGAATGTAAAAAATTTTATAGAAAAACCAAAATTGTCAGGTTTTGTAAATATGGGATTTATGGCATTCAAAAAGTCATTTCTTGAATATCTTGATGATGATTCAACTCTTGAGCTGGAACCAATAATTAGTTTAACAAAGGCAAAAAACTTAAAAGCTTTTGTGCATAAAGGTTATTTTGAACCGATGGACACATATAGAGAATATCTAAACATGAATGAACTATGGGATTCTGGGAGCCCTCCTTGGGTGGGATAAAATTTATAATATGTTTTTCAACAAAATGTTGGTCAAGTGAGTTAATTACTTAACAATTAGTTAATTTTAAAGTAAACGAAGTAAGTTAAACGAACTCCAATGTAGGCAAATATAGCACCAAGAATTACTTGAGTAGGAGTGTAGCTATTGTGAAATAACTCAAATGCTGGCCAAACTATAGCTAAAAGAGTAAGAAAACCACCATAATAGTTGATTACAGATATTTTTATACAAAATGTGGGGTTGAGGCACATATATATGGAAGATTTCTGAAAAACCCTTGTGGGCGCTACAGGATTTGAACCTGTGACTTCTTCCTTGTAAGGAAAGAATCATTAAATACTAGGTAGTACCAGAGAGTATCAATTTATAGAGTCAATGAACTCAAGCTCTTTTAAAAAGATATCAGAGGCTATCAG
>MDTE01014339.1_pt1 | contig 12126 bp, 2 predicted proteins | sample 811231 | NCBI WGS metagenome assembly MDTE01 (sample SAMN05326651, study PRJNA326480) | marine metagenome | isolation source: seawater | place: Indian Ocean: Red Sea | collected 2010
AAACTGTAGATCCCTGATATAATACCATCAGGAAAATCAATAAAATCATCCTGACCATCAAAAACAATAGATAAAACATTGCCATCCTCAGGCTCATCAGTAAAATGAGGATGAGAACCTAAAAAGGTCCAATCATTTTGTTCAAGTACGATCCACTCAGAGTTCATAGGATCTGTGCCCGCTGACATATACCAGTCGCCGCCATTTCCTTGTTGAACATAATCCTTTCTCACTAGAGTGTGATCTTTTGTACCTGCTTCGACTCCTGCTACATCCCAGCCGTCACCTGGGTCACCGTACCAGTCTCCTATACAATCTAGTATAGTGTAAGATTGCTCTGTACCCTCAACTAAACAATAGCCATCATCACCATTGCTTAAGTACTGAAAGGTATGATCCGCATGATAAAGAATTGCCTCGTCCGCTTCAGGATGAGCGATAACATAGACATCTCCGGGGGATACATAGGCGCCATCAGGAAAAGTATTCCAGTATTCATACTGCCCCTCATAGGTAGGGCTATTTCCAACATTAGCAAACGCTAAGCCTGTCAGATCAACATCTGATTCTGTACCATTATAGATCTCCAGGTATTTATTGTTGCCCGATCCTTCTGCGTATTCACTGAAAAAGAGTCCGCCCTGACCATCAGTTGATGGTGGCTCTGCTGGCCACCTCATATACTGAACAGATGCACCTTCTTGCCCTGTTCCCCAGTTATAAAATTGAACATCAAAGTATAGGTCTTGACCATTCGCACCACCGCCAGAAATTTTCATTGATTTTCTGCTACCGATTAAGTACTCCAGAGGATAGCACTGTGCCATATTAATAAAGGTTGTGTACTCCCCTGGACTCACATCGCTTGTAGCTACCGATGCCCACTCCGTTCCGCTTGGATAAGGAACTGAACAGCCGGTCTCTAAATTTTCCCAAGACTCGACAGCATAGTTAAAGATTGGTTTATTATTGCCACGGGTGATAATAACATTGTCCGTAATGTAATCCTGATACTCTGGATCATTCCAGTCGGCGTTTCCTGGTTTATAAAGATACGCAGCCTGAGCATCCTCGCATGAGCTACAAAGATTCATACAAACAGGATCAAGAACCTGTGGCTGGTCTGGGACTACCAGGACTCTATCTCCGTAAAATCCTCCACCGCCACATGCTGGATCAAGGACCACATCATGGGGCGCTCCCCAGTCATTCCCATTAATGAATTTATAAAATACCGAGTCACCCGGCATTAGACTGGCTGTGTAGGAGTATACACCGTCACCATCTTCATCCAGCATGAAGGTTCCTGCAGGATCCCAACCATTAAAGGTTCCCACGATATGTACCCCGTTTTCTGAAACAGGCTGTATGCTTAGATCAAAGTTAAACGAAACATCCACCGGCATAGTCTCTGCCTCGATCAAGGTTATTTCATCCATTAAAATGACACCACCAGCGTAGTCACCCTCGCCAGCTCCTGAAATAGAAAATTCAATATGAAACCCGCCAATCGCGTTAAGGTCTAGCTCACCATTATGTGATTGGCCTGCCCAACCGGTCAGGTTAAATCCAGCTCCATCCCAGGAATAATTATTTTCAAGAGGTATCTTGACCTGGTTCCATCCCGGTTCTTCATCTAGGATATAATGAAACGAATAATATAACTCACCTAACTGTTGATCGTCTAGTGACTCTCCATCAAGCAATGCACCATGATCCAATAAATTAAACCTGACATGGACTCGTTCAGGGATCGATGCGCTTTCATTTATGTAGTAGGCAAAGGAGAGGGTATCAAATTCTGACCAATCATAGAGACCGTTTAAGTCTGGGTGCCTGTGGCCTATGCGAGTAAACCCGCCCCAGCTTTCGGTATTGTGTACACTGTATTGAAGCTCAACAGATCCTGGGCCTGCCCAAGAATTATCGGTGACGTGATTAATATTTACGTAGGCATAGTCAGGGTCTGAGCTATAACTAATTACCTGATCATCATTCCAGTAGTTTCCATCGTCATTAGCATCAAAATTATTTACTATATCAGAATGGAAAAAATGGCTGAAACCAAATGGACCTGCGCCAACAGGGCCACCGTTTTCATTTGCTGTTGCGGCATCAGAGTTTGTATCATATGACCAGTCCTCATGGAGTGGCCACTCTTCGTTGTAGGGGTCGCCATCGTTGTTGTACTGCCACCACTTTGTGGTAAAGGGCTCGGTGTCGTGGTACTGGTTATCTCTGAAGTCCCAGGTTCTCTCTAGCTGTCTATCAAGGTATGCGCCTGACAGGTTAATTCCGGGGTCTGAGTTTATATTGCTCCACTCATCAACACCAACGCCACTGTTAATCACCAGTTCTGTAGAATCATCAAGCCACTTATTCTGATCCTCAAGGGGGAGCATAGCATCATTGTAGGTAATTGTGTTACCCTCTGAATCAACCGCATCCCACTGCCAGGGATCTATTTGCATAAAATTAGTTAGTGCTTCCTGGTTCCACCAGACGTTGTGGTGCCAGTTTATGTTTCTGTTTAAGGGATCGTAGCCATCTTGCACTGGTTGGTTAAACTCGTCCAGGCTATATCCATAATCATCAGTATATATTTCGGGCTGGGTCATAATACTCATAGTACCATTTCCACCTGGTTTCCAGATACCCCAATTATCAATATCGAATTGAGATTGTCCGTGGGCTTTTGTATTGAGAAATAAGTTGTTTTTAACCGTCAGATTGTTTTGACCCCTATACCAGACAGCGGAGCAAGTAATATTTGCGAATGTGCACCGATCGATCAGACCATAATCAACCTGCGAATAAATAACAACAGCCTCACCGGTCATGTTCATGATGGAACTATTCTGGATAATTACCGTGTCCATGGTACCCATCCAGCTTCCGCCACCCCAAAGGAGACCACCAAAAAATTGCAATCCTGGACCTGCTGAATTAGATTTTGCTACACTATTGGTGAAGTGAAAGTCTGTATCTACACCAAAGGTAGACATCTGGAGAGTTTCATAGTTTGATAAAACACAGCGATCGATAACTATTTTTTCTTCCGTACCTCTGGCTGTAACGGCTCCGCCAATTGTAACCGCCCCATCATATGAGGCACCATTTAATAACAGATTACGTAGAACCACTTCAGTGCCAACGCCGCTGGCTTCAATATTGACAGTTGGCCAACCACTAAAACCAGAGCTACCATCATCATTGGCGATTGGTTGAATCGTTGCAGGATGTTGGCCCTCAGAAGGGACCTCGCCAATTATAGCAATATGACGGTCTTCTATATGGATCTGTGTTCTTTGCAAATAAACCTTGTCCGCCTGTAGGATGTACACATCGTGTTGGTCACCATCATTCATGATCGTTTCCTCTAGCTGACCAGGCTCACCATTGTGTTCGATTAATAGCGCATTCTGAGCAAATAAAATCGAAGAAATATGTAAAACAATTATTGAAATCAAATATAGTTTATGCTTTTGTTTCATTTTAATGTCCTTCTTAAAATTTTTAATAATTATTTAATTAAAACCATTTTCCTTGTTTTTCTGAAATCACCCGCCTGTATAGAGTAGATATACATACCCGCACTAACAGGGTCACCGCTGTTGTTTGTGGCGTTCCAGGTTACCTGGTGGAAGCCAGTTAGTTGACTTTTCCCCGGTACTAAATTTTTAACTTCTCGTCCCATGGCATCGTAAATCACAATACTGACTCTTGCCTGCTCCGGCAGCTGATACCGAATCTGTGTGACAGGATTAAAAGGATTCGGGAAGTTTTGTTCGAGAGAGAAAATCTCAGGAACACCACCGACTCCCCAATCGTCTACGATAAGGAGCGCATTTGTAAACACAGCCGATGCCTCATTGATCAGAATATTTTCCTCATTAAGTCTTGAGCGGTTTATCGTTACAACAGTCTGCTGATCTATAAAAGAGGAGGACATCTCAAAATCTATTGTTCCCAGTGAAAAAGAGCCAGACGCAAGCGTACCAATACCAGCGGCTGATACTCTAACAAGACCCTCCTCATGGGTATCTAGAATAGACATTCCGCCCACTGAATTATCCCAGTTGATTGATTGGAAGATCAATGCCTCAGGGTCATAGCCTATTTCTAGCTCAAAGGTTCTGATATTTTCACCAGACTCCAGAAGAATCGGCATGGAGAACACATCCCCAGGAGTGTAGGACCCTCCAGGAATATTCAGAAATCCTTGTGCGTGTTCTATGCTTTCTTCATCTACCGGAAGTGATGTTATAATCCCGACCGTGTAGTCTAAGATCTTTGCCGCATCCAGAGCTGATAGTGTATTATCAAGAGTCACATCACCCGCGCCTATTTGTGCGTTCTCTAGATCAGCGGTGCCAACGAGGTACTGGAGAACCAGACTCGCATCATAAGGGGTCACGGTTCCGTTAACGCTGACATCACCATATGCAAGAACAGAGATTCCGCCTGTTATAAAATTAAGGTCCATCTCGTTATCTTCATTAATATCGGCCTCTAGAATAAACAGCTCAACAAAGTCACCGCTTTCAATAGCCTCTGATAGGACAAAATTGAGGTTGAAAATATTACCGCTCCCGGTGAGACCATCAGCGCCTGCGCCAGCTGTGATTACTATACCATTATCCGTGTCTTCGCTATAGGCGAATAGCCAGTTATCAGGTGTTATGCAGTCGACAGTATTTGCTGATTCAAAATTAAGAAGGTTTCCGCCAAATCCTGTAACAGAGACCTGGTAGGAGAACATCTCATAGTCTTCTGGTATTTCTGCCCATACAGATACGGTTACAGTGTCACCTGGGATTCCACCAGACTCAGTAACACCTAAAACAAATTCATTCCCTGATGGTTGCAGATTTTCATTTTCTATAAGAACAATAAAAGAGTGGTTCTGATTGTCAATATAATAAGACTCTGTGGTGTCCCAGTTCATATTTTCAAGGTTCCATACCCGTTCCATAATATTTATGCTTGAGGGATCTCCCTGAAAACTTAGGAGAATCTCAGCCTGGCCATCGTTATCAAAATCCAGGTAAGAACCATTGAAATGCGACTGGGCCTTTGACATCCAAGCTCCTTCTTCATTCTCATCCATAGAAAAGATACCCAGCGAATCACTGAGCGTCACTTGATTAGGAGAATTGTGATCATAAATTATGCTAGAGCTATAGGACGCTATATCCCGAGGATTCCCATCTGACTCGAGGCTTCTTACCATGGCTGGGTATTCCGTTGTAAGTATGTTAGGCAAACCGTTGCCATCCACGTCATAGATACTACCCATGGCTCCATAATTTCTTATTCCATTAGCTACCTTAACTACATGTTCGCTGTTAACAGTTAGTACATCGTCCCCGTTATCGTAGTCAACAACATACACATCGCCCCCTTGCTCTCCCCAAATTCCGTAAGAAACAAAGTATGCCTCATCGTTTCCGTCACCATCAATGTCTGCTGCGTCTCCACCAAATAGTGATACCTGATCGCTGGGATCTGTAGCATAAAAATGGCTTCCATCAGTTCCAGGCTCTGCTGCTAGATACTGATCTGGACCTGTTGAGGTTATATTATAAAAATTAAAATAGTTCCAGGTGTGATTCACAAGATCAGTGTGTCCGTCACCGTTAAGATCAGCAGGGAGGGAGTGGTAAGGAGATCCTCCACCGTATAGCTCCTGATCAACAAAAAATTCAGTGACCCACTCTTCTAGACCACCGCCATTATGTAAAATGTCACCCTCAACAGAGGTGATCAGTGTCCCGCGAGGTGATCCCCTACGGATCATGATCACAAGCTCCTGCTTGCCGTCATTATCAATATCCTCGATCGTGGTTCGCTCGTGATCCCCACGGAATATTCCGTTATCATCGGGGCAACAGATATCTAACTCATTTCTGTTTACAGAGGACGGCTGAGTTCCGTAGTTGTCACTGCCAACGTTCCCGTCCCACTCGTAGATGTGCCAGCCTTCGTTACCTATCTGACTGGAAGGGAAAACAATTTCCTGTTTGCCATCATTGTCAAGGTCACCAACGCCAACCGTTCTTGGGCTGCTGGAATGATTTGTCTCGTATGTATAAGGTGAAGACCATACCTCATTGAACTGGCTAGATGCATGGTCAAATTCCATAACGATCACCCTATGTCCTGAGTACTCTGTTACGATCATCTCAGCGACACCGTCCTGGTCCATATCCATGCCGCCTATAACGGTACGCGGACCCGAGTCTTCCATAAAAGTTTCACCAACCTGTTCAAAACTAAGGTTGGTGACCATGGACCATCCTTCTGCCAATGAGGGCTCTTCCTGGGTGTATGTATTGTTTAAGAAATCATTAGCCGGGTTATTATCGCCAAAAACTGTTTCGAGAGTTACGTAGCCATTGTTTTCAATATCTATGGTAAAGATCTTATCGTGCCCAAAAGGTGCCTCATTATCAAGAACCTCAACCTCATGGGGCTCATTTTCAATTCCAGGGTAGTAAGCACCTAACTTGTAGATAAAAATGTTTCCATGTCCCGCAGGAATAAAAAGTGATCCTGTGTAAACTAGATCCCCATCCTCATCCGTAAGTCGAGGGAGTTCTGGATTAGGACTGTTTTGACAATCAGGTCCCATACAATCTCCAAATGAGCACCAGCAGTTAAGAAAACTACCATTTACGATTATGGTATCAGGAACCTGGGAAAAAGGATCGTTGGTAAAAGGGTGGAGGGTACCCTCTCGCCACTCTGCTCTAATTTCTACTAAAACATCGCCAGGTATTTCGTCTAGAATATGCAAAGCAGGAAAAACTGGTTCTAAGACTATATCTTCTCCATTAAACTCGAAAAATCTGTTTTCTATTGGTTCCCAGCCGTTGTTAAGAAAGTTATCATCTGGCATGCCTTTAAACTTCCATTCATGCACAGATCCCATTTCAGCAGTTAATTCTCTGGTAATGGTAAAAATATTTGGCTGGTATGGATCCTGCTCAAAGATATCGCCTGATTGCCACCCGTTTAATGTACCACGAAGTTCCAAGGAGTGCTCCTCATTGTTCCATCCTTGATCGTATAGCTCACTCATGTCTGCGGTGAAGGTAATGTTGGCTGTGTAAAAAGGCTGAATATCGTGAGGGTGGTCGCCGATGTAGTCCCAATTGGTTTGATCAAGAACGACCCACTCTGAGTTATCATAGTCTGATCCGGCGGACATGACCCAGTCTCCACCATTTCCATGTTCAATGTAGTCTTTTCTAACTAGCGTGTGGTCTTTTGTAGCCGCTTCGACTCCTGCTACGTTCCAGCCATCACCCGGGTCGCCTCCATCAAAGGTGCCTATCATGTCCAGGATAGTAGTATCCTGGTCAACAATACGCGCCAAGGCTCTGATATCATCCCCGTTAAAGGCACAAATATACCATGGGTCGGCGTAGGCGTGGGTCTCATTGGCGTACATTTTAATATAATCGTCAGCCTGGTCACTTGCGATGATATAGACCTGGCCATATTCTACTACAGCGCCTGGCTCAAAGGTAAATGTCTCTGTCCAGGGGTTACCATTGTAGTTTCCTAAGATAACGATATCGTCAAGGTTGACCGTTTGCCCAGTATTGTTATAGATCTCAAGGTATTTATTATTGCTGGATCCTTCTCCGTATTCACTGAAAAATAGCCGGCTAAAGTCTGCATCAGGGTTTTCTGGCATTGTCCCGTTATCATCAACATGGACCAGCCAGGGTGTAAGATTCTTATGTCCTGCGGCAGTAAATCCACCGTTTTCAGATTGAATGATGGAAAGAAGAGCGCTATTGTCAGCTCCAGAGATATTTTGCCACTCAATGTTTCCGCTGTAGTCAGTCTTTGTGATCATCGCTCGTTGATAGTATTCATTAACATTTCCTGATGTTACATAGCCACCATTTGTGCTTTCATGAACATTCCAAGCACTCCCTGGACCGTAGATGTTATCCCACTGGTATACACCGCTCCCATCAACCTTTAGCAGCCATGAATTATCTTCCTCTAGGTTTTGATCGTTAGAAATAAGGTAAGTACTGTATCCGGATATGATGAACCCTCCATCACTTGTATTTTGAACAGAGTAGCCATAAGTATAAGTATTGGGGCTACCAAAATATTCTTCCCAAAGTTGTTCGCCACTATTATTAACCTTCCTTAGTAATATATCCGAGCCATAATCAAATAAATTACCAATAACTATATACCCACCATCGGGGGTCTCACGAACTGCTTCACCCCATCCAAGATTAGCATACGATATCTCTGACTCCCACTCCATGTTTCCCTGGGAGTCTGTTTTAATCAGGATACCATCGGCAGCGATTATGAACCCTCCATCGGATGTGTTTTGCACAGATTTACCCCAGGCTTGAGGATTGGATAATTCACCTTCAAAGGTCTTAAGCCATATGACCTCACCGCTTTGATCCATCTTTAACAAACAAGCCTGATTACTTACATCTGTGGTCGATTCAACCTGAGTACCACCTGATAAAATCAGGTTACCATCGCTGGATTCTTTAACCGATAATAGATAGTCATATCCATCGCCACCGAAAGTGTTTTCCCATATTACGTTACCAGATTCATCGATCCTTGCCACCCAAAAGTCACAATCATATTCGCATACATAGCCGGCCACAATGTAGTCCCCATTAGAGATTTGCTCAACCGATCTAGCGGCTCCCCAACCATAATCCCCACCAGCCCAAAAGATCTGCTCCCAGGCTGTTTGTTCGTCATTTTCTTGTGTTGATCCAAGCTGCCAGACGTAGGTATATCGAAAATCATTTTCCCAATCGCTCCCGTTCCAGTATTGGCTTAAGTATTCTATCTGGTTTCCATTTTCATCATATGCATAGGATAAAAGTTCATTATTTTCCCAATCGCTTCCATTCCAGGATTGGATTAATTGTTCTATCTGATTTTCATTTTCATCGTATGTATAGGTTTTAATCCAACTATTTTCCCAATCGCTTCCATTCCAGGATTGGCTTAATTGTTCTATCTGATTTTCATTTTCATCATATGCATAGGATAAAAGTTCCGAACTTTCCCAATCGCTTCCATTCCAGTATTGATAAAGTTGTTCTGTCTGGTTTCCATTTTCATCATATGCATAGGAGTAAAGATCATTATTTTCCCAATCGCTTCCATTCCAATATTGATCAAGATATTCTATCTGGTTTCCATTTTCATCATATGAGAAGGAGAAAAGTTCATTATTTTCCCAACCGCTTCCATTCCAGTATTGATAAAGTTGTTCTATCTGATTTCCATTTTCATCATATGCATAGGAGTAAAGATAACTATTTTCCCAATCGCTTCCGTTCCAGTATTGGATTAATTCTTCTGTCTGGTTTCCATTTTCATCATATGAGAAGGATAAAAGAGTACTATTTTCCCAATCGCTTCCATTCCAGTACTGTCTGAGTTCTTGTGTCTGGTTTGCGTTGTCATCGTAACTGTAATGCCATAAACCCCAGTTATCCAATGTCTCTGTTTCGCTATTCCAAATCTCTGAAAAAGATTCTTCAACTAGATTGTTTTCGTTATAATAATAAAAAATATTAAAATATCTTAACCAATACGAATCCCAAATATCATAATTCCATTCGGTCCTTAGCCATGTATCATCACGAGATTGAGAAAGATTTCTAGATGCCAGGGTTTCTGTTATTCGGTCTAACTTTTCAAATAATTCTAAACGCTCTTTGGAAGAAAGGGTTGATACTGTTTTAAGTTTTTGGTTTACCTGCTCTATATCATCCAGCGATAGTTTGCCAGTTGATCCTGTTTGATTCTGGTAGGAGCGAAACTTTTTAGGCGTTTTTTTCTTTAGATTAGATAACTTATGACCAAGAAAATAGTCTGGGGATTGGTCGGTTTTTTTGTTAATGATTTTTGCTAGGTCGTGGATGCTGTTGATTCTCTTTTTTTGCTTTTCTGCCGACGGAAAAAGAAGACCTAAGGTTAGCGCATAACAGAGTGTGGTTTTTATAAAAGAAAAGTTTTTGGTGCCCATTGGCGATCCTCCCATGCTTTGCTCTAAAGACAAATATCCCACACACGGTTTTTTTTCCGCGCGGGGAAAAATCTATGTAAAAAAAGTGAGGACGAGTGAACTAATGGGAGGCGTGCTAGAGTCCACTAAGACACACGATTGATCCTACTACACGGAGCAATTTAGTACAATTTAGGTGTAATTAAAACACTCCATTTTATTTTTTCTATTGTAGAATCAATTAAATTCAGAGAAATTCTATAAACTGATAGCTATGAAAGAGGCAAAAATTGTATTTTCATTACCTTTATTTCAATAAAATTGGTTGTTATTGTTTTGAACACTGAGTTAGCGCATTTTATATAGTCTAAGTCTTATGAAAAGAGTACTGATCTACCCAAATATTTCTATCATTAAAAATGTTAAAGATGATCGCTATCTGCAGTTCTTGCGTAAGCTAGTAATGTCAATGAAGCTTATACGTAATGATATTTTTTGGTACTGTGTGATCCCAAAGCTTAGTGGAAGGGCAGCAAACAAGAGCAAGCAGATCAAAGAGAAATTAAACATTTCAAATATAAAATTTTTGGAAATTACTTTTCCCCATGCCCCTGGACATCGTTATCACTTCGATATGTTTGAGATGGCGAAGCAGATCAACTTCAAGGACTACAGCATCGATGTCGTTCTTACAAATCTTCCAGAGCTAGCAACAAACATTAAAACTTTTTTCAACGATCACACAAATCTTTCGCCAAAGATCCTAGGGTTTTCTCATTGGGATGACAATCCTCTTAAGCTAGGACACAGCGGTTTAGACTTAGACAAGCTATCAGGTATAATGGAAATGGATGGTCACTTTTTTAATACAGAAAGAGAGAAGAGAAACGCGCTTGATGCTGCTAGAAAAATTTTTACAAGGGCCACCGTAAAAAAACTATCTGATAAGATGCGCGTTTTGAGGGTTCCTCTTCGGTATTCAGATCAGGTCAAGACTATGGAAAATGACTACCTGAGGATGATTGTTTTTAACCATCGGCCTTCCATGGAGAAAACGTTTCCTGATTTTCTTAAGGCCATGGAAAAATTATGGAAAAAGAGGCAAGATTTTAGAGTCTGGATCCCATACTATCCTAAAAACAAAAAACGATATGACTGGTTATTTACCGAGGTGCCAATCGGATCAATTGATGAATACTACTATGGGCTAAAGAAGAGCTTTGTGGGTGTGACTATGGCACAAAAATTTGGAAACTGGCAGAGCTCTACTGTTGACGGTCTTTTAAACGGGGTTCCCTATATTATGTTTGAATCTGACTATCATCTTAGGCTAAATCCTAATGCGGATTTTTTCAAAAATCAAACAGGTCTAATAAAGCATCTTAATCTCTATCTAGATGATGAAGACTACCGCAATGATAAAGTATACCACAGCATCAGACCAGTTTTTGAGAGTTTTATGCTAGAAGAGAATACACGATCTTTTAGTGAAAAAATTAATGAGCTGTACAGCTCACATCGATCAATGAATAATGATATAACAAGAGACATGATCCGTCTAATTAAGATGGAGAGGCGTATAACTCAGAGAGAGCTTATGAAAAAATTAGCTCGCAGATGGGACTGGGACGCGTCAATAAAGTTTAGCGGATATCGCAAGACTATCCTAGCAGACAGAAACATTCACGAGGCTCCCGGTAGCTGGAAGGTAGAGTATGTTTTAGGAAAGAAAAAAGCACAGAGGCTTATCTAGATTTAGTTTTAGTAGATAACTCCATCGATCTGAGGCCTTAAAACTGGGCCGCTGATTTTTAACATGATCACACCGTTTTTTCTTGGAAGGTCTATATCATTATCTTTTTCCCATTTTCTTATAGTATTTCTAACGCCAAGAGATATAGGCTTAATCATAACCTCAGTCTGCTGAAAAAATATTTGTGGGGCGTCTCTTCCTTGGATCAGAGATAGGTCACCGTCAAGGCTTATATTTAAAAATGGTGTCTGAAATCTAGCTCTAATCTCTCCGAGTCTGCTTGATAACAGGTTAATCTCGAAGTCAATTAACCTGATTTTAAAGACCCCGTTCCAGATTCCGAGCTGCT